>Ga0247770_1000618_pt1 | contig 33419 bp, 12 predicted proteins | sample UWRJL136409B6_FD_179943 | JGI IMG/M metagenome (GOLD analysis project Ga0247770, IMG submission 179943) | Plant litter microbial communities from Arlington Agricultural Research Station in Wisconsin, United States - UWRJ-L136-409B-6 | ecosystem: Environmental > Terrestrial > Plant litter >... | reverse complement strand
TTTGTTATAATATATTACAGAAATACTAATTATAATAAACTTATAGTGTTGAAGAAGAATTAAACCTTAATAACGCAAATGCCCCAGCTGAAAACATCTATGACGAATCAAACGACGAAGATGAATTCTACGTTCAACTATCAGTATTATTAAAGAGTTGGAGTATTAAAGAGATGAAGGAATTGGAAGAAAATTATCGGAATTCTAGTATAATTGAAGACGGAGAAGAGGATTAAGTAGTTTTGTTATTTTTATTATATTTATTTATTTTATTATTTTAATATTATTATAAAAAGATTAAAATTATTGTTATTATTAAAACGGTATTATTATTTTAAGGTTATGTTATGATAATTATCCTAAGAAATGACATCAGGTTAATCTTTATAATTTTTCTTCTATTTATTCATATAATAGATTATTTATATTCCTTGTTATTATTATTATTAAATAGTAATAATTTAATTCAAGTATATTATGGTACTTATATTGTATAAATAATATACTACTATTACTATTTATTTATTTTCCTATTATTAGGAATTATTTTGATATTTGGACCCACTTTTTCTTAAATGACTTAAGTCAGACTTGACTAACTTGCAAGTCAGGCTAGTCTGACTTAAGTGACTTGACTAGTGCCAAGGCTAGTCAAGTCAATTAAGTCAAGTCTGACTTAAGTCACTGCCCTGACTTGACTTGACTTGACTTAATTCCAACCCTGCGTAACGGTAATAAAGAAGAATAACAGCGGTTTATTTAATTAAATAACAGGTTTCTAATCTTTAAGGGTTTAATCCTGATAGGTTAAACATTATTATAAACAAGCTTACTTTATCGCTTTCGTTAACCCAGGCTTCCTTATCAGTTTAGTCTTTTTAAAACCTACTTTTGAAGGATCTGAAGGACTGTTAAAGCTAAGATCTTAATGCATTTAAGGCTAAATTCGCCCGTAAGATTAGTAGCAGTTTTTTCACGCCCGTATCAGTTAGTGCGCACCTTAGTAACAACTTTTTTAATATTTTTAGGGGGTTGCTTTAATGAGCGGCTAGATCAAGGAGTATCTTCAAGCCATTTATCCTTAAGGAGGAAAGGCTAAAAATTTGGCTTAAAACCACGCTTAATAGCCCGGGTATATATATAGTTAATCTGCCAAATAGATATGCTAGTTTCTTCTAAAATTTAAGCAGAAGTTTTTCTACCAACCAGTAACTATAAGGTAACAATAAGCGCTCGTGTTGTAATACTGTTATGAGGAGCCATTTTGTTTGTTAACGTGATGATATGCAGGGCTGGCGAGTGGGGCTGGTAAGTGGGGTAGAATAGAAACACCAGTTGTAGGATATCACAATAACGGGGATAGCGTTTTCAGCCCCTGGACAGAACTTTTAACGTGGACATCCGTAGATAAGTGTAATATAAGAGATGAGGAGGATAATGAGAAAGAAGAGAAAAACTCTAGTTCTCCTAATAGAGTATTTAAACTATAAAAGAAATAAGTTAGCCATAAAGGTGTAAGTCGGTCGCTACAGATAAACTTTAAGGTAGAAATTTAAAGGAACTAGAGGTGTAGCTTATTATAAACCGACTTTAAGAAGAGAAGCTTTAAGTAATGGTAGCAAGTTTTAAAAACCTTACCCTGTAAGCCTAAGAGCTGAGGAAGTTTAGGAAGGACCTGGACTTAGACTTTATTAAAATGGTAAAGGGAGTTAAAAAACTGGTACTCTAAGCCACTTAAAAAGTGAAGAAAGCTTAGAGAATAAAAGAGAATAAAACAAGAGAATTAAGTTAGTAAAATGAACGTTTTATTCTAAACTGGAATTAGAAATATTTAAGGGTTTTAAGCACGCTAAATAAATTAAAACCCTCACTAGCCTAAAAGAAGGATAACTTAGTTAGCTACTTAAGATAAAGATCAGTGATAAAGAGTCTAAAAGTTAAAGACTGCTTATTAAGACCTAATGGATAAGGTAGAAGATTTACGAATTAAGGCGATTACTGTAAGGTCTGAAACGAGAGCTTTTAAAATCAGGATTTAACTTTATCAAAAAGTACGCCTTATTAATAAGCTTAAATACCAACTTATTAAGGAAGGCTACTCTATGGAAGAAACAATTGGAATGTGATTACTTAACATCTAGTAGGAGGTTTAAGAGAAATGACGACCTTAACAGCAAGTAACGGAAGAAAAAGATTAAGGTATTACAAATCCCGTCCTAGAAATTTAAATCTTAACCCTACCATTTACGTTAACCACCCTAGCTATATGGACCTGCTATAGATTAATTATATATATAATAACCGTACAAATTACTAGTATATGAAGCTTAATGCTTTTTATAACTACTTCCCTTATATATATGAAGGGAGAAGGTTAGAAAAGTGGTAAACTATGCGAAACCGTCTCTTTAATTAACCTGGCATCTCCCACTTACTAGTAGGGAGAGCCGTTATAGAAGTGTTAAGTTACCCTGTGTTCCGTTTGCCCTAAAAAGAAAGCTAAAGCGTGGCAGATTCAAAAAGACTGTAAATAAGTATAAGAAACTAAGGACTTGGTTAAAGTTTCAACGCGTAGGGCGTATTAACGGGCTACCAGAAACTTAAGGAGTATCGAATTATTGAAAGTTAACTAGAACTTAAAATGAGAAAACCTAAGAAGAGTTGATTAATAAGTGTTTTAAAGCTGTTCCTACCCTTATAATCGGCTGGGAAACGGCTCTAGGGCCTCTAGAAGGCCTGAAAACCAGGTATTTGCTAGTTAGTAAAAGTATTAAAGAGAAGAAGAGGTATTTAAAAGTTAAGATAAATAAGACCTTAAGGATAGATAATCGCTGTAACTTAAATGTAAAAGAGTATAAGCACTACTTTATATACATTGACTTAACTAATAGAAAAGGGAGGCCGTTTAGGGTAAAAGTAGTAATTAATAATGGGAGTGCTGTTAATTTAACACAGCCCTGACTAGTTAACTAAAAGAAACTCCCTAATAAAAGTATAAGAAGGTTATTCATTTCTATTTAAAATAGAGAAGGAAGCTTATATAAATATAATAATAGAAAAGTCACCTATTACTTACTACTCCTAATTAAAGTGGACAGCGACGAATAAAAAGTGAACTTTAACGTAGTACTAATAGTAAGGTGCGATATAATTTCAAGTCTACCTTAACTGGAAAAGTATAACCTTATAATTAACTGGAGGGATGGCCACCTTACTTTTAGTAAAGCCCTTAGATATAATTAATATTTAAAGAAAGCTTAGGGAGCTTTAAATTGTTTTAGAGATATATAAAGCTCCTGGAAGAAGACTAAACCCTTAAACTAGGTACGGTTTAGGTCAGGTTTACCAAGTCAATTAAAGGATTAAAGAGTTTACTACATAGTTTAAATAACGATTTAAAAAGTGGAAAGAAGTAATAAGCTCCTCTATAAGTAAGTAAGGAAGTTAAGTTATCTAAGGTACTATAGAAATACAGGAAGTTTATCTTATCCTGAACGAAAATACCACGACTATTAAATTATAAATTATTGGATTATAAGATTAAGCTTAAACCAAGAGTAAAGCTTTAAAACTTCTAACCTTACTACTTAAACCTACAGTAGGGTTAGGCCTTAAAGGAGTACATGGCGGAGAACATAAAGAGTGGGTTTATTATAGAATCCCAGTCCCTGGTGACGTACTTTGTACTGTTTATCCTAAGGATGGGAGATAGTAAGCTTTACATAATCGTTAATTATTAAACGTTAAATAAGGATATAATTAAAAGTTATTATCTATTACTACTTATTACGGAAATGCGAGAACGGATTACCAGGGCTGTGATTTAGTTTAGTTTAGTTTAGTTTTTACCTGTACTAAACTAAACTAACGAAACTAAACTAAAATCCTTATATAAAATACTAAGAAAATACTAAGACGTGTATTATAAAAGGTAAGGTTAGGAGAATTAATAAAAATGGTACTAAATATATACAGCTATTAATATAATTATTAGGTAATTCTAATCATCTTGTTCTGTTTCTTCTTGTAAATGGCTATTTAACACTTCCAAATCTTTAATACCCTAGCTCTTTAATAAAATAAGCTCTTTAACTGCTTCAGGCTGCAAGTTACTTTTTAGCTTAGTAATTATATTTCCTCTAATATTAAAAATACTTTTAATAGAGGCTGAAGTAGCTGGTATAGCTAAATACCGTCTTGTTAATATTGCAAGTATAGGAAACCGGTAGCTATTAGTTTTCCACTAGTTAAGTGGATGTGCTTTTGCCCCTTCGTTTCGCTCTTTAAAATATATTATATACTCTTCTTCCATAGTTTCTGGCTGTATATATAGCTCTTCTTCTGAATTATCATATATACTAAATACTTCTGACGTATCTTCAATTAACTCGTTAAAAGATATAGTTGGATTTGTTAATTTACTCTTTAAATCAGCTTTAAGTCGAAAATACTCCGCTTTAAATATAGTGGCTATATCTCGTGATATTGTTGTGTAAAAGTGTAGTAGTCCTTATTCTTTAAAGTGTAATAACTTAAACCTTAGGTCTAATCATGGTATAGTAGATAGCTCATACTAAACTAACTAACAAAACTAAAACTAATACTAAATACTAACAACTAAAATCACAGCCTTGGTTCAGACTCACCTTTGTGTATTATAGTGACAACGACCTATAGTGACATTAAACCCCCATCTAGGAGTACCAGCTTAACAAGCTGTCTCCGGAACGCCCACCTAGTCTTTGGCGTCCTGCTATACGCTCTGTCCTAACCCGTGCCAGTCCTCTCAAGGCTTGTGTCGGGTGCAGGTTGTAATACTTAGTTTATAATTACTTTTCATAAATGAAATGGCTCTTTAGCATAATGGTAACGCGTTTACATTAACTTATCATAGACTGTAATAGTTACTTAAAGCGGTTATAATTACTAATATAAGTAAAAGGCCATAACCTTCTTCTCAACCTGGAATAGTCTGTATCTTTTAAAATTAAACTTCTTATTAGACTATTTTAAAAGGTAAACCTAGTCCCCCTTTTAGAGCGTTAGTCCCTTAACTTATTTACCATTATCGTAGAGTCCTTCTTTAAGTATTAATTACTTAGTTTAATACTTATTAGCAAATCTTTCTATTTATTCACACGTAAACTTAAGTTCAGCTTTTAAGTGGTTATGTAGTTCCGACATTCAGTCTGCACAGACTACAACCTAAAGGGCGCTAGTAGGCAGGTCCCAATGGAGCTGTAGCTCCTTACCGTAATTTGTAAAGAATAGTGACACTCTTATAAACTTAACTAACGTTTTATTGTAAGCTATTAATACTGTTAGTAACAGCTTAAGCTAATTCTCTTATTTACAGCTAATATAAGCATAAAGATACGTTATAAGTATTTAGTTAACTTGTTTTATCTAACTGTTTGTTTATAAGTAGAAGGCTATTAAAAGCTTATTCTTTACACTTGTATGTTATATTAACCCTTACTAAAATTTTAATATCATTACCATATCTTAATCTGAAACGATATTATCTAGTTAAAAGTGTTATAATATTACCTTCTTAAAAACGTAAGTAAGTTACTTAACTATTATAATCTTTAAGGTTAATAAGAAGTAAGCCTATTTTGTAAGTCTATTAAATACTATTAAGACCTAATTACAAGCAACTCTTATAACAGAGTCCTTAAACTTTGATATCCTAGTAATAAAGTTAAGTAAAATAAAGTTTTATAGCGCCCATAGTATAAGGAGTGGTTTAAGAAGCTTATAAAGCTTATAATTTTAATTATGTTTCTAATAACAGATATTATACATTCTTAACCACTTTCTTAACCAGCTTCTTCATTCTTAGGAAGGAATACGCTTACTAGGCTTATGTATGAATTTAAAGTCTACTTATATATATCTTTAAGTTTAAACTTATAAATCTATTAGACATATTCCTTCTGTTTTTCTAAGTTACAAATGTAAGGTTTCTCTTCATATTAAAGCTTTACTCCTAGTATATAAGGTTACTATCTACACCTTATAATAATATTCCTTCTTGTACTTAAATGTCCAAGTATTATTCATGGAGTTTATACTTTATTTTTAAGTGTATTTTAATATAAATGTTTTACTCTAATATCTAGTTAATTAATACTTATAAAATATATTTTAAAGTGCTGTGATTAAGTTCTGTGAATATAATAGTCAAGATTAAGACCTAATTAGTGTCTTTATAATCCTGTCTTCGGTTAAAGGCATTAATTTATCCATTATCCTTTCCTTTAACATAGTAGATCTGGAAATAGAACAGGGCTATTAGTTTCACTTATAATACTTATTACAGGTTAAGTTCCTTAATTAAGAAGTACTAGAGATTATTATAATCTGAAAGGACCTAAACTGATTCTTCCATTCCACTTAAGTATAGTATTTACTTTAATGAAAGTGTATTTAAATTCGTTAAACGCTTTCTAATATCTATCAGTCTAATTAAATAGTTTACTTATTCCTATAAGCTTATAAAGTGGCCTTACAATCTTTATAAAATGTCTAATAATACATTAATAAAAGTTAGTAAAGCTAATAAAAGCTTATAACTCTATCTAGTTCTTTAAAGTAAGCTAAGTCCATACTACCTTTATCTTCTCTAGTTATATTTTAAGCTTTCCAGAGGTTACTTAAAACCTTAAGTAGTTTAATTCCTAAACGTAAAAATAACGTAATCCATAGGGTTTCCGGCCACCCCGGCTTTCCGGCCACATGCGGCATAACATCCCCACTTTCATTTCCACTGTAGCTTCAAAAAAGAAGAATAGAAAAACCATGGCAACAGAACCAAAAGAACAACACCAAACCTTTGGTGATTCCTTCTTTTCTTCTTGATTCTGAATCGACATCATCGCAGCAATTGAACGGTACCATTTTTTCCGCGTTTAAATCGCTTCATTTCGTTAAGAATCACGACTTTCAGAACCGATCCATTTCTAAGACACCCTCCCCACCCACACAGCCTACTAAACCGAAGATGAACGCCATACAGCACCCCACCCCCCCTCCAAGCGGCTTAGAAGTGACCTCCTTTACCCAGTACGTTACTAGGCCCCCTAAGTACTGAAAGGGGAACGCTCCGAAGGCTCGGAAGGCGACTAAAAGCCGCTTCTTTAACCCTACGAAAGAAGACCAACTCTAAAACGTCTTAGCAGTAATTACTAATAATGGGCTAAGCCTCTGAGAAGCTGTAAAGTTATATGGTATTTATTAAAGTACTCTAATGGATAGGAAGACTGGGAAATCACCACTAAAGGCCTTAAAATAATACTTATAACAGTTAACTATATAAGAGGAGGAGCTTATTATTAACGCTGTCTACTAGCTTAATACTTGAGGTTAGCTAATAACTGTTAGAGCGATTAACCAGTTAGCTACGGAACTTCTTATTAAAAGGGGAGACACAGCGCTTATTAGCTGTAACTAGTAGTATTATTTCCTACACTGTTACCCTGAATTATAAATACGCTACTTACGTGTACTTAACTAAGCTTACTGTAATACCGTAAACTAGAAGACTTTTAAGTACTAGTTTAACCTATATAATACTTAAAAGCTCCTATACTCAGTTACTGATAACGATACCTATAATATAGATGAGAAGGGCTGTATAAAAGGGGTTAGTGATGCGTTTACAGTTATTATTCCACGCAAGGAAGTAGAGTTATTCTTAAACCAGCTAGGTAATTATGAGTGGGTCTTTATTATAAAGGCTATCTCTGTAAACCGCTTCCTCTTACCAGCATTTGTTATCTTTAAAGTTATTAAGATCTAAAACAATTAGGTTAACGATACTATCCATCCCTCCTTTACTATTTAACCCTCTTTAAACGGTTAAACCAACTAAGTTATTACCTTAAAATACTTACATCACTTTAATAAGCATACTTAAAGCTATACATATAGAGAATACCAGCTCCTTATCTTTAACAGCCACTTAAGCCATATCTCCTTTAACTTTATCTAATACTGTAAAAATTATAAAATCGTAACTTTTTACCTTCCTCCTCACTTTATACACTTACTCCAGCCCCTGGATGTAAGAGTCTTCGGCCTATTAGTAAAGCGATACAGGGCCCTAGTTAGTAAGGGGGCACTGTTTAGAGCGTAGCGTATCACTAACCTTCAGTTCCTTCAAATGTACTAAAAGGCTAAGGGAGAGATACGTTATAATATCGCCAGTGCTTAGAAGGGGGCAGGGCTTATACCTTTAGACCCCTAAAAGGTATTAAATAAGGTAGTAAAAGCCTAAGAGGTACCTTAAGAGGTGCTAGACCGCTCTACTACTGCCCCTACCTTATAAACTGAGGTAAACTAAGCCATTACTTCCCTGAACGCTCTTATTACCTACCCCCCTGAAGTAGAGCGTTACTTTTATACACCAAGTGTGCCTTAAAGCTATAGCTGAGATACAGGTTACTTAAGCACCAAACCAGAAGCTAGTTAATAAAAGTAAGAATATCCAGAGGAAGGCTATACGTAAGCATTATAGAGAGGTGAGGGTTCTAGCCGTTGAGGAGGCCTTGAAACTGCGTGAAGAGAGGTAAGAAAAGGAGAATACTGAACTGGCTGCTAAGGCTTGGAGGGCTGCGTTGTTTAGTAAAGGAAAATTTGTAAAGATAGTGTGGAAGGAGATGCCTATTATATATAACTACTTTGCTTAACAGGGGTAAGTAATAGGGGTAAGGAGGTTATAGTTCTGTTGGTTTCTGAAGGCGTGGTACGTGCGTAGATTACTATTAACTATTTGGATTTATTCTATCTACGTGTGAATTGATTATTTGAAGGGTGTTCGTTCAAATGGAGCCATTTGCACCAGTTTGGCCGAATAATTAGTGTAGTTTGTGGTGTAGTAGAAGGCCATTTGGTGGCTGAAGCTAACCCTAAATAGATGGCCGGAAACCCTGTGGATTACGTTAGCTCTTTTTAAGGTTTACTATCAGCTTTACTATTTTAAAAGCTGTTAAAACCTATTATATATATTTTTAATATTCTTTAAATTTTCAAAGTACACTAGAACGTTATTTAAATATATAAAGATAAACTTATTAAGAAAGCGGCGGAGAATAATTTTGAATAAGGCTTTAAAAAGTTACAGGGGCGTTTATTACTCCTATAAGCATAATATATATAGTATTAATCATATATTTTATAAGTTTAAAAAGCTATCTTATACTTATCCTTTTCTTTCACTTTAACGTAATTAAATTCTATGAGAAAATTAAGGCTAAAGAACCATTTCACATTAGTAATCCACTCTTACATTTCCAAAATAAGTTGCCATAGGTAATAGTTCTTAATTATGTCTTTATTTAACATTTAGTAATTAACAATTATATAAAGTTTACTATCTCCCTTCCTAAGGATAAACAGTATTAAACACCCTATTAGGGATTAAGACTTAATAATAAATCTGTTCTTTAAATTCTCCTTTATTTACTCCCTTAAGGCCTCTACTTGTAAAGGGTTTAGATAATAAGCCTAGAAGCTTTAGAGCTAGTGAATCTAACTTAAACTGTACTATATATCTTTAAAACAATTTAATACTTTTAAAGCTTTTTCTAAATAGTCATTATAACAGGAGGACTTACTAAAGGTAAGATAGCCACTCCTTTAATTAATTATAAGATTATACTTCTCCAGCTAATGTATACTTAAATTTATAATACATCTACTATCAACACCACGTTAAAAGTCACTTCTTATTTATTTACTATCTACTTTAATTAGAAGTAGAGAGTAATATGTGATTTCTCTTTTATTATACTTATATAGGCCTCCTTCTTTATTTTAAGTAAGAATAATCTTTTCATTATCTTCATTAAGGAGTTTTCTTCACTTAACTAATAAAAGGTGTAATAAATTAAAAGTAACTTGCATTATTAATTACTACTCTTATTTTAAATAGCTTCCCTCTTCCGTTAATTAAATTAACGTAAAACGTATAATGCTTATACTCTTTTTGTATATAAGTTATAATACCTATCTATCCTTAAGGTCTCATCTAAACTAACCTTTAAATATATCTCGTCTCCATCTTAAGGTTTTTACTAACTAGCAAATTACTGGTTTTCAGGCCTTTTTAAGGCCTTAAAGCCGTTTCTCAACTTATTAAAGGGATAAGAGCAGCTTTGAAAGACTTGTCAGTTAATCTTATTAAGATTCCCTCATCTTAAAGTCTAATATAGAATAATGTTTTACAAATCTCTTATAAGGTATTAATACACCCTTTAAGTTTAGAGGTTGATATAAAACTTAATTTCTTAAGTTTACTTCTGCTTTATTTATTCTTACTACAACTTAGCTTTTTTATAAGGTATACAAAATAAGTAGTAACTTAATAAATAATCTTAAAGTAATGTTCCTTACTAACAAAATAATAAGGGTTAATTAACTAAGTAAATGGTTTTAGGTAAGTTATCATTATCTGCTATTTCGTAATACACAGTATAATATACTTATTATATTATCTTTATTTCATAAAAAAGAGATGTGATTAAAAATGATCTTGAGTCTAGTATATCATCTGTATATATAGCTATTATATAGATAGTTAATATATAACAGGCCTATATAATTAAGGTAGTTAATATAGGCAGTTAAAGCTGAGACTTAAATATCTGGAATCCCAGTTATAATACCTTTTCTCTTTTCTTTAAGTATAATTATTACGACCTGCACCCGACACAGGCCATAAGAGGACTGGCGCGGGTTAAGATAGAACGTATAGCAGGACGCTAACAGTTAAGGGGTATTCCGAAGCTTGTTAAGCTAGCACTCCTAGATGGGGGGTTTAATATCACTGTAAGTCGCTATCATTATAATGCACAGAGGTGAATCTAAATAGTAAGATATAAATAAACAATTAAATCCTAGCGTGAGGGACCAGGAGTCCCTTACAGCCATCGTGGTTATAATGATAACTATCTATATTAGCTAACTAAAAGGTATCTTATATCTTGCTTATGGTGTTATAAGTACTTGTGGCATAAGCGCTCTACTTCTTATAAGCGCTTTACTTATAAGGTTTCTTCTACTTATAGTGTAAGCACTTGGTATATTATAAGTACCTTTCCATTAGTTATAAGGGCTTTAGGTCTTTACACCCCTAGCCCAGTACATAGTGCTATATATACTGTTCTCCTGCACTGTTCTTCCTGCGGGGAATCTGTTAGGCTGCGCCAGTTTAAGTGACGTCCTATAAGGTTGTTACACGATTCCCCCTCTTTAACGTTCTTTTTCCATAAAGAACTTAAGAGGTAAGTTCCTCCTTTCACCACACCACTATATAATGAGTCATTAGTTCTTCAGTCTTTCAACAGGAGTAGGGTAAAAGCACTAACCGCCATTTAAACTTAGCAGCCTACACATACGCTTTTAATAGCAAGATGTCCCCTTATTCTTTTTACAAATCTTCTGTCCCTCTGCTTACTTACCGGGTTTCGAACCGTTCTAACAGTTATAACTATTACCTAGAGAGATACTAGCCTTCCCAGTGTAACACTTTTAGTGTTAGTAAAGTGAAGTTAAAAGCTCTTATTGTTAAGAAGTAAGACCTCGACTTGTAAGTTAAGTCCGCTACTTAACAGCTTATAAAGCTATTATTAAACTGTAGGAGGCGTCAGCATGCTTAGCACGTCTTTATAAACAGCAGTCTTGTCTTAAGGACTGGGTTACAAAGGTATTTAGCTGTAAAGCGGAGTTATTAGAGTTCCAGGAGGATAAGGAAGTTAGACTAAACGCTCCTCCTAAAGACATAAAGTCTTTTAACTAAGGGAACTTCCTAGTAGAGTCTTTACGACCCACTGTCACCTTATGACTTAGTTTATCGTCCTTCCTTTTAACAAATGAAACGGCTCTTTAATGTAATAGTAATACATTTATGTTTCGCTTCTTAGTATAACATGCTAAGCGTGTTATGCCGAGATATGCCTTTATAAAAGGTCGTAAGTTCGATTCTTATAAGGGTTTTCCGCTGCAGGTCTAGAACTAGCTTAACTTATCCCCAGTTAGTCCAGTTCTAGGCCTCTAGCGGCTCTTTTGTACTTTTTTTATACTAACTTCCTTTCTCAACAGTACTTATTCTTATAGATACGCTTTTCTACTACGTACTGCTATATAACTAGCTTGGAAGACCTTAGGGCATACTGGTTTACTTTTTGCCCTTTAACTCCTTCCTTAAACTTGCAGTTATGTGTAGGTCCTCCAGCTACAGGAGGTAAATCGTCCCCTAAGCTACCAGTCTGCGACTTTTTAATTCTCTATACTGCCGCGTGTGTAATTTATATAGAGTTTACCAGCTCTGGAGGCCCAGCTTTTTTATTAAGTCTAAGGTCTTTACAACCTTAATTAAAGGTTCTAATAAATATCTTTCCGTACTTATTAAGGAGTTTCCTGCTGTTTCTTAAGCTCTAAGTCCTACAGTGGTCTTACTCTTCAGTACAGCAGTTTAAATATTAGATCTTATCTTATTTCTAATTCTTATCGTTAGTTTTAATTAGTCTAGATTCTTTTAATAGAACTTTGTAATTAAGTTTAAGTATTTAAGATTTTTAACAGGCTTTTATAAGTTACTTTTAAAGCTATAGTTTAACCATTTAATAAGATATTTAAATATATTCTTTCCTTTTTATAAGTCTATAACTTCCTTATCGTCATAGTTATCCTTATTAATGTCGATCTTAATCTTCTTTTCTAAAGGAACTCCCTTCAGGGCAGGTTCTAAATGTAAGATGTGCAAAACCTTAATCCTACATCTTTATATTAATAAGCAAGTTAAGTTTATAATTAAAGGTGACGACCTTTTTCTTAATTTAAAATAAACTATGCCTTTGAAAGTTAAGCTTCTTACTAAGTCGTTTCAAATATAAGTTTCGTGAGAAAAAGTAAACGTAATCCCCTTCTTAAAGAGTCAGTTCCTTAACTCGTTCATTATTATAATAAAGTCCTTCTTTAAGTATTAACTGCTTAGTTAAAATTTATTAGCAAATCTCTTTATTCATTTACGTGTAAACTTAAGTTTAGCTTATAGGTAATTATACAGTTCTTACATCTAGTTTACATAGACTGCAGCTTAAGGGACATTAGTTAATAGGCTTTAATAACGTTCAGGTTTCTTTCTGTAATTTATAAAGAACAGTAATATACCTATTAACTTAATTAACGTTATATTATAAGCTATCTATACTGTTAGTAATAACTTAAGCTAATTATCTTATTTAAAGTTAACGTAAGTTTAAAGATATATTATAAGTATCTAATTAACTTATTCCGTTTAGCTATCTATTTATAAGTAGAAAGTTATTAAAAGTTTACTTTTTACACTTATTCTTTACATTAATCCTTACTAGAACTTTAACATAATTAGTTTATCTTAATCTATAATAATATTATATAACCAGAGGTGTTGTAAGATTACCTCCTTTTTAAAGACATAAGTAAGTTACTTCACTATTATATCCTTGAAGGTTAGTAGAAAATAAGCTGATTTCATTAATCTGTTGATCATTATAAGGATTTAATTATAAGTAACTCTTATAATAGGGTTCTTAAACTTTAATATCCTAGTAACGAAATTAAGTAAGATAAAACTTTATAACACTTATAATATAGGAAGTGGTTTAAGAAACCTATCCAGTTTATAAGGTTAGTTCTACTTTTAATAACAGATATTACATTTATTAACTACTTCTTTAATTAACTTCTTTATTCCAGGGAAAGCGTATACCTGTTAGGCCTAAGTGAATGTCTTAACTCTACTTCTATGTCCTTTAAGTCGAGATTTATAAACCTATTAGACGTACTCCTTTTACTTACTTAGATTATAAATGTACAGTTTCTCTTAATACTAAAGTTTTACTTTTAATTTAAATATATTATTTACACCTTTTAATAATTATTTTTACTAATAACTAGTTTTCTTATAGTTTAGGTATATATAATATTCTTTACCACACTTTTATAAATGTCTTTAGAAGTTCTTTAAAGGGCACTTATACTTACAGGTACCTTCTATTAACCTTTTTATTTAAAAGTCCTATTATTACTAATAAATATTATACTGTATTTATAAGTTTATACAGATATTAATGGTTTATTCTAATACTTAGTTATCCGACACTTAAGATATATATTCTAATATACCGTTCTTAAATTCGTTAAATATAATAACAGGGATTAAAACCAGGTTAAAATCCGTATAATCTTATCTTTAGCTAAAAGTATTAGCTTATCTATTATCTTTTCCTTTAATATAATAGATCTGGAAGTAGAACAGGGTTATCAGTTCTGCTTATTATACTTACTAAGGGCTAAGTTCCTTTATTAGAAAATATTAAAAGTTATTATAGTTTGAAAAGACTTAGATTAATTCCTTTATACCATTTAAGTATAATATCTACTTAGTAATGTACTAAATAATCGTTATCAGTTCCTTATTATAGATTAAGTATCGTAAGGTTAAGCTGTAGATTCCTTTTCATAAAAAGGTTATTAGGCAACGTTTTCTATTATCCTCTACTAATTACAAATTCTAAGGAGTCCGTCTCGATTTAGAAAAGCTTCGAGAAATCGGGGAGGGCTAAGACTAATATTGTGACGAAGGTGTATTTAAAGTCTTTAAACGCCTTTTACTGTTTATTAATCCAGTTAAATAGCTTTTCATTACCTATCAGTTCGTGTAATAATCTTATAATCTTTATAAAATACCTAATAAAGTACTAATAGAAATTTATAAAACTAATAAAGGTTTATAATTCTTTCTAATTCTTTAAAGTGGGCCAATCCCTAATTACCATTATCTTCTCCAGTTATATTTTGAGCTTTCTAAGGCTTACTTTTAACCTTAAATAGTTTAATTCCTAAATGTAAAAGTAGCTTTTTTTTAAGTTCACTATTAACTTTACCTTTTTAAAAGCTATTAAAACCTGTCGTATATAGTTTCAGTATTCTTTTAAAGTTTTATAATAGATTAAAACGTTATCTAAATATATAAAGATAAACTTATTAAAGAAGGGGTAAAGAACACTATTAATAAGGCTTTAGAAAGTTATAAGGGTATTTATTAATCTTAAAAGCATAATATAGTATTAATAATACCTATTATAAGTCCAAAAAGCCATTTTATACTTATCCTCTTCCTTTATTCTGACGTAGTTAAATCTTATAAGAAAGTTAAAGCTAATGAATCAATTTACTATAATAATCTGCTTTTATATCTCTGTAATAAATAGTAATAAGTAGCGATTCTTAATTGTATCTTCGTTTAACGTTCAGTAATTAATAACTATGTGAAGTTTATTATCTTCTTTCCTTAAGATAAACAGTACTAGGTATTCTACTAGGGACTGTGACTTTATAATAAATCTGTTTTTCAGATTTTCATTAATGTACTCCCTTAAGGCTTTAGCTTACTAGGGGTTTAAGTAGTATGGCTAGAAGCTGCGGAGCTTTATTTCTAGTTTCAGCTTGATTTTATAATTCTATAATCTATAATCTAGCAGTTACAGTATCTTCTTTTAAAACGGTAAACTTCCTATATTTTATAAATATTTTAAATAAGTTAATTACTCTGTATTTCCAGCACCTTATTAAGTCTTATATCTTTATTATCGATATTCTAGTACAGTACTTTTAACTACATTAACTGTTTTGTAAAGGGCTGTTTATAAGTAGTAATATAACTAGTTATAAGGGTTGTTAGACTTTATTGATAGTTATTATTAGTCTTATTAAGGCTTTTACAAGCTACTGTCTAAGTAAGTTTAATATAGTCTTTAGGGTGCTATTAGGGCTTAATACCTTTATATATTACGTAATACTGTTATTATTAAGTATTCTTACTTTCTTTAAAAAACTAGGTCTCCCTGCCTTAACCTGTAAAATTTATCTTCTCTTATTAACCACTTAGTTTCTATATCCCTATATAACTGTAAAATGGTTAGTTACAGTACGCTTACACTTGGTAAAAAAGGTGAAGTTTAAGTTCTGCTTATTCCTTTCCTTATACAGTTTTTCGTACGTTATAGCTCTGTTAAGGAAGATCGCTCTAATGCGCTTACAGTGCTCTTTCGCTATATAGTAGTCTTTATAGAACGCTAAATAATTACCGTTACAGTTAACGCATATTAGTTTATATTATTTTAACTTTAGTTTTGTTAGGTAAGTTATTTCTTATTTATTAACCTTTATACTATTCGTATATGGTACTTCTGCATATAGTAAGCAACGTAATATCTCTTGACAGAACTTCGCTTTATATCCCTATTTACTGTAATTAAAGCATTAAGTCGCTTTCGCTTCGCCTTTGTAACGTTTATAAGGGAAGTGTTTGTACTTTATAATTATACCTTTTTAAATTAAGCTAATAACGTCTTTTAAGCTATGTACTTCGATAATACGCTGTATAGTAAAGTTCAGTTTACTGTCAGGTTATTTACAGCTTTATCTGTAATTAATCTTACTAATTTATACGTTATTATAAACGTTCAGGTCTTCTATTGTCTAGCCTTTATTTATTGTAAAGTTATAACTATTAATAAGTTTAGTATCTAATCCTTTCGCTAACATTACGTAAATACGTCGCTTAAGGACTGCTCCCTCTCTTAAAGCTTAATATACTTAGCTTTTATTATTAGGGTTACTGTATTATTCTTATTTATCTTCTTCGAACGTAATCATTACGTTACTGGACTGTTAAAGGAGCTTTACCGTTATTACACTTATCTTCTTAGTATTCTTATTAACCCTTTATATAATCTTTACAGGGGTATTATTCTTTAGGTTTATATTTATAATCGTAAGCTCCTTAAAGGCCTTCTTAAGTACTTAATATATATAGGTTGCGTTTAGAGTTAAAGCAGTTGTGTTTCCTAATCGGAACGCCCTTGTATAGATGCAGGCTTCGTTAAGTCCAGTCTTCTAATTAACCGCTTCTTCGATTTTCATTACTTTTTCGAGGATCTTTTAGATGTTCGCGTTAGTTGTGCTGTTAGTGGTGGTAGTTAGATTAATAGGCGTTTTTAAAGCGTTTAAGACGTGTTTACGTATCTGCTCTGTCCTAAAGACGGTTTCGAAATAAGCCCTTACGGTTTTAAGGATCGTTCCAAACGTATGCTCTTCAGCTCCCTTGCCTGTTATAACTTCTTAAAAGTTTTTATAAAGATTTTCCTCTTAGTTATTCTTCTACTTCCCCTTTATAATCGGTCCGTGAGTGTGCTGTACACGCTGTAGCTTGCTTAACCTACTTTTCTACTGAAAATTTCCTCGTCGGTTTGGATGGACGTTTTCACTCGCAAAAGAGGGTTCAGCGCTATCGCCAGCTGCGCCTTTAGTGCGCGATTGGTATGCCATCACTGTGTAAGGCAGTTTAAATCGCTGATTCCAAATCCGTTGTCTAAATGGTTTTGGGGGTTTTATAGCGTAAGAATTTAGCCTTTTTAATAGAAATATGGTTTTATTATAAGTATTAAGGTTTTCTATTATTTAACTTTCGTCTATTATAAAGTTATAACTGTCGATAAGTTTAATATATAGTCCCTTCGTTAATACTATATAAATACGTCGCTTACAGACCGCTTCCTCTCCTAATATTTAATATATTTAATCTTTATTATTAAGGTTATTATACTATTTCTATTTATCTTCTTTAAACATAATTACTACATTACTAAACTATTAAAGGAGCTTTACTATTACTACACCTATCTTCTTAATATTCTAGTTAACCCTCTGTATAATCTTTATAAAGGTGTCATTCTTTAAATTCATATTCGTAATTATATGCTTTCTAAAGGCGTTCTTAAATGCATAATGCACTTAAGTTACGTTCAGGGTTAAGGCAGTCGAATTTCTTAATTAAAGCACACTTATATAGGTGCGGGCTTCGTTAAGTCTAGTCTTCTAATTAACCACTTCTTCAATTTTCATTACTTTTTCAAGGATCTTCTAAATGCTCACGTCGGTAGTGCTATTAATGGTGGTAATTAGATTAACGGGCGTTTTCAGGGCATTAACGACGTGTTTAAATATCTGCTCTGTCTTAAAGACGGCTTCAAAGTAAGCCTTTATGGCTTTAAGGACTGCTTTAAACGTATGCTTTTCAGCTCCATTACCTGTTACAATGTCTTAAAAGTTTTTATAAAGATTTTCCTCCTGATTATTCTTCTGCTTTACCTTCATAATCGGTCTGTAAATATACTGTAAGCGCTACAGCTCGCTTAACCTACTTTTCTGCTAAAGATTTCCTCGTTGGTTTAGATAGATAGACGTTTTCGCCCTTAAAAGAGAGCTTATCGCTATCGCCAGCCGCGCCTTCAGTGCGCGAGGCAGTTTAGGTCGCTGATTTTAAATCCGTTATCTAAATGGTTTTTAGAGATGTTATTGTTTTTAATATAAGCATTTTGCTATATTTGATAATATAATAGTAATATTTAAATTAATATTAGTTATAAAAACTGCGAATACTACGTAGTAATTCAGCTACCGATTTTATTAAAGAAAAAGCCTTATTAAAGGTTTTAACCTTTATTATTAATAATAACATATCCTTTAACATCATAAATTCTAAATCTTTTCAGGATTTAAGACCTTACTCTAACCTGTATATTATTATTCTATATTATTCCTTATTATTATCATTACTAAATGTTTATTAAACTGGCACCTGTTATAAACTGTTATAAGATTAAATTAACTTTAGATTTTACTTTCATCAGGTTGTTTTAAATTTTTAATACTGAATTAAAAGCTAATATTAAATCGTTAGGCACCTTTTACTTAACGTTTGATATTTGGACTTAAGTAGCCTAAAAAGGCTATTTAAGCCTGTTGGTTTCTAGCCCTAGTGGGTCTACTGAGTCGGCGCACTGCGCCGAACCCTCTGGAATCCCCTGAATTCTACCAGTTTCCACTTGATTCCAGTTGCCACAGCGGAGCTATAGAAGCCTTTGGAACCCAGTGAGTTATATAAGCACTTACGTAGCCTACAGCCACTATTCCAATCCTGTATAGTAGATAGAAGGCTCTGGAAGCCGACCACAGCCTACCTGTATCTAGCCTTCTACAAGCAAGCAATTCACACCACTTATTTAGTCATATACAGAGGCACTGCCTCTGTACCTTAGGCCTTCTTTTGCTTCCTACAGCGCTTTTAGCGCTGTAGTTGGCTTGGAACAGTATCGCTCTACTTCCTCTGAGCAACAGGCTTGTACTACAGGCCTGTGGAACCCTACCGTGTAATAAGGCCTAATTATTAACTATATTAATAAGGACTTTAAATTAGTTTATAAACTACTGCATATATCATTTTTCATTTTTATTATTCTTAAATTTAATACTAATAGTATAATTATAGCATTTGAAAACCTAAAAGAAAATCATTCTCATACTTATCTTTATAACGAGTTTGTAGAAGCTATCAGCTTATATCCATCACTTGCAATTGAAACAGTCTAGTTGTAAGTTTATTATTTTATTTAGTCTTTTTCTTTCATTTAATATTCTGTTTATTATTTTATTCATTCTTCTTTTTATTCTTCTGTCATTCGTTTTTATTTCATTTATTACATTATTAATTAATCTTTATACTGATATTAATTATTTACTAATATTGGCTGAGATAACATATTGAATAATTATATATTTTTATTAATATTTTAATAAAACCACTCGGAATTCAGGTTTGTTATTTTGTGTTTGACACATATTTTACACCTTATTACAGGTATATTTTAACACTTACAATCGATAATCAAATCCTTTCACTAGTTAATTTACAGCTTCTAAATTTAAATGAAGAAAACAAAGAAATTTACAACGTGTAATATAATCTCTAGGGTTTAAAGAATGGCTGTAATGATCAAATATACCACCGATATTAAAAAGCTAAAAATAATGGAAATCTCCTAAAAACGTTTAAAAAACTTATTATTCCACTTGATGAGGTTATTATATTATTTATTACTATCATTATTTTACTCATTATTATAAAAATACTCCTACTAGGTGGAAGACTACTTATTTCATGATTAAAGCGGCTTTAGAAGTTAAAGAACCGTTAACCTACGTTTACAGAAATATTGATAATAAGAAGATGATAAAATATTCTTAAGCTTAATAGAGTGAATTACACTTGAGCACTTAGAAAGAGTATTTACAATGCTCATTCAGCTTATTATTCGACTACAAAGCGAGTATTATACTAATATTAATAAGACTTTATTATTTTGTTTATTCGATTTTCAATAAATTAAAAGCCTTAGTAGATGAATTTGAGGCTTTATCTGTAGAGGAGCCTGACCTAGTAAGTTTATTATTATTATTCTGTATTAATATTTATATAGTTATTATTTGTTATTTACTAATATTGAAATAGGTGGAGTGGTATAAAGTATTTATTAACGCTATCCACGTTGGAATCGATAAGCTACGGAAATACTATCCACGAAAACTATCGGCTTGAAGGCGGGAAGAATTAAAACCTTGGATATTGGCTACATATCTAGATCCACGATTTAAAACAACACCATTCCAAAGAGGTGGTATTTGTTATAGTGATAGCCAAACCAAGCCAGCTATTTGTGAGCTTGTAAAAGCTAAATTCTTACAGTATGTAAATTTTTGTATTGTTTATTATTCTTTATTATCATTTTTCTCTTTTTATTTTTTTACTACTCTATGTTTTATAATATATTACAGAAATAGTAATTATTATAAACTTATAGTTTTGAAGAAGAATTATATCTTAATAAAGCAAATGGCACCGCTGAAAATATCTACGATGAATCAAATAACGAAGATGAATTCTATGTTTAACCAGACCAAGAAACAGAATACACAGCTTATTTACAAGAGCCAGTGGCTAGTAGAAAGGTATCTATTCTATCTTATAATAATTAACTATTATTAATATTATTCTTATTCTTGTTAATAATACTAACTACTAACATTAAAACACTACCTATAACACTTACCCTAACCTAATAGATATTAGCATAGTAAACTATTAGAATCGGCTTAACCGCGATAAACTATAGCAGTAACAGTAATAGAAGCTACTTAAGGACATATCTTAAGTCTAGAGCTTTAACTACAATAAAAAAGGCTATATAACGTAACAGTCCCCTTCTCCAAAAAGAGTCAGTTAGAAACCAGTCCCAGACAGAGAAAAACAAGTTAGGTTTAACTTTAAAGACGTCTACATCTAGATAACAGGTAACGAGGAAAACTACTCTTAAATAAGTATGATATAAGTGATAAGAAGAGTAAAGAAAGAGAAGAAGAGGAGGAACTCTAATTCCCCGAGAACCTGGAGTATCTAAACCTTAAAGAAGTTCCGTTAGAGTCAGTTACAGAGGTATAAGTCGTTATAAACCGACTCTAAGGTAGAAACTTAAAACAACTAAAAGGATAAGTTACTAAAGATCGACTCTAGGAAAAGAAGCTCTAAATAGCAGTTACAAGCCTTAAAAACCTTACGCTATAAGCCTAAGAGTTAAAGAAATTTAAAATAGACTCTAGTTCAGACCTTACTAAGATAGTAAAGGAAGTTGAGAAACTAGCTCTTCAAGCCACCTCGGTAATAAAACAAGCCCTAGAAAACAAAAGGGAATAAAGTAAAAGAATCAAGTTAGAAAAACGGAAACTCTTTTCTTCTATGCCCCCAGAGACACTCAAACATTACGAACACACTAAGTGGATCAGTACCCTTACTTCCTTAAAAGAAGGACAGCTTAAATAATTTCCTTACATTAAGGCAAATACAGTTAAGACAGCTACTGCAAAAGTCCCCTAAGAAGACTAAAAATAAGCGTACTAGTAAAAGGTCCAGAGCCTGAAAAACAGACATCAGAAGCTAGTGGATACATTAAAAGACCTGTAAGTTAAAGCCCCTACCGTAGAAATAAAGGACAAGGCAGTCAAGATTAGCTTACAGCTCCACAACAAAATTCACTTTGCTAACCACCTCAAATATCAACTCATCAAAGAAAGCCACTTTGTAAAAGAATAAGCCAGGATATTACTACCTAAGTTTTAAGAAGTTTAGAAGAAATAACGCACACAGAAACAAGTAATAAATAAGAAGAGTTAAAGCACTACACCTCCTCTTCTATGCTTCTCAATTTTAACCCCGACGGTTCACGTTAACTATCTTAACTATAGGGATGTACTGTAAATTAATTACATATATAACAACTGCACTCTTAATCAGCAGTTCAGACCTAAAGCCCTTTATAAATAACTATTTCCCTTACGTAAGAAACTAAGACTACATAATAACATAAATAAAGTTAGGATAACATTACTACTAGGTTTCTTACGCACTAGAAAGGGGCGTTAGTAGCAGTAACTCCCAGGAAATCACCGTAGTTAACTAAGCTCTTGCTACTTATTAGTAAAGGGCTACACTTAACCCCTATACAGCTACATCGTGCTCTATCTATCTTAAAAGGAAAGCTAAAACATAGTAAGAACGGACTAACTACAAGTAGAACTAAGAGAAAGAAGATATAACCTGGTTTTAAGCCTGAAGAGCGTATTATTAAATGATTAAAGACTTACAGAACATTATTCCGTTCAAAATTGACTGAACTCTAAAATAGGAAAACTTAAAAAAGATTAACTGATAAGTCTACTAAATTTATCTGTTTTGCCAGAAAGAATTGGGAAAAGGCTATTAGGTCTCTAAAGGCCCAAAAACCAGTAATTCGCTAACTAGCAAAAACCCTAAGACGAAGGAGAGACACTTAAAGGTTAAGCTAGATAAGACCTTAAGGACAGATAGTTACTATAACTTAAATACAGAAAAAGTATAAATATTACTCAGTTTATATCGACCTAACAGACAGAAAAAGAAAGCCGTTTAAGGTAAAAGCAGTAATTAATAACAGAAATGCTTCTAACTTAATGCACCCCTTATTAGTTAATTGAAGGAAACTCTTTAATGAAAAATACGGAAAGGTTATTCCTATTTAAAATAAAGAAAGAAGCCTATACAAATATAATAACAGAAAAGTTACGCACTACTCTCCACTGTTAATCAAAGTAGATAAGGATATATAAGTAGTAATTTTCAACGTTACGCCACTATCAGGGTATAATATAATTCTAAGTTTACCTTAGCTAGAAAAATATAACCCTATAATCAACTAAAGAAGTAACTACCTTGCCTTTAACAAGTCTCCTAACTGTAAGTATTATTTAAGAAAGGCTTAGAGAGCCCTAAACCGCTCTAAAGATACATAAAGCACTTAAAAGCACACTAAACCCTTAGAACTAAATATAGTTTAGGTTAGGTTCACTAAGTCAGTCAAAGGGCTAAAGAGCCTACTATATAGCTTCAATAATGATTTAAATAGTAAAAAGAAGCGAGAAGCTGATCTATAGATAAACGAAAAAGTTAACTTATCAAAGGTACCTATAGAATATAAGAAGTTTACCCGACTGTAAAAGAAAATACTGTAACTATTAGATTATAGATTATAGGATTACAAAATTAAACTTAAACCAGGAGTAAAGCTCTGTAACTTTCAGCCTTACTACTTAAACCCATAATAAGCCGAAACCTTACAGGAATACGTAAAAGAAAACCTAAAAAAAAAAAGTTTATCGTAAAATCCCAGTCCCTAACAAAGTACCTAATACTGTTCGTCGTAAGGAAAGGAGACGGTAAGCTTTACATAGTCGTTAATTATTAAACGTTAAACAATGATATAATTAAAAATCAACTCTTATTATTACTTATTACTAAGATATAAGAACAGGTTACTAAAATTAATTAATTCTCCAGTCTTAACTTCCCTATAAGATTTAACTACATTAGGGTAAAGGAAAAGGATAAGCATAAGACAGCCTTTCAAACTCGCAACAGGTATTACCAGTATTATATCATACTTATAAGGTTAATAAATACCCTTATAACTTTCTAAGGACTTATTAACAGTATTCTCCACCCTTTCCTTAATAAGTTTATCTTTATGTATTTAAATAACGCTCTAATCTATTCTGAAACTTTAAAAGAACATTAAAAGCACATTTAACAGGTTCTAATAGCTTTTAAAAAAGTAAAGCTAATAGTAAACTTAAAATAGAGCTACTTCCACATTCAGGAATTAAATTATTTAAGGTTTAGAGTAACTCCTGAAAAGCTTAAAATGCAGCTAGAGAAGACAGCAGTAATTAGGAATTAGCCTACTCTAAAGAACCAAACAGAGTTATAAGCCTTTATTAGCTTTACAAACTTATATTAATACTTTATTAAGCATTTTACAAAGATTATAAGACTACTTTATAAGCTTATAAGAATAAGTAAGCCATTTAAGTAGACTAATAAACAGTAAAAGACATTTAAAGAACTTAAATACACCTTTATCATAGCACTAATCCTAGCCCTCCCTAATTCTTTAAAGCCTTTCTAAATCAAAACAGACTTCTTAAAAGTTGCAATTAGTAGAGAATTAAACTAAATCTAAGATAATACAAAACGTTACCTAATTACCTTTTTATTAAAAGGGATTTATAGCCCAGCCTTATAATACTTTATCTATAATAAGGAACTAATAACAATCATTTAATACTTTACTAAATAGGTACTATATCTGAATAATATAGAAGAACTAGTCCAGGTCTTTTCAGACTATAATAACTTCTAGTACTTCCTAATAAAGGAACTTAACCCTTAATAAACACAGTAAATAAAACTGATAACCCCATTCTATTTCCAGGTCCACTATATTAAGGGGAATGATAATAAGCTAACGCTGTTAACTAAAGATAAGACTATAAAGATATTAACTAAGCCCTAATCCCCATCATTATATTTACCAAAGCCAAAAACAACACATTTAAGCAAACTTTACAAGTATAAGATAACTAAACCCTAAAGTAAACTATTAATATTTTTATAAACTTATAAATAAAGTATAATATCTATTAATAATAACAGGACTTCTAAGTAAAAAGGTTAACAGAAAGTATATATAAACATAAATGCCCTTTAAGAGACTTCTTAAAGTACATGTAGAAATATAATAAGGAAACCAATTATTAGTAAGAACTGTTACCAGAAGGTGTAGATAATATGCTTAAACTAGGAGTAAAGCTCTAATATTAAGAGAAACTGTATATTTACAATTTAGATAAACGAAAAAAGTACATCTAGTAAATCCATAAGTCTTAGCTCAGAAGACATATAAGCAGAGCCAAGACACTCGCTTAAGCCTAATAAATATACGCCTTTTTTTTAAAATAAAAAGCCTAGTTAAGGAAATGGTCGATAACTATAATATCTGCTACTAAAAGCAGAGTTAACGTTATAAACGCTATAGGCTTCTTAAGGTACTCCCTGTACTATAAGCATTATAAAGTTTTATCTTACTTAACTTTATTATTAAGATACTTAAATCTAAAGACCTTACTATAAAAGTTACTTACAACCAGATCTTAATAGTAATCGACAGATTAACGAAATATACTTACTTTCTGCCGACCTTAAAAGACATAATAGCAGAGCAACTCGCTTATATCTTCAAAAAAAAGGTAGTCTTATCACACCTTTAGCCAGATAATATCGTTACAGATTAAGATAAGCTAATTGTATTGAAATTCCAATAAGGACTAATGTAGAGAATAAGTACAAAAAGTAAGCTCTTAACAGCTTTCCACTTACAGATAGATAACTAAACAGAATAACTTAACTACATACTTATAACGTATCTCTAAACCTATATTAACTTTAAATAAGATAATTAGCTTAAGTTATTACTAACAGTATAGATAACTTATAATATAACACTAATTAAATTAACAGGTATATTACCATTTTTTTTACAAATTATAGTAAAGAGCCTAAACTCCACTAAAGCCGACTAACCAGCACCCCTCAAGCTACAATACACACAGACTAAACATAAGAACTGTATAACTACTTACAAGCTGAACTTAAGTTCACACGTAAACGAATAAAGAATTTTACTGATAAATATTAAATTAAGTAACTAATACTGAAAGAAAGACTCCATTACGATAGTAAACGAGTTAAAGGATTAACTCTTTAAAAGAGGGATTACGTTTATCTTTTTTCATAAAACCTGCATTTGAAGCAATCCAGTAAAAAGCTTAACTTTAAAAGGTACAGACTATTTTGAGTTAAGAAAAAGATTACTACTTTTAATTACGAACTTAACCTACCTATTAGCATAAAGGTACAGATTAAGGTTTTTCACATCTTACTTCTAGAACCTGCTCTAAAGGGAGTTCCCCTGGAAAAGAAGATTAAGATCAACACTAATAAGGACAAGTATAACATTGAGAAAGTTATAAATTTACAGAAGGCAAAGAATACGTTTAAATATCTTATTAAGTAGTTAAACTACAGCCTTAAAAGCAACTTATAAAAGCCCGTTAAGAACTTTAAATACCTAGACCTAATTACAGAGTTCCACTGAAAGAATCTAGACTAACTAAAACTAATAACAAAAACTAAAAATAAGATAAGATTTAATATCTAAACTGTTAAATTAAAAAGTAAGATTATTATAGGATATAAAGCTTAAAAAGTAGCAGGAAACTTCTTAATAAGTATAGAAAGACATTTATTAGGACCTTTAGCTATAAGTTACAAAGACCTTAAACTTAAGGAAGCTAGGCCTTTAAAAGCTAGTAAACTTTACATAAATCGCACATACAGTAATATAAAGAACTAGAATTGCAGATCGATAACTTACTGGACAACTTACCCCTTATAGCTAGAAGGCTTATAGTTTACTGTGAGCTTAAGGAAAGAGTTAAAGGGGTAAAAAGCGAATCGATATGCCTTAAAGTCTCCCAAATCAGCTATATAACAATATACAGCAGAAAAGCGCATTTACGTAACAAGCGTCTGTTAAGAACGGAAGTTAGCACACGACAGAAACCTAAAAAAGAACCCGCTTAACCTATAGGTTTACTAGAGCGAGGACTTTAGGGGAATTATAAAAGGAACAGGAAGGACTCTTATAAGAGTTGAACTTATAACCTTTCACTAATGAAATCTCCATATAACGCACTTAAGTATATCATATAGAGAAGCGAAACACGAACACGCTACCATTACGCTAAAAAGCTAATTTACCTATTAAAGGAAAGGAGTTGTAAACTAAGTTTAAAGGTTATTATCAGCTGTAACGACTCTTTAGGGAAAGAACCAGCAGGTGTTCCTACTAGGAACCCTCCTTAATCAAACTCGGGAACTAGTACAGTAGCCTCCTACGCTAAACGCTCCTCCTTTACAATAATCTCTAGCTTATGCTTAAAGAGCTTATCAGTATAAGTAGGTAAAGACCTTTATTAATCCTTAATACAGAAGAGTTTCGCAAAAGTGTCGCGTCGCGTTCCTTAAAGTTAAGGCGTTTCTTCTCGTTAAAGATGTAGTAGAGAACAGTTAAATCGTTTTCGTAAACATTGTATAATAAGTACACAACTCCTCTAACCGCTATACAGTACCTACACAATTGGCTCTTACTAGCTACCTTACAGTTAGCTAGTTCTAAGCATTAACAGTAACTGCACTTCATAGGTATTATAATACTAAAAATCAGGATAAATTTAACAGTAGTAGAATAGTGGATAGTAGATAAGGGAGTAGTTTTTTTCCTATTCTTCCTCACTTTATTAGCAGGCTTATCACTTAAAAGAAAAAGAACTTACTGGAATTCTTTATAGAAAAAGAATGTTAAAGAGGGGGAATTATATAATAACCCTACAGGTCACCACTTAGGCTAGCACAGCCTAACAGATTCCCCGCAGAAAGAACAGTGCAGGAAAGCAGCATACATAGTGCTGTGCACTAGGCTAAGGGTGTAATGACCCGAAGCTCCTATAACCTATCGTTGGTTAATCACCTTAATCTCATTAAGACCTAGTAATCAGAGTAAGCAGCTAGAATAAGTAATCACCCTAATCACTTCTTAAAAGAGTAAGCATAGTAATTAAAGTACAAAGTATCTTTTAGTTAGTTAGTATAGATAGCTATCATCATGACTACGATAGCTGTAAGGGACTCCTAGTTCCTCACGTTAGTATTTACTTATTCATTTATATCTTACTGTTCAGACTCATCTCTGTGCATTATAGTGACAGCAACTTACAGTGACATTGAACTCCTGTCTAGGAGTGCTAGCTTAACAAGTCGTCTTCAGAACGCCCACTCAGTCTTTGGCGTCCTGCTATACGTTCTGTCTTAACCTTGCCAGTCCTCTCAAGGCTTGTGTCGGGTGCAGGTTGTAATAGTGGCTTTAAAATCAATTTAAGGGGTGATTCTATATGAAAATCAACACTTAAAATAAGTAGAAATGGCTAATTTAGGTGCCCTGAATAGCTTCGTTCTCTACTGTGTTTATTATTATGAATAGTAAAATTCATGGTAGCTGGAACACTGCTTCGATACGCCTTAGCGTGCAAAGTAGGGACTGACTTAGTATTTAACAAGCACAATAGGATGATAAAATTTACACCCCATTAATTGGATTAGCTTTCATTCACCCTTTCGCTTATCTTACGCTACTTATGAAGAGAGCCTTTTAGTCCACCATCCTCCGTCACCGCTCCTTCCACGACCGTCATCCTTTCTTCTCCGCTAGCTTCGGGTCTCCATCGTCCTCGCCAAACATCCAAAGGGTATATACTCCTTGCCCGTAACCTATATCAAAGTCTTGGCGTCCCCGCTAAACCACTCGGCCGTCATGACGTCCAACCATCCTAGCTCGCTCATGCTGAACTTGCCATCGCTCCCTGTCGCCAACGCGTACGCCACGAGATTTAGCCGTTGCGGCAGGGCATGCATACCATCATCTACAGACGGCGCGGCGAAACGGAGGCCCCCTTGACCTACAACAGGTTTGCGCAACGGCAAAGGATCTCCTGGCCGGAGAGGTATTCTAGAAGGACTTTTCCCGTCGCATGGCCTGAGCAGGACAACCGCCAGCTCTAGGCCGCCAGCACCGCCTCCCAAGTTACCACGGCGACCATGAACACCCACGGCAAGCAGCCCGTCCCAGAGATGGGTGTCTGGCGTACGCTGATAGACGGCGTGATGAACAAGGGCAGTGAAGCGCTTCGTATAGACGCAAAAGACCACAGATCCGATACTGCCCGTTTGGGCGCAGTCACTGCCATCGCAAACCGGATCGAAACCGAGCCATGTCGTGACGAGGCAGTAGCTGCCGCTGGCATCGCATTGCTTGTGGCGGAGGTAATGTACCGTCTCGGTGCTACTCCCGGCGCGCTGTAACACCCGGTAGGCGAGGTGGTCCCGCGGCAAAACGATCCGCTCCGTGACCCTCCCCTCCGTGAGCTCGTGCACCACGAGGTCAACTTCATCGTACGTCACCGTAAACACCACGGCGGGATCCGTTGGATGCAGGATAAAATCCAGCTTAACGTCCGTATCCCGGAATCGCAACCCGACCTTCGACGCCGGCCGTGGGTTGCCTAGCAGGACCTGCCCGCCCATGGTGAGCGGACCAGGAACGTAGCATCCTTGCGCAGCAGGGTCAACCACCTCAATCCCACTATCACTGGCGGCCCATGACCACATCCACACCTCAGCCGCCCTCCGCCCCATAAAGAGTAGCCGCTTGCCCTGGACGACGCACCGATCAAATGCCCCGGGCAGCTCCACCCGCCGCATCTCATCGTGCTTGAGATGCCATACACAGACCCTTGCGTCCTCCTGCCCCATGACGAACAGCAGCTCCCCCATGGCCGCCTTCCATCCCCTCTGCTCCCCACTCAAGTTCCCGCCACCCTTCATCCCTCGCCGCACATGCGCCGCACCAAACCCACCCCCCGCACCAGCTGGGGCGGTGTGCTCGAAAGGAAACAGATACATCCTCCGCGTGCGGGAGCGCGGGTCATCCACCACCGCAAAGTACGGCATGTACCACCCTTCGGGCCACCAGGCGACGCGGCCGTGCGCGTACAGCTTCAAGCGTGCGACGTGCTCATTCTCGGCTGCGGGGTTGGGGTCGAGGCCCGGTACGGCGCAGAGGTAGTGAACGCCGCCCGCCGAGGGCGGGAGGGATTTGGAGAGGGTGAATAAACTGGAGTGGGAGCTAGGTTCGAGGTTAAGGCGCAGCGTGTGGCGGAAAAAGGAACGGAAGTGCCCGGAGGAGCGGAGGTGCTGGAGCAGGAGGGCGGAATGGAAGGCGGCTCCACGCGCGCTCTCTCGCATCCCAGGTTCACGGCCATCTTCTGCCGGCGGTGCGGCGGAAACCGAAGCCCGGATATGGTATGAAAGACCTGGGCGGAAGTGTTCGGCAAGGGAAGGCCAAATGTCGGCGGACAGGAGGATGCGTCGCTAGGTGCGGCAAACGTTGAGCGCCAAGAGAACGTCGGCGGCAGCAGAGAAGTGTGTAAAGACGGCGAGAGACAGCTCAGTGGGAAGACGGCTAAAAAGATCGTGGCCAGGTTTGAGATCGTCGTATTTAATGAGCGCCGCCGGCGAGGGTTTACGGCGTGTGGGAAGGAGCGACTTCATCGTGCTGGTGTGGGGTTCTTGATAGAGGACGGTATGTGGTGATCGAAGATTGTGGATTTCACAGTGCAGATGGTCTGTGCTGAGTCCATCCTCGATTGTCAATGACTGCGGTTCCAAGGACCACTTTGCAGTGGGGGTGCCGGCCGTAATAAGCGAAGGCTCTGCAGGCGCCTCCGCAGGTTTTCACTCCGACCCACCTGGGTTTGAACTGTGCAGCGACATCAATTGCGCTGGCGATCTTCATCGTGCACATCTGTCTGTGCTGAATGGGTCCATATATCCCCCATGTCGTCCACTCGCGAGCTCAGTTGAACAGATGCGGCATTTCTCCTCTCGAGCGATGTTACGCCTGACTGATTGGGTCTCCGCTAGACGTCGCCTGTGGTTTGCTGTAAGAGACAGGTCTAGCGATGTCACAATCGGGCTGTTCCAGTGGTGTGCCGATTGACTGGGCCCACCAAAGGCGAATCTTCTGGGACGCAAACCGAAAACCAGATGCTCGCATTCTCGGTCTTGTCCTCATCAGCCCATTAGAGAGGGCCGCCGAGCGGAGTTGATACACCATTAATAACATAAAATTTCATACCTACAGAACACGTATCAAGATCAGATGGTCTGCGCTCGGCATCAACACTCAATACCGGTCAGAGCCAGCCAGAATCGGAACAAAACCACCCCTTACACATACTCATAGCAGAGAAGCGGTCCACCAATATCCATAACATCAGCAATGGTAGCACTCGGAATAACCCCCAGCATGTCCAGAACGTGGCTGAGCGTGGTGGTATTCCCCGGATCGCCCTGCGGAAGCGGCGCATCGGGCGGTGGGACCAGCAGCTCAACCGGGGGGATCTTGTCGGCCTCGGGAAAGACAATCGGCAGCGCTGGCGGATCCGATCCCGGCACCGGCGTCCCAAACGGACCCGGCAGATTTGGCCCAGAGATATCGCTCAGCCTCGCGGGAAGATCAAGCGCCTGCCAGTCCCAAAACAACTTATCGAGCCAGGTGTGGTGTAGATAAAAGGTCGGATCCCCGGGAGAAGCGATCGGATCCGTCATCTTACCACCAACACCAGCGTGACCTCCGACATGCGGGGCGGCCTCGAGGCAGGGCCAGAACTTGAGATACGTCGGCTTCGCCATACACTCATCTACGTGGGCTTGGCTGCTCATCAAACTGATCGTGTCGTTGACGAAGCGGTAGATGCAGTGCGCGGTTCCCTTGCGGTAGCCGGGGCCAAGGTTGTTGACGTAGTTTGCGAAGGGGCCATCTTGGATGCAGCCCATCACGCCCGTGCCGGGTCCCGGTGGGCCAGTTCCGTTGCCGCCGAATCCGGTTACCGGGTCCAGGACGACCGAGTGCGAAAAGTTACCTGCGTCGCGGGGCTCGTCCCAGTATCTTGCAAGAGTCAGAATTAACATTGTTCAGTGACTGGCGAGAGAGGGAGAGAGAAACGTACGGCTGAGCCCCCCTATACCCGCACTCCTCCCGCATCGCCTTCTCGTGCGCATGCATGTGGAGCCGGTGATACGGCAAAAAGGCGCCAACATTGTGCGTGATGGACGCCGGGATCTGGTGGATCGACTGCAACTCCTCGAACCGGTTGGCTGCAGAAGGCAGACCCAGCGTCGCCGGCTTGCTCATGAGACAAAGCTCGGCGTCGATGTAAGCCTTCTTGTCCTTCTTGGTGAGGGTATGCCATGCTTTGCGCTTGAGCTTCTTCCCCTTGGCGCATTTGCCTGCAGGGGGCGCGGCTGCCGCGGCAACATCATCTTGACGTGGTGCAACTTGTTGAACTGGTGGAGGGACTCGGAGTGGAGCTGGGGCTGGGGCTGCGATTGCGATGGGGGATCGGCGGATGTGACTAGCAGATGCAGAGACTGCGCTGGCCGAAAGAGCGGCCAGCGCAAGCACTGTAGGTTTGAAGAGCATCGTGACGATAACTCTCGAAGGAAGGAAAGTGAGGTAGGGCTGAAGTCGACATTAAGATCCCCCCATTCTTAGAAGCGGTTCGGCCCGTGTTTTTTATAGTTGACGGGGCCAGACCAGATCAGGTTGTTATTCATCGCCGGCACTTCGAACCGGCAAGAGATGATAAGGAACTTCTCGGTGCTTGCTCTATGTTTCATCCATAATCTGACCCCCTTGCAGTAATATTGCAGCTCTCGTAACCATGGTCCCGCCAAGTTCCAAGGGTGTGGTCGTGTTGTGTTATTCCTTGACGAGGTTAGCCAGGTTCCATCCAAGCTCACCAAGAGCCACGGGTTGCTTCTAATAGGTTAACCAAGCCCAGCCCTTCCAGCTATCGAATCTTTGCATCTGTTCCTTGCATCTTCCCATTGAAGCGCTCGAATCAGCGGTGATTTGCCTCAGCTAGAGAGGGTATTACTCGATGCTACGTTCAGGGTTCAAGGGTTGCGCGATCGGCCACTTTGACGCTAGTTAAGCGCCCGGTCCCGGAACATGGGACGCGGGGCGCGGGACGATATGCACCATCCTGGGAAAGGTTGAAGAACAGAACCAGGTCGCTCAAGCAAATGCAATGTTCGCCCTCTCTATTCGCTGGAATGTGGTAGGTCCAGTCAATGAGTGCATCAGTGGACTTACAGTATCTCAACCACTGTATCCATTGCATCTACAAGTTCTATTGCACCAATAAGCCAATTAAATTGAGAATGTCTATTTGCACTATGACTCCGGTCTATTTGCACTATGATCCCGCACCACGCCATACATAACCCTAACCCCCGCCGCGTTCAAATGCCAGTCGCATCCACGGATCGGTGGTCGCAAATGCGACTGCGATTCAATTGAACACTCGCAATTGATCGATCGAACAGGGCCTAAATCGCTCGATTCTGAAATAAAATTACAGTT
>Ga0247770_1000617_pt1 | contig 33420 bp, 40 predicted proteins | sample UWRJL136409B6_FD_179943 | JGI IMG/M metagenome (GOLD analysis project Ga0247770, IMG submission 179943) | Plant litter microbial communities from Arlington Agricultural Research Station in Wisconsin, United States - UWRJ-L136-409B-6 | ecosystem: Environmental > Terrestrial > Plant litter >... | reverse complement strand
TTGGTGAGTGGAAACTGGATGAATGTTAGGGGGTCTGTTAGTGGGGTACGGCACGCGCCACTTCGTGAGTGCGTTTTATTTTGTCAACCACTTGCGTACCTACCCACTGGTAACACGGCTCTACGTTCAATCCAAGAGACAGCCAAGGTTGGGTTCCTACTAGAAGCGGCTCTCGTCAAGCTCACGACGGCCCATAATGACAGCAACAAGGTAAACTGCTCATTGTTCTTAGCCGGTAGCATCCGAAATCATTTGGCTGCTGGTTGCGGGGTTCGACGTCCTCCACCGCAGCCGATCGCAAGTACCGGGAACGGATTGGGCACCATTCATTACGCCCGCAGGAAGGATTTTGAAGCAGAACAGCCATATATCGTTTCGATTAATTTCCAACCGAATTGGAAGGCAAAGCAGTCTGTATGGGCTACTTAAATACCCAAGCAAGCAAGCTTCAAGTTCGTATGGCTGTTGACCAGATTGTTGACATTCGACGCCATGAACCTTCAGCGTAAGGTCGCAACGGCTGTCGTTTGGACACTTTCCGTGTTTGGAGCGTCATGTATGCCCTAGCCCGGAAGCCTAGGTGCCAACTCCTTAGCAGCCACAAACAGGTTCGATGTCGTGCCGCGCCTTCCTCCCGCAGCCAGACACTCCATTCCAATTCATGCACGGTTCGCCAACATCTCAACTAACCAGCCAGGCAACCCTTGCACCAATAGCAACTTCCGGCCTCCAGTGTACGAGTTTGACAACCTGACAATCTCCAAGTATTTCCGCAGCGAGAACGACCCGCAGGAAAAGTTCTGGTTTTCCACTGTCAACTTCACCCTGCGCGATGTGGCCAACAACTACTCGTTCCACTGCCAGTGGGGACCCAGAAACCCGCAGGCTGGGCAGAGCTGGGAGACACAAGACTGCACGCCCGATGCAGGTCCTATTCCCGACCCTTCCCAGGCCGTCACAATGCTGAACCTATGGCCCGAGTATATCTTGATGAACAAGTCGGATCAAGATCCCCTCCGGCTCGTCCAATACTGGTACTGCGACATCGTTAACGGATCCTACCCCGACGTGTACCAGTCCAGAGCCGAGCTGTTCCTCGGTGTCACATGCCCGGACAGGGGGAGAATGGATACCGAATACCCGTGTGTTGTGTCAACACGGCTCCCCGTATCCGTCAAGGCCCAGTGGCAGCCCCGTGGCGCTCTTCCCGGAACACCGAAGCTCGTTCCGCGACCAATGCAAGCGCCGCCACCCGCGAAGGGCCTCAGCCCCTTGCCAGAGACCGACTGCACAGCAATGTCCTTTACGCATCCCGAATGGGAGCTGTCAAGGTCCTCGTACATCCCCTGGCGGAACTGGGATGGGAACTACACGGCGGGGACAGTGAAGCTCAACCTAACAAGCCGCGCAACAGGAAATCACGTCCAATGCCAGTTCGGGGGGTCCAATGTGAGGCAGCGCGACGAGTTCTGGGTGCTCGACTGCTCTCCCGACTCGGAGCATCCGCAGCACCATTCGATCTTCAACGTGGAAATATACATGGAGGGTAGGTTGCTCGTCGTTCGAGAAGACTGGATTTGCGGCGATATTCGCGGGTCATACTCGTAAGTTGAGTTGGGATTCCGGCATGATCTGCGTCGGTGCGAAGCTGACGTTGTCAACCACCTGCTTAGAACCAACTTCAGCGCGACCTCCTCCACGTATCTGACCATCTACCCGGCTGACTCGACCGCTTCCGTGTACACTGCCGAACCCATGACCATCAGGGGGATGCTGACCACGCCCGTCTCCCTCACCCCGGCCCCCATCCCGCCACCACCGGGCTCGACGAATCCAAGCTGTCTCGCAACCTCGCAGCGCGCCAGCGGCGCGGTCTGGACGGCGACCCGCTTCTTCTACCAAACAACGACACTCAACTACACAACTTACGCATACAGCGGTTCGTCGCCATGGAACCGAACGCTAGCGCTTGAGCTCCGGAACGAAGCCACGGGCGTCACGCAGTCGTGCGTCTTTGACGACCCCATCCTCGACAACCCCGTCGACCGGTGGTGGCGGTGCGGCAACGCGCCCAATCCGCACGCATCTCCCCAGCGCGCCATCGAGACCTACATCCACTGGAACAGCTCGACAAGCGAGCTCCGCTTCAACCAGACGTGGTACTGCAACGACACGCCGTCCGGCGTCGCCTTCAAGATCACAGGAGAAGGCAGCCTCCGGGCGCGCTACGACAGCACCGTGCTGTGCGGGTCGTCCACCAGCACCGTGTACAATTATGGGTGCCCGAGCTTTTTTGCGCCCAACCCGTGCAACATCACCTTGTCGGCACGGTGGTGCTCTCTCGGTGCCGACCGCGAGGGCCGCGGCTCAGCCACCATGTGGTCCACCCGCCCCATTGCCTTGCAGCGCCTGCCCGACAATGCCCTGACGTCGCCGGACCCGGACCCATCGCAGTGGAGCTGCACGGTGGCATCGCTGGGCCGAGGCCCCGTGGTGTGGACGCTTCGCGCCCGAGACTACCTCGCGTTGACAGCCTGGTTCGGCCACTGGAAGTCGGACCAGACGTACACGAAGCTGCGCTTCGACCTGAGCAGCTCCGTGTTTCGGGACCGGTCAGATGGGAAAGGTGGCAGCGGCGGCGTTGTACGCGACGTCGGCATCCAGTCGAAATACAGCGAGTACGGTGCCGGGGACTTGACGCCGTGGCTGCGCGGGTTCAATCCGACGGCCACGTTCCGGTCCTTGAACCGGAATTCGAACTCTTACCGCGACATCGGCTGGGATTTTTACAACGTCTTGGATTGGCAGGTTCGTTTCGACATTACAACGGGATATATGGAGCTGAACCATTCGTGGTACTGCGATGACAAAGACCCGTCACGGCCGTGAGTATCTTCTCTCTCCTCTGTCTTACTGTATTCAAGACGGTGCGTGAGCTGATGGTGTGTTTAGGATTGTGTTCAATGGTGTCTGGAATGGCTATATACTGCTCAACTGCACGTATAAGTTTGGGAGGGAAACGCCTGACTTTGAGGATGGCATTGTCTGCTTGCCTGTTGGTGGTGATGCTGTTGTAACTCCGGTGGTGACACACCGCGCTACCAGTAGCCCCATACCAGACCCTTGATATATCAAACTTCAGCTTGATATTGACCAAATCACACGCGGAACTAGGAATAGACACAGTGGAAACTGAGACATAATATCTGGGGTTATTATCATAATAGCAATATACGCCATACCTACTGACCTGTATCGCTGCAGTGCAGTTCGAAGGTCCAAGTTTTCAAGTCCATCCAACCAAGGGGGAACATTTGTTCCGGAATGTCCCCCCCCGCATTCTACGATAGACTCAACCATCATAATGCTATGAGGCCTTTCACGATGAGTATCGGGTACTCCCACATTACGCAACGCCATGTCCAAATATAATCGAGGCCTTCCACCATGCAGTCAAGGCCTGTAATGTGATACACGAGGCGGACGGATTATTGTTACGGGACAGCACTGTGTGAGATTTCCACTATACATTTCGCCACGGAAAAGGGAGATCCATCTTTTCCTTTGTATGATAGAAGAAGGTTCACGTCCGCACAACCACCCAGGCTACTGGAAGTATAGGCAGCAATATACTCTCAGCATTTTGCCCACCTAGTAATTCTCGGTCTGTCGGACTAGGGCTAATTTCCCTTGTAGTTGAACTTCCATCCCGAAGCTCTGGCACAAGAGAATAGTTGCTTATTCCTTGATCAGTACCTGCCCACAGAGGATTCTACATTCGGCTCCCACTAAGGCAGGCCTTGTCTTCCAAGTTTGGAGACACTTCTACGAATCGGCGGTGTGTTGCGCGCTCAGGATGCCTTACCATTCATAGAGGCCTAGTTTGATACAAAGTCATCCCTAGGTTTCCGGCGCTACAGAAATAATGCCTTACCATTCGTGCATAAGCTGCGTGGGGATTTCTCAGTGCCTTTGGAGGTTCGCACCGAGCAGGAGTACTACGTACGAGTCCATACCTACGGAAAGAGCAACTAGTGTTTTGTTTCTTCCTTCCATCCTTTTCCTTTTTTCCTTTTCGGTTTCTATTTGCACCGTGCCTCTCGTGCAAAAGATATCTTTGTACAGCAAGGCGCACAATAAGTCTTGATCTTGGAGGCAACGATGCATTCGTAAGAAGCCCATTTTAATATACATAAGGCGGTATTGGATTCATCCAACGCCTGTAGTGTACCCAAGGTGCGGTGCAAATACCAGAGGCTATGGTGCAGAGATCTTCTTTTTACCGGAGGCTCCCCACGAGCACATTGGAATTCACCCCCCACTATGAACTTACCCCTTCCACTCACCGCATTTCCCATCCCAGCCCATCGCAATTCCCCCAAATCCCATATTTCCCCCCATTTGCCAAACGCATCTCCATCGAGTCCGAGCCCCCGATGCGCCCCGGAACAAAGGGACTCCCTGCTTGGAAATGAGGAATCAGGAATCATTTCGCGCTGCAGCAGGATTCTGCGTCCCCCTCCTGTCAAAGCTCGGATGGATTTTCTCTCGTGCTGCCGCAATGTCGCAACAAGGCGCCAGCACGGGATAATATGCCTGCCGCCTCGCTCGGAGTCTGTGCAACGTCGAACCCCCCAAAATATCCCCCCCTGCCTGCCAGCGGCCAACTGCAACCGGCACGGTGGTATCGCACGGGCGGAACCAACAACTGAGCAAGCCCGCTGCGCTGGAATACGGCACTGGTAGCCTGTAAAGGAGGTATGCCAATGGGATGGAACCAACGGCATATCACCTACGCACGTCAACCGGCAGGTTACGCCGGTATTACGGCCGCTGACCTGACTTTGGTAGGTATTGAATCCGTCGCAATCGTATCAAGGCTTCCATTTAAGATGCATCCGATATGATGCCGTTATAATTTTGGCTTTGCGTCCGCTTTGTCGGAACACAGCCAATTGTGTTGGAACCGAGTCCGAGTTGCTGGCAAGCCACCTGGCGGCGGAGTTGGTCACGGATCAGTATCACGAGTTGGGTCCGAGGGAGTTGGGGGCCAAACCGTGGCCAGGACAGTGGCAACGTAATGTAGGTAGGTTAGTACGAATGCGACGTTTCAAAGAGTGGCAGTTGGGACGAACCCCGCGTCTGAAGAGACTGCTCCCACCCCGTACTCGCTCAAATGGGTGGGTGACATTTAGAAGCGCCGTATCATTGCTGTGCCAGACGGGCCGCGACTGCCCCCCTTTGTGAAAACGGACGGCCGCGGTCTGACGCTGTCTTTCTCCAACTCTCCAATACGGTCATCGGGGCTGTGTGTCTTCTAGAACATGGCTATCGACTTCCTGGCTTTCCGCCGATGGTTTCACGGTCTCCAGAGCGTCGTGGATTTTACAAGCGAGATTAATAAGTGGTAGTATTCGAGCCGATCTGGCGCGCGACCGGAACATATGCGGAAAAGTCTCAGCTAACCAAACAGCTCAAGCGTTAGGAAAGTGCCGGACAACATAAGGGCGAAAAGGCCGAAAAGGATCCGTTGGTGGTGAAAGGAAACCAAGTCCGACTCCCATATTTATCCCACACTTTATGACACAATCGCCGCCTCCCAGAGCAGCGCGCTCCTCAACAAGTCTTTCCCAAATCTCCTCTGAAGACTCGTCATCTTGTCAATAATGTGACCTGTGGCGATAGACTTTGGGCCCCAGAGAGCCAGTGCAATCGAGGCCGCTCGCTCAAGCCACACGATACTTGCTTCAACATCACCTCGACGCTGGTGGATCTCGGCAATATCCTCCATTGAATGCGCGGCAATACCATCCTGGTAGAAGAGTGGCTCTGTTGGGGCGGGTGGCCCCGGAATAGGCTGCGGACGCTTTACCACGGCCATGCAGTGGTCGAGAGCCAGATCGCACTCGTCGGCTACCATGTAGAAATGCGCCAACTCATTTTCGATCATCCGAGCCTGGTCTGACTCCCGGCCAAATACTTGCCTGCACGAATTCAGCAGCTCAAGGATGATATCCATGGCAGCGTCGAACTCGCCGTTGCGGCGCAAGAGTGTGGCGAGAGAGTCGAGGAGCTTGAAGGATACTGCCCGCGACTTGCCCAGGCGGTTGCTGAAGATATCAAGCATACATTGTAGCCCCCTACGCGAGACCTCCTGGCAATCCTCGTCCCGTTGCAACTCCTGGCATATTAATGTGATTGGATGGTTGGGAGACAGGGTGTCCCTGGCCTCACTGCTCAGGAACTGGAGGAGGATCCCTCTCAGTTCCGGGCGGGCACTGGTGTTGGCCGGGGAGAGTGTGGCGAACAAGTTCCGCAAAAAGTCAAAGGGATGCGTGGTCATGGCTGCAGACGCGATACGGCCCGCTTCCGCAAAGGCCGGCCAGGCTCGCCGGTCAGGGCGGTGGTCGAGCTCTTCCATAGATCCTTGAGAGACCTTGACCAAGTAGATGGCATTCTTGATAGTGCCCCAATACTGGGTCGACTCCTGTGAAACCCTAAATCCCAGGTAGTCGTCCGGTAGGACTCCTTCAGGAATGTTACTGAGCTGCCAATCGTAGTAGTCCCGGAGACTCCGTGTGATGACGCCGAGGGACTGCGTTCTTGGGTCTGCAGCTATCTGTGGTGGCGGCGTCTCCGCCAGTCGTCTTATTTGGGCTTCGAACGTCGAAAGGTTAGGAAGTGGTGACGAGGGTGGTGATCGGTTAATCTGTCCAGATGAGGACGAGTGCTCGTCCGAGGATCCTGAGGTTGATGCCGGCGTGGAGCAGCCATTGTCTGGTGAGGAAGACATGGTTTGTGGCGAGAGGCCCTCGCTGGGGGGTTGCTGGGGGTGTCCAATCTCCTTCTCCTGGAAAGAACTTCGTTCCCCGATGAGGTCTGAGATGCCGAGGACCCTCCGGCCAGCATCGAACATATGTTGATGATGCTCAGTCGACTCGACAGGGGAATGGATGGAAGGAGGTGCTGCGGTGGCCGTATGCCGCATCCCTTGTGGAATTGACTTGGCAACTCGCAGGGTTCTACGGAGGTCTTCTTGGCTGATGCTATCTCTGTCGATTATCGGAGACCCTGCCGCACGGGAGCGGGCCCCGGCGCGGCGGACCAGTCGGTCCTTCTCGTCGCTGTTGACGTTCTTGAAGACATTCCACTCCCGGAAGCGCTTGTCGTACATACGCTTACTGCCAAGGTCGTCAGTTGTCGTGATCAGCGTCATGGTGAAGGCGCGCGACGTCGAGATGGCATGAGATGAGAAGCAAGGTACAGTCCGTGGGATGGAGGGATAAATGGCAATGACGACGAATATGACAAAATCCTACGACAATCACCGCGGTGGAGAACAAGACCCAAGACTTTGTTGAGCCAACCAGGAGATACAACAGGGTAAGGTGAGGTGAGACTCCAGCTTGGATGACGAGAGCCAACAAGCGTTGCGAAGCAGAAGACGGCGAGAGAAGGAAGGAACAATGGAGATGATGGGCAGATGGGCGAGTGCCGCTTAACAAGACAAACGTCGAGAAGCTGCATACCTTGCCGAGAAGCCATGATGCTTTCTCATGATCTCGCTAACCCGCTTGAGGGGATACTGCCTGTAGAGGTCGATGATGGTCTCACGGTGTTGCGCCCACTCCTTGGGCGACGGGCCTTGGAGCGTGCGGGATTTCCGGTCTGGGCTAGCGCTGCGCTCCGAACACGGCCCCGGCAGCGGGTGCGGCGGGCCCGACGCGGCGGACATCGCTGCTGCACGGTTCTCGGGCAAGCCCATGGTCATGGGGAGGCTCGTGGATCGCATCTCGGAAAAGGAAGGCGGACGAGAGGAGGGTGCGGAGAGCGGAGACCGGACTCGAGAATGCGAATGCAAGACCTGGGCTGCAAGAACTTGAAATGCAAGGAAAACATTACTAAAATCCGCGACAGGCCCTCCGACGCGCATGAGATTGGCCCAAACCCTTATAAGCAATTCGTCCAAAAGGCCGTAGTGGGGCCCCGTCACGTTCCACCGGCCAGTGATGGTGCTCCCTCCCGCCCAGCACCCGCCGCACCCGGTGAGACCCTGTCAACCCTGCGAGCTCCTCCGCAGCGCCGAGTGCCAACCGCGCCTGTGTGGCACAGCACTCTGCCGAACCTGCCCCAAAACCCCGAGTCCGAGAAAGAACCTTGCAGAAGCAGTAAGATTGCGGCACCACAAAGTTCCCCCAAGCCTCCTCCTTCCCGCGTCGATCGCGAAGCACCGAGCCCTCCTACTGGCTGCTGCAGCGAGGGCCCCGCATTTCCAGTCAGGCTCCTGCCACGGCGCCGGTGGACCGTCAGACCTAGTGACTGCCCCTTCCCTTTCTGGGCTCATTGCCTAAAGTTCGAGGCACGCACGCAGGTGCCCCCGTCGCATGTCAGCAACCACATCACCAACGTCGGCACTAGCATTGTCGATAAGCGCCAATACCAACCCCGATCCGGATCCGAGCCTCCAACAAGGTGCTGACGTCCCGGGAGCTGGATTCCCAAGCATCGCAGACGGGAGGGGAAAGACTCGATCTGATTCACCTCGACACCCAAATGAAGCGGGAGGCTGCCGCCGCGGAAACGGTTTTCGGGAGTTTCATCGTCACCATCATCACGCGGATCTCGGGGGCGCGGGGGAGTGGAATTCAAATGTGGTAGCATTCGGGGCGCCAACGATCTTGTGATCTCCATCTTCTAGTACGCTTACTACGGGTCCGGCCGGGGCAAGCCTGCAGCACCTAATTCCTCCCGTCCATTTTCCTCCGCCGACAGGAGACACGACGCAAGTCGCCGAGAAGATGCCCGCAACGACATGAAACCGTCTGCTTCTCCCTGCACGGGTCTTTTCAGTCCGGCCGTCGCTTCGGGGATGGTGCCCTTCGACTCGGAAACGAAGGGTGGACGGCATCCAAGCGAGAGTGGGAATGGGGTCACGATGCAGCGCTGATGGGTGTCGAAGCCAGCTTCGGACTGGCGGACCCGCTACTTCGATGACTGAGCCCATGCGGGCGGGCGTGTTGGTTTATCTATGCAGCCGGCCGACGCTCAATCAAGGAGATCTTTGCCGTCCCGATGGTTCTTGACGGCATCGAACAGAGCAGTGACGATCGACAGGAGCCTGTGCAAGGTCACAGAGCTGTCAGTTTTGGGAATCCCGAGCTGCGGAAGGGATGCTGGTTTCCGCGGGGGATGCGGCGGGCACGGTGGGAGGGGAAGCAGGACACTCACACTTGAATTGCTGCCCATACCAATAGTGTGATCAGGGACTTGGATCCAGACAGGTTCATGCCCAGCACCCCGGCGAGACCGACTCCGGCACCTGCGAGCAGCAAGTTGGATATGCAGCTGAAAAAAGTAACAATCTGCTTGCGCCAGTGCTGTTCGCCCTCGGTCAGGGTGACCTTGGGTTTCTCGGCTTGCAGCAGAATCAGAAAGAGGACGATGTTTGTCACCAATCCGAGGACTCCCTGTTCAGCTTCGTCAGAATATCTGCACCGTTCATGCAGCCGCTGGCAGCCAAAAGAGGGGCGGAAGAGAAAGGATGAACACACCACTACAAGGCAGCTCATGGAAAGCGTATGCAAGCCGGCCACGTCAATAAGCGCCGTCTCAGACGCGTAGCCAGGCAAGCCAGACGACAAGAGCACCTGTTGTGAGCTAGCACCGTGACAGGGGCCCGCACCACGTCTTGCTAGACTCATCCAGATCTCTTTGCTGGCGTTGTAGACATATGCGCCAGCTCCGGCGGCAGCAAGACCAAGGTGGGCGAGGATGCAGAGCACGTGTACTAGCTTCCATGCGAAGTTGTTGGTTCTATACATGGTGGATGCTGTCTTCCAAGAAACCTGGAACCAGCCGATGATGCTGAGGTGAGGGCAGGCAGGCCTGAGGATTGAGGATTTGGAGTGCTGATGACAGACGGGAGACGGCAGACGGATTTGGGGCCGGACCGGGAGTTGGGTGTCGGGATTCGGGACGAGGCGACAACGATATCTTGGCTCCGCACAGACAATCGGGTGGCAGGCAACCTGAGATGATGATGTCCTGGCGACAAGGGTGGGCAAACAGCGTTGTTGTTGGTGTTGGCTGGCGATGCGGACACGGGATATATGAATGCAATATCGACACTCAGACCCCGACGAGCATCTAGATCCAAATCAGTAGCAACTGGTAACGGAGGGCAATCCAAACGCACTGTGGAGGCGGGCGGGAGGGCGGTCGGGGCTAGGCCGAACCAACACGGGGATCCATTAGGCTGCCACTTTTACCACTTTTACCACTGGTTCGAGCCTCTGCTGGAACGAACGGAGCGGGCGGCAAACACAAGAACCACAAGGGACCTTCCCCTCCGTCGACAGGGACTCGCCACCATTCCCCTCACTGCCACCAAAACAGGACTTAGGACTTTCGTGCTGCTCACGTTGCTGTCAGTCGCGGCGTTGGTCCGAAAAAGGACCTAGCCTAGCCACATTGTTGACAGAACGTACAGCCTCAGCCCCAATCCCCGCCCGCCTTACCCCCAAAACGACGGGAGTTGGGGGGTCAGAGGGGCTCCCGTTCAGGGGACATCCACGAGGGGCTCACACCTGAGTCAGCGGACAGCCAGCCCTATGGTCCCGCGCGGCCCCACTGAGCTCGTGCGCCATGAGATCCCAAATCTGGGGTCCAGTGCCGCGCCATCGCTAAGGTACAGTACTGATGCGCCTGCGCCTGCACCCAGCACCCAGCACCCGACCGCGCGAACAGCGAACGGGCAGCGAACTCCCAACTAAGCCATGATACCGATTCTTCCAGATTATTTCCGATTCCAAAGGCTGGAGCGCCTCAGATCGAAATAACACCGAACCACACTGAAGCACTGACTTACTGATGTGATTTGATTTGATGCACGCTATTACGGGAAGGAAACCCGTCGATACTGTGACCTTGTTGGATGCTGCATTCCCTCCGCTGCATCCGGGCCGCGCTGCGAGCAATGCAACAAGCAGCGCCAACTTTGACGTTGGCACTCACCGTGGTTTGTGCACTTGGATCACGTTGGCACGGCAGTCGCTGTGAATAGCATCGCAATTGGCCTATTCCAGATCAAGGTTTAATTTTCGCCCCAACCTGCCACCCTGCCTTTCCAGCCAGTGCCGCTCGCGGACAGGCTATCACAACGGTAACGTCACGGATGGGAATCCTTCTTTGTCCCGCCGCCCTTCGCCCCAGGGCCGTCTGCAGGCCCGGGACCCAACGGGATGGGTCCCGGGAGCTGGGATCGGGCGCGTCTGCATCGCCTAGCACGGAGCAATGGGTGGTCTTGGCGTTCGATTGGGCAGGACAGTCGCGATGCTCGCTGCTACCTAACCTCGCGAGATTGGAGCTCACCTCGAGACAATCTACCACGATGCAAAACACACAGTCGCACCAATCCGCGACAGTGCACGGCGCCTTGACAGCCTTGAAACAGCGTGCAGATAAGTCACTGAGCCACGGTGCAGTAAGCAGCGTAACACACGAAGGATCTAAGTTGAGCGAGATCTAGCGGACGAGGAGTCACCGTACTGCCGAATGCCTCCCAGCACCGAGCGCCTAAATCCGCGTCGTACAGGGATCCGTACGCCGAGCCAACCAAAACGGTGGGTGCCCTCCATGATGGTGGGTGAGGTGCGACGTAGTGGGTGCCGTTTCTTCTCCTCCGCCACCAGTCATATTTTGCGCTTTTCTGCGAATAGTGATGATTAGATGACTGCAGTTACGCTGGGTGCTGCACATCAGGTGTGCCGGCGAAGTAGGTAGGTGGTGAGTAGCAGGAGGTGAGGTGAGTGAGGCCGTGCCGTGCGGTGGGGAACGGGGACGGCGGGGAGGGAGAGGGGGATCTAGTGCCGGCCGCCCACGGAGATGATCTCCAGCCCTAAGGCAAGCGCTAAGGCGTGGGAGCGCACAACCTCCAGTCGTACCTGGCTCCCCGTGCTCTCCTTCCACGAAATCAAGCCCAGCTCCAGGCACCAAAATTCGGGCCCCACGCTCCCGTCAAGACGTGCTTTCCCGATCGGTCCCGTCCACCGTCGGGGGTTGGCGGCCAAAACCAACGGCACAGGCGCGGATTGGTGGCCACATCATCTCCCAACGGTTCGCTGCCTGGGACTGGACGTTTTCCATTGTCTCGACTGACTGCAAGGAACCTCCAGCTCTCGCCTTGCGCCCACTAATTTTGGGACCGTTTCCAGGCTCGTCGCAGTCACGGGGAGGTCCTGGTGCGCCGTACAGTGCGCCTGCCCCCCGACCCCACCCCCGGATTGGCCCGAGAAATGCGCCTCGACCATCTGGCCCATCGGGGTGTGCCCCATGGCGTTTCGCCCTACCAGGCTGTCTTGCCCGCGCCGTGCGAACCGCAGCAGCCGCCAAGAGGCCGCACAGATCCAATCACGACACCCACCCGGCGATCTCCAAGAACCGATGGATCATTCCTCACACAACCGGTAGCAACCGAGTACCGAAACGGCTCGAATGCGTGAGGTCATCGACGCTCTCCATCGCAGAAAGTTGCTGTCGGTGCCGCTCGCTTGCGCCAGATTTGGCCAAGCAAGCCGCCAACCTCCGCCACACCCTTGGAGGTTTTGTTTCGTCTCATTTCTCTGCCTTCAATTGTTTTCGCCCGCCTGTTCGAGACGATTCCTTCCTTCGCGCCCGCGTCCGTTAGGTGACTCGGGTTGGTGTCCAACAAACGGCGTAGCATGCGCTCCCTCACGAAGTTAGCAGGGCGCGATGCTCCATACGACATACGACACACCGCATACCTCGTCAGTGATTCAGATGGATTGCTCGCCGATGGCAGCCTGTGGCGGTGACTTTGCCCACTCGGGACATATCCTACGGGTCTTAGCCGCAGCACGCCCTCTCACCCAGCCACAGAAAGAAGTAATTCGGGACATGAAACTCAGTGCCGTGGCTGACGTGATGTATGTAGCCGTGAGGGACAGGCCATCCCGCCGGGAATTAACTTCATTGATAACTTCAGCAGAATTCCTCTTGAGCTTACATACAGTGCCTTAGTCCGCATCTTGATGTTCCTTCGCACCACCGAACTGACGCCATCCATCCGGCCCGCACCTTCTTACCTTCCATCCACCACGCCGCGATGACCTCCATATTTTCCCAATGGCCGAGCTCTGTCCTCGGCCAACAGACGGTGCTCCGCCTCAGCAGTCTGATGTTGACCAGCTCTTCAAACTATCACACGCTTCCCAAAGAGACTGGGGAAGAGAGCCTTGATACAGGAGCACCGCCAACTCCCCACCAAGACTGGTGCCGGATCAGGGCCAACGAATATGGCCAGCAACAATGCCACGGCTGTAACGAGATCTGCTCGCTCATGCGATGGGGAGAGGTGCAGCGGAGACGGGACCCGGCCTTTGAAGGCCGCTCACAGGCACGCCTCTTCCACTCCAACTACAGAGAGCTCGACATGTGTGCCACCCGATCTGGGTGTGACACCTGCCGGACCATGCGCCGTGCGTTCCTCCTGGCGCAGATCACAGGGTCTGGAGCCCAGAGCCTCGAGTGCCCAGACCAACAGTGGCCCGTTTACGCTGCACTAAACATTTGCCACTCAGGAGACAGCCTCCTCCTTTCCGTCGAGTCCCCCCATGCCACCCTCTTCAGCGCCACTGTACCACTCAGACACGAGAAGCCTCCCGTAACCAGCGATCCCACGCGGGCGGGCGGGCGACTTCGGGCCGACTTCAGCGAGCTTCGACAGGTCGTTCTAGACTGTCATGCGAATCACGACTGCTCCTGGAAGTACCGTTGGTCAGATCAGAACCCCTCTTGGCTGCTGGAGATCCTCCCGAACAATGAAGCACGACTGGTCAAGGGCCTGGCACAGCCTGTCGAGTATGTTGTGCTAAGCTACTCTTGGGGCGATCCTGCGACGATGCCTGCGGCGGAGTGGGCGAGAATCAAGGCTGCCGCCACACAATCAAAGAACCGCGATGGGCAACCGGTCGTCGAACGCCTTCACCCCTTTTCTCGATGGGACCTTCCCGAAATCATGCAGGACGCCATCACCATCACCGAGGGGCTAGGGTTCCGATACATCTGGATCGACAGCGTGTGCATCCCTAAAGGCACCAACTGGGATACAGAGGCGTCGGTGATGCATGAGGTGTATGGCAACGCCGTGTTCACATTGGCCGCCTCGTCGTGCACCAAGGCCACGGAGAGTATGCTCCACGACAGACTAGCGTGGAAGCATCGCAGCAAGGCCTGTAAGCTGCGAGGCATGTGGTTGCTTGACAACCAACCATCACTCGACGAGGTGCGACTGGGATCACCAGTTTCACAGCGCAGCTGGACACTCCAAGAGGAGCGCCTCTCCCCTCGGATTCTCTACTGGGCTAGTCAGAGATGGTACTGGTCATGCCCGGAACGCCAAGTCGCAGAACTTAGTCAGTTAGGCTGCCAGTCGCCCCGACCCAAGCAGGGTGCATGGAGTCTCCCACAAAGCTTCCTCGAGGTCTGTCTGACAGGTGACGAAGAGCAGCTTGACGCAGAATGGCTCGATGTCGTTGAGACATACACCCGCCGTGACTTGGCACACCTCAACGATCGGTTCCTGGCCATATCGGGCTTGGCTGTGCGCTTTTATAACGCCAAGGTAGAGAATACTCAAAGCAACGCGACCGAGGAGTATCTTGCAGGACTGTGGAGAGACAACATTGCTAAACACCTAGCTTGGTCTGTCAACAAGGCCGCCAATCCCCGGAACAACCAGCTGGAAGTCGCGCCATCCTGGACTTGGGCATCTCTACCCCTGAGAATGGAGACTACAGCAAAACAAGCATTCCGAGAGTCCGAGCACTTCCGCTTGATCAGCTCATTCCGGATAGAAACGGGGCCGAGCAAGTTCACAAATATAGGCCAGATTGTCGAGGAACGCGGAAGGACAGTCAAGATTCTCGAGGTAGAAGGACGATTCCGGCATTTTATCTCGGACAATTCCCAACAAGTCTGCTGGGATGACGTTGAGAAGAAGCACGGCGACCGCTCGGGTTTCAGTTTTTCGATGCTTCCCGGCCGCCCGATACATGCCCGCAACCTGGAAGATGGCCGACTGGTGGCAAAGGAAGCCCATCGCGGGGAGATCGTCGCTCAACTCGACTACTGCCCGGTCAAAAATAAAGATGGAGAGAAGGAAGATTCCCACGTGTATGTCCCTGCTGGTGCCGAGAGACAGCTAGTCTGTCTCGAGCTCGGCGATTTAGCCATGCTTCTTCTGCAGCAGATTCCGGGCAAGCCTGACGCGTACCGGCGTGTCGGGGTTTGCATCGGCTACAACAACCGCAAGGGCTTCTTCTACGGGTGCGAGGTCAGACGGATATTGCTTTGCTGAGGGGCTATCTTGGTCTGTCTGCCCACCCACCGAGACACGGGGTGGCCGGGAGGCGCGGAGATTACAGATAAGCGTCGCATTGGGGGCTGAAAACACGCGTAGGGACGAATACCTACTGACACGATACCCGGCCCATGGGCGGGGTTTTGCGCCGCGGCGAAGCGGATTTCTAAGCACGGCATGACTGCACGGCCATCTAACACTGATATAAACACAATCCTCTTCCTGCTAGGTTCTTTTTTTCTTCGGTCTTGCCTGCATACATAGCTTTGGTATTATAGGCTTTCTTTATCTTAATTAGACGCAATACAGACAGAGTTACAGCTGCGTCATTTGTCGCGAGCCCGCTTGGTCGGTTGCGGTTACACAGGAGCACTGCATGATTGCTAGCAATATGTGACTGTGCTTGGGTTACACAGCGAGGATCGTGGCTCCACTAGGCTACTACCGGCTGTGGTTGAAGCGACCTCGTGTGACCCGACAACTCTCGGCAGGTAACACAAGGCAGTGCCTTGGTCAATACGGCCTTGGTCAATACGAACTGAAACAGGGACTTTGAACTCACCGCCCTGTCTTTGATGGTCCAGTGGCTGCTACGCTGAACAGGCTTGCATCTTTTTATCGAATCTGCTAGGGTGGCGCCAATACAACCAATACGCTGCTACTCATGGATCATCGGTGAATGTCTGCCTGGAGGGCCTATCCTTGTGGGATTTGAGACAATTGACCTTGTGTTTTGACATGGGTGACCAGTAAATGAGATTTAGCGTCGGGCTCTGAGCTCTACATAAGCCAGTAAGAATCCTAGGAGAGCCAGTATGAGTTGCCAAGACTGGTACCGACTTGACGTGCCTGGGCGAGGCACGGTTGAGGCTCCGGCCAAAAGAGAGGGTCTTTCTTCTCTGCGCGAAAGTGTGTGGTGCATGCCGTCAGATAGGTTGGCTGGGACAGCAAGGTTTAGCTCACTACATCGCACACGGTCCTCGCATATTAAAAAGCACTCATTCCATTGGAGTAGGCCTAAAATATGACATGACAATATGTTGTTGAAAAATCAGGCAGACCTTCTGGGAGCAAGATACGGCCTACGGCGTTGAAACTTATCGCCTGTCTTGACGTTTAGATGGAAGACATGTTTCGCATTGGCTTACGGGACCATGCCTTTCGCTGGAGCTTTCGTACCTAGGTACTTGATTGCCACAGGGGTTTCAAGCTATTGGTTTCCCCCTTTTTGACATCCAGGCGCACCAGGTAGCGAATCACACGTCTGCCGGGGCACTGACCCGATGCATACAACCCAGCGTCACGCCATAGGTAGGTAAATCACGGTCCAAAAACTCCAATACACTTGGCACCTTGACGGACACAGTTCCAAAGAAGAAAGATCCCGCACGCCGGGGTTCCAAAGTTCCCGGCAAACATCATGTCGGTAATTAACAGAGTTTGGAACATGAAAGAAGACTCGGACGGCTGAAGAAGTGGGATATGGGGCACAGCTATTACCCGATACCTTGCGGCTCTTCTTCTTCTCTTGGGCTCTTCTCTTTGCCGAGAGCCGAGCGCACACTCACAACCTAGAACCTAGCACAAACTAGTTACAGTGGGCGGCAAAAAGTTTGAATCCAAATTTTGTACCGCGTAAGCCGCTAGTGAGCCACTAGGGGGACACTAGCCAGAAGTAGTAGACCACGCGTTTTGTGCCCCTCACAACTTTCTTCCTAACAATAACAACCAGAACACATGGCACGACGGTCGGAATTATCACCTCAAATGCGCTCGCGCATCTGCGAGCTACATTCTCTAAGATACAGCCATGCACGCATTCATAAAATTCATCCAGAAATCCCCCTCGGTACGATAAAAACCACAATACGACGCGAGGCTCTTCGAGTTGATAATCAGACACGGCCGCGATCTGGAGCACCACGTAGGATTACTGAAGAGCAACGCGACCAAATCTACGATACAGTTACACATACGAATCCTCATATATCCTATAAAGACCTCCTCGATTCGGTAGATAATGTGGTTAAAGAACGATCACTTCGAGGCCTTCTTCGCGAGATGGGTAGGCGGAAATGGCGCCAACTACGAAGACCCCAATTAACCATCGCACAGGCTGCGGCACGACTCGCATGGGCTCGGCAGTGTGAGAATTATACAGAAGCAGATTGGAAAAGGCTTAAATGGAGTGATGAATGTACTGTGGAAAGAGGAAAAGGGATACGGCCAGTCTGGACGTTCCTTCGGCCATGCAAGCAGCTTACACAACACGATGTGAAGGAAGTTTTATGTAGTGGGAAGGGTGTGAAGAAGATACTCTGGGCTAGTTTTAGCTATGGCAGTCGTACTGGTTTAGTTCCTCTTAATGGCGACCCTCTTTCGGCAAGACAAGGTGTTTCTAGATAGGTCATTAGCTGCTTGTACAAAGGTATACTTCCAGGTTTTGTACAGCCTAGAGATACCTTTATGCATGATAATGCTTCAGTACATACAGCTAGGATAGTGAAAGCTGTCCTTACTAGACTTGGTGTCCAAGTTATGATCTGGCCACCATACTCTCCAGACCTCAACCCAATCGAGAACCTTTGGGCTCTTATGAAGGCTGAGATTTACCGAGAGCATCCAGAACTTGAGCACGCTCCAGATACAGAAGAGACCTTAGAGAGGTTAATTGATGCTGCGAAGCAAGCCTGGCATGCAATTGACCAAGCAGTTCTAGATAGATTGGCAAGTACAATGCCTAACCGTGTTGCAGCTGTTCTTGAAGCGGAGGGCTGGTACACAAAATATTAATAAAAAAATATACCGAATACGGCTAGCGTCTTATGTGGTACCAAATGCTGGATTCAAACTTTTTGCCGCCCACTGTATCAATTACCCTCGTGAAATAGTTAGAAGAATACTAGGGAGTGAAATTGATGCGACGTCTTGGTAACATTCGCCCAGAAACTCGTGCATGTTGCGAGAGTAAAGTCGGGGAGAACACGGGTTTGCCAATCAGACTGGGGAGGCATCGCCATGGGAGTTTATCATAACTTGAGCAAGGAACGGTCCCGTATTTAGGGCCCCGGGCGTATACAAGACATATAGACTTGCATTACGCATCTTGAGCTTCATCTCACCCAGTCTGTCGATCCAGTTTCTGCTGTGTCGAGACAAGTCACCATGCGTCTTTCTCACCTTCTCGAGGGCGGCGTGCTTCTCGCTGCAACTCATTCCGCAGCAGCGTACACTCCAGCATCAACCATCAAAACCGATGTTCTCGCTGCTGCTGCGCTGGCCAATCTGGCCGCATACTCACTGTCAAACCCCAATCCTTCATCCTGCAACATCCTCAACGCAGCCGACCGACGAGAGTGGTGAGCCCCTTTTCAAGATCACCCCTGAGCTTACAACCGCAACTGACACGAATGCCAGGTCCTCCTTCTCCGGCGACGAGCGAATAGCCTACACCACGGCCGTCAAATGCCTCATATCCAAACTCTCCATCACCTCCCCCCTCGCCGCCCCGGGCGCAAGAACCCGCTACGACGACTTCGTCGCCGTGCACATCAACCAAACCCTCACCATCCACGGCACCGCCAACTTCCTCTCCTGGCACTGCTATTTCCTCTGGACCTACGAACAAGCCCTGCGCACCGAATGCGCCTACACCGGCTACCAGCCCTACTAGAACTGGGGCAAAACCGCCTTCGACCCCCTCAACTCCCCCATCTACGACAGCTCCGCCACATCCATGGGCAGAAACGGAATCTTCGCCCCGCACAACTGCACCGATGGCCTCCCCACCCTAGCCGCACCAGACGTAACTCCCCCGTCTAACCCTTTAGCTTACAACCCGCGCTGTCTCCGGCGGGACGTCTCCTCGTGGGTGTCTTCCAACTGGACGCGCGACATCGACAGCTACGACCTCATCACGGCCAACAACGACATCGGGTCGTTCCAGACCCTCATGCAAGGGGATTTCGACGCGGGTTCTACGGCGTGCATGTCGGGGGGCATTTCACGGGGGGCGGCGACCCGGGCGGGGATCTGTTCGTGAGTCCGGGGGATCCGACGTTTTGACTGTATCATGCGCAGATTGATCGGACGTGGTGGATCTGGCAGAATTATAAGGGAGGGGGGAAGGTGCTGGCGGAGAGGACGACGGCCATTACGGGGATGATTACGTTGAATGATAGGCCCCCGAGTCGCAATGGGACGCTGGAGGATTGGATTAACTTGGGGGTGTTGGCGGAGGTGGTGAGCATTGGAAGGGTTATGAGCACGGTGGGGGGGACGGGGGGTCCGCTTTGTTATGTTTATGTGTGAGAGGGGAGGAGGGGGGCATGCCTGCCTCATCGAGTTGTGACAGCGAAACACAAATGTTGACCGCATGCATGTCGGCCCAATCGGTTTTGTCGGAAGTTCGATGCTGTGCATGTGCCATGTGGAACGACTTAACCCCTCTTTGCCCAACATCCTCTTTATCTTCATCGCGCCTCAAACACCAACGGACCAACAACCAAGCAACCACACACCAACGACATAGCAACATTTGCCTGACTAGTCCAAGTCCCTCACTCAAAATGGCACTCCGCGCCTTCCACGGTCCCATAATCCACTCCCTCTCCCCCACCTCCCTCGAAATAATCCCCTCCGGCGCCATCCTCGTCTCCCCCTCCGGCACAATCACCCACCTCCTCCGCGACATCGACCCCGCCGCGGCCCTATCTTCTATCAAATCCGCCCTCTCCTCCTCCTCCCAAGCACCACCCACCGCCGAACCCCTCACCAACAGTACTTTCACCGACGATAGTGACATAACACTCCACCCCCTCCCCCCGCACTCCTTCCTCATCCCCGGCCTAATCGACACCCACAACCATGCCCCGCAATACGCCCAACGCGGCCTCGGCATGGGCCTCCCCCTCCTCACGTGGCTCGACACACTCACCTTCCCGAACGAAGCGCTCTTCTCCTCCCCCTCGCACGCGCGCAACATCTACTCCGCTTGCGTGACTGGTTTCCTTCGGCAGGGTGTCACTACGGCGTGCTACTACAGCAGCTTGCACGCCGGAGCGACGTGTATTTTGGCGGAGATTTGTGTCGAGAAGGGGCAGAGGGGGTTTGTGGGGAAGTGTAATATGACGAGGGGCAGTCCCGAATGGTACTGTGAGACGGGGGTGGAGAGCAGTTTGAGGGATACGGAGGAGGTGGTGCGGTTTATAAGGGGGCTGGATCCGAAGGGGGAGTTGGTAAGGCCGATATTGACGCCGCGGTTTGCGATATCTTGCCATGGGGAGGTGCTGAGGGGGTTGGGGAGGATGGTTGCAAGGAGTAAAGAGGGGGGTTACGGGGAGGGGGGAGAGTTGGCGGTGCAGACGCATTTTAATGAAGCCGAGGAGGAGATGCGGGTGACGAGGGAGCTGTTCCCGGAGTTTGGGAATGAGACGGATTTGTATGAGAGTTATGGACTGTTGGGGGAGAAGACGGTGTTGGCGCATTGCTGCTATATGAGTGAGTATGAGCTGGGGAGGGTGAAGGAGTTGGAGTGTGGGGTTGCGCATTGTCCGGCGGCGAATATGACGGTGGGAGGGGGGTTTATGGCCGCGCCGGTGAGGGAGTTTCTGAGGAGGGGGATTAAGGTGGGTTTGGGCACGGATAGTGGTGGGGGGTACTCGAGTAGTATGTTGGATGCGATGAGGTTGGCGATTGTGGCGAGCAATGCGCGAGAGGTGATGTCTGGCGGGGAGGATAAGGGGTTGAGTATTGCGGAGGTGTTTTATCTGGCAACGTTGGGCGGGGCGGAGGTATGTTGTCTGGAGAAGGAGATTGGGAACTTCGAGGTGGGCAAGTCGTTTGATGCGATTGTTGTTGGGACTGCCGGGGAGGATCAGGGGGTTATGACTATGGTTCAGGAGGGGGATGGGTTGTCGACGGTGTTTGAGAAGTTTGTCATGACGGGTGATGATCGTAATATCACGCAGGTTTATGTGAGGGGACGGCTGGTGAAGGGGTAGGTGGGTGTGGCAACGGCTTTTTGCCTGTCGGGGAAAGGATGGTTTGATGTCAAGAAGGTATTTTGAGATCCCAAGAGGCGTCGCGGTATCCTCTACTGGTTTGTGATATAACTAATCAAGATCTCTTCGCGCGCGAAGCCAATGCTTCTCATTTTCGCCCTTGATGAAGGGAGGCGAGGTGTTTAAAGAAATTAAGGGGCTCTTACCTCCATGTTGACGACATACTTACCGACTGTAGGTACCTATCAGCCCTCGAGATTGTCGGTGCTGCTCTTGGCGAAACTCCTGAGGGGAGGCGGCCGCAAGCTGAGACACATGCCATAGTTCGGTTTTGCTTTTCGCTAATTGAGAATATCATGGTTCCGGGGTGAAATTTCCCGTCTAATGCGACGTAGTCCGTGTCATCTTCGATCCGGTCGTGGCTTGCGGCCGGCTCCGACGTTGGTGTGATACATGTGCTCGTTTGCGTTGCTCATTGGTGGGGAAGGGCCCGTTTTGGTATTGTATTCACGCGAAAGACGCGGATGCAATTGAGAAGAGGAGTTTGGATAGGTATCTTCGTTGACTCGGCAAGATCCCCCGGACTGTAGTTCTCTGACCCACCCATGATTCTTGAAAATCCGTTGACCGAATACCCGTGGTGTCGGTCTCAGTCAACATCGATCTCGATTACTAGATCCTACGATGCGACTCGTATATGGACAGGGATGGCAATATGAAGCAAGATTGTAAGCGAAGGGCCAACGGAAGCCACTGCGGAAGTAGACAATCAAAAGGGCCGGGATTATCATCGCGAAACTACCTATGAACACCATCCGGGAAAGGGCCTTTACGATGACCTCATATAGTTTCATTTCTTAGCAGTCGACATTTCGTTTGTTGGTGGGGGTGAAAAGTGGGCAAGATTACAAGGAAGACCGGGCAACAACACCAGCCGAGAATCACCCAGATGAAAAGAGCAAAAGTTGAAAGAACAAAAAAGCATAAGGAAAAATAGTTGGCTGAGTTGAACCTAGCACCTCTAGAGGTGTCTTCCAAGTGAAGTGGTATGGGGGAACCACAGCTATGAAAACCAAATGAACCACTTGACCATATCAGGGCAAGCCCCTACTGTTAGCAGGAGTAGTTGGCAGGTGGTCTATATAGGGCAGCTTGGAAGAGGAAGAGATAGGATGGAATTGTGCAATAGCCAGTGAGCGGTCCATGCTCCACTTGTCGGCGACCATGATCCGTTTGAGTCACGAAGGAAGCAAGCATTCGCTGTCCTAGAAGATGTCCCAACCTAAGTAGCTGATCTAGCCTCAGAATCAAGACACCCAAACTCTTCTCAATCAGCTTCACCCAGCCGGATCTAAAGTGCCTGAAATCTGAAATATTTCTACTCCACCTCCCATTCCCCCACGGCGGCGTCAGGACATCAGATCCACCCTGATAGCAGGAAGAGCAGACGCCCGTAAATACAGACTGTTCGGGATGTACGAGCGCTCGCCCTGAAGGGAGATGGTTGGCGGGGGTTCGCTGCTATCTTGGGCGACCGCTTTTCATGCTTCAGACGCACCTTCCCTTCAAGTCTTCGGTCACCTCATCGGACTCGACACCATCACATTTTGAGCAGCAAGAGTAACTGAGATAAAAAATCGGTATCTCGTTGCAATCCATAAGGGTCTGACTATTCCCCTTCTCCGCCGCGAACTATTCCGACTCCCCTTACAGAGTGAGGAATGAGAGATCTTCCGGACAAGGCTCTGTATTAACACTAACCGCACCGCGCTTTTTAATGGGCCCAAGCGGTGATGCCCCCTTCGTTGACGATATACCTGTCTGGCAGAAAACAAAAATTGGATCAGAATCAACTTCCTAGCAAGATACTCGTCAAGGCTGAGCACTCACCAACCGCAATTTTACTCCATGGCATGCCAGGTGTTCCACTTTTAAGAAGCTTGGTATTGTGAACGGGGCTGATGCACTCAGCAGACATCCACAACTTGCCCTTCTTGTTGTCAGGCTCCGGCCAGAAATACGGATTAAAGCAGCTTTGGCGGGAGCCGCCCATGTGCGGGACCAGCTCACCGTAATAGTTTCCGGTGAAGTCGTTGAGCCTGATAGGCGGCGGGTTGTTGAAGGCCCCCTTGCCGTCGGCGCACTGGGTGCAGACCACACCATCGAAACCATATTCCCAGATTAGAACAAAGCGGCAATCCTTGCAGGTATCCCAGATATTTTCACCGCCGCAGAGGCTGAGAGAGACAAGGGGGGGGGAGGATGGTGAGGGGGGCGAGGGAGGGCGTCATGGTCAAGTTGCCCGGGAATACCTAACCGGCTTTTTTGGAGGGAGTCTGAAGACGATATCGTGAGACGGTGGACGGAGACAGCGTCTGACAAGACTTTAATCATGGTAGTCAAGCCGATTCTCTCCTGTTTCTGGAAATTTAATTCTAGTTCCTCTTTGTGTTTGGCAATCAGGCCGGTTGGGTCGGCTGGGAGGAATTGAGCGATTGCCAGCTCTAGCTAGCAGGCTTTGATGATATCGGCCTCTTTTCAGGGCAATTAATATGGGTGCATCCATTCAGACCTATTCCGAGAAATGAAGGCTTTCACAATGCTCGACACGCCTATGGTGTAAAGCCGGAAGGGCTCAGAAGAAAAATGGTCTCTCTTCTCCGTGTGAAAACGCATTATGGGAATCCTTATACGATGTTTTCCAGAGCACCAAGGCCTAGTTTATCGTATTACAGGCCTTGAAGGTATTTTGAAAGGCCTTAATGACATCGGGCAGGTCGTTGGAAAGTGCAGGCAAGGTCTTCATTGCATCGGAACTGGCCATTACGGGATGCAGAAAGGCATATTCGGAATGCGGGATGGCCTATAATAATAAGAATTATGGCTGCTTCAACAGTGAGAAGGCATCTTCCGCACTGGCTAGGGCCGAGTCGGTTTGCGGTCATCGCCCAAGGATTGTAAAACCTTCTTTGTCAACTTCAGGTTCGTTGTTGGTTGGCTCCCGGTCTACCTACCTAGGTTGGTGGTTACTTGGGGAAAGTGGGTCCGTCCACGTGACAGTGGGGAGCCTCCAAACCTAGGCCGGCAATGGAATTTCATCTACCCTCCTCCAACCAACAACCCCTGTCATCTCTTCACGCATTGTCACCACAACAGCAGATAATATCACCATGCTGCCACACGAACTCTTCTTGACCGCCGTCGTGCCGGACCAAGATGCCGGCAAGGCACGCGCCGTCCTCCAGGGAATCACGGAGATGCGAGAGCGCCACCAGTACACCTTCGTCCGTCACCTGCATCGCGACGATAGCAACCCAAGAACGCTCGACAAGCTCAAGAACTACTACCAGAGAGAAAAGGGGCCCGTTGCCGTGCGCTGGAAGGAGCTGCACGACATTCTGAGTAAACAGCAGTACATCATGCAGGAACAAATCGACATCACGCCAGAACTTTCTGCCAACGATACCGCGTACGTATAATTACCCAGCTACACTGTACCTCCCGAGCCGCGACCAACTGCTAACATCCGCCGCAGGAAAGTTCCTTTGACCTTCCCGCCAACCAAGCTCCGTGTTCTGAGGTGGAACGGTTTTCCAGACCCTCCAAGCAGCCGCTGCCCGGAATACGTCACCCAGCGCCCAATCCTCGAGATCAGCGACGCCAGACTGGAGGCCATCCTGAAGGAGGCCAAGGTCAGGTACATTCCCCTCCCCTTCAAACCCCAAAACAACGCACTAACCACCTCCCAGCACCCGCCACATTTCCATCCAAGAGTCGTACCACTGGTGGCACGACAACAACCTCGAGTATGCCCTCGAAAAGGTCCTCACCCTCCCCCAAGGCGAACAGACCCCCACCTTGGCGTCCCTGGAGGCTCTGGCGCCGTACTGGATCCTCCACGTTCGCGTCCAGAACGATTCCAGCCCGGAGCGTATGCAGCAGGGCTACACGGCGCTCACACAAGTTCACGACCGGCTGCTGGGAGTGTTTGACTTCAAGGTTTTTGATCGTAGGGCGATGGATCCGCGATTGACGGGGAACACGCCCTAGAAGAGCGGTGGAGAGGACAGTGGTGATTCCACAGGGGAGGAAGACGGAGGTAGTGCATGGACTGCTGGGGAAGCTGCTGGATCGGACGATGGAACGACTGCAAATGACGAAGAGGGTGTGACAGAAGCGGCTGAATCTGACAATATTCCCGACCCCTCGACGTTTCGATGCCTCGAGCCGACCCGTTCCAGATCCTAAGCAGTTTGGGACAACTGAAAAGAAGTGACCAAGGAGCTATATGTTACTCAGGGAATGAATAAAAGGGAGGTGGAGAAGGCCATGCTCTCGAAGTATAACTTTATGGCCAGGTATGCGGACGATCCCACTGCTGTGTATGTGATAACTAGGCAGACTAACTCTTGTCCAGCGCCGACAAGTTTTGCGATCACCTCCGGAGGTGGGGCATGCTTAGACGCCGGGGCGGACGCATAGGATTTCCTAGGAACGAATATAAGTAGCCATGCTCTAGATTCATCTTAGGTCAATAGCGAAACCAGCGAAATATCTCTCAATTTGAAAAAGACCTTACTGCATTGTGAGATGGCCTGTCACAATGTAATTAAGGCGTTTGATGCATTCCTGACGGCCTCTCGTAATGCGATCGAGGCCTTTCACGATGAAGTCAAGGCCTGTTGTGGACTAAACCAGGCCTTCATACATTCACTAACAGCCTATGCCAATGCAATCAAGGCCTCTCATAGTGCTATCAAGGCCTGTAATATAGCAAGCCAGGCCTGGCTGTCCTGTCATAAAGCTGTGTGAGGATTTCTCAGACGAGGAGGCCTAGGTCATTACGTTACAGGCCGTATTCGCATCGTAGGAGGCCTTCACAACATGAAGAGAGGCCGTTGGAGAATGTAAGAAAGCTTCTTGAGAATGCAAGGAAACCTCCTGAGGATGCAAGGCCTCTTTGGAATGTGACACGGCCTAACAGCAAAATACATAGCCTGCCTTGCACGAGAGTAATGACGGCAGTGGTAGACAAATAGGCCGCTGGCACGGTGTAAATAGACATTCTATTCTTCTCGCCTAAGCCTTCCTACAGCCTCTATGCCTCTGTAGACTACCTCCTGGTCTATTCCGGGGCTGGCGATCTTCAGGATATCGCTTCTTTCCTACGCTCGACCTTCTCCTTCAGTCCTCGGTTCCGAGTCCGCCGAACAATGTTTGCCCGGAGGCGAACCTTCACATCTCCGTCGCCTGGCCCTCTCGGCTAGCTTTTTGGTTCTCCAATAGAGTTTGGTTGAGCCTTGTTTTAGGGGCGACCTCGGTATTGCTGAGTTGGGTTGCCGAGAAAACAAGCGTCGGCGCGACACGGGGAGTGCTCTCGTGGTAAGTATAAAGCAAATGACAAGTCTTTACCGCTATGCAGCCTTATGGCTTCTGCACAACATGATACGTTGTCAACGCACGTATCAAATCATCCCCAGTCATTCTGGTCTTCAAATCCGATCTGCAAGTCCGCACTCTCATAGTCCTGGGGCTCAATTTTCGGCCTCAGGGACAGAGGAACCTCGATCTTTCCGTTCATCAGAACATCTGGTACTTCCATTTGTCCATCCTCGCGGATCATCATGGAGGGGAATCGAAGGGTAAGCTGAGAAATTACCCAGGTTAGCACACTAACGGCAAGGAGTTGGCCAAGACTGACCTCGTTGAGCACGCGGGAGTACTTGATTCCCACGCTCTCTGCGATGAATTTCAACCTTCCTTCCGCCCATGCCCGCTGTTCGTCGCTCGTGGCGTCGTGGGTCTTCAAGCAGACAAGCGACCAAATCAACAGGAATGCCGGCAACGCCTTCAGAGGCACCTCCTCCCCACAAACAAAGCCCGAGAGCTGCGGGTTATTCTCCAGCAGATGCTTCTGTTTGATGTGCCATCCGAGGTGGTAGGGTACTGAAGCGATGATTTCGGCGATGGTTCCTTCGCAAATGGCTTTCAATGTCGAATACTCGGCGGTCGAACGATAATCAACTGGCGAGGACAACCAGGCGATGATACGGATGCCGATAGACGCGAGGATCATCCGAGTCACCCGTGCAATGTTCCACATTGAAGCGGTGACGTAATCGGGATATACGTCGATACGACCAGGAAATACCTCTGTCTTGTCATGAGTAGCGCCCGTTATGGATTCGGTGTAGTCATCGTCGATCCAGCAGACGGTCCTGAATCGGTGCTCTGGCGGCATGGTAATCAGCCACGTAGCAATTTCGTGGTCAAGTGCTTGGACTCTCTTCGACATCTCAACCACTTGCTCGTGCTCGTCTCCCCGGCGCCCACCGGCCAACAAGCCCGATGCCTCGACACGCAGCTGGCCTGTTTTGAGGACAAAGCGGTGACAGGCCGAAATAACCGATGAATCAGCATCATCGACCCAGTAATTTGGGCTCACTGGAGCGGAGACACCAGAAGACAATGTGCGGGATAGCTAAAATTGTTAGCTTGAGCTTCGCAAGTGTGTTAGAGAGACCCACGAGCAGATGGCGGACAGCATTGAATAAGTGAGTGCCAGTCTTGGTATGACACATCTTCCGCCCCCCTCTGGCTTTGACAATATCTACGGCGCCGTCAATGTGCGAGCGCCACGCCAGCATGCCGACGCTCTTGGTCGCCGTGATACTCTAAATCGAAGACATCAGCACCGACACCCAAAATGAGAACGAGTCAGCAGGATAGCAATCGCACCTCATACAAAGACAACAGCAACACAGAAGCCAGAGTGGTGTCAGTATTGGCCGTCGCAGGGTTCCCTAAAGCCACATGGGTTCGCTTCAACGCATTTGTCTGCTGCTTCAGAGCCAGGGCAGCAAAATCGACGCTATCCGTCCTGACGCGGTTGCCCAGCGCGGCAAAAGCGCATGCGTTGAAGGCATAGCTCAGGGAGCTGTCAGGATGGGCCGTCTCGATCAGTGGGACAAGGTACTCCATGAAGCCATGCGGGGTGCTGCCCGAGGGCACCAGGATAAAATTGGAGGCGAAAAAGCAGCTGGCGCGCTGGGCGATGGGCACCGTGGGACTAGGCTGTGGGCCAGGGCTCTGCTGCTGCTGCCGTCGCTGCTCTTGTTCCTCTTGGGGCGAGGGCGCGGGCGTCTGCAATTGGGTCTGCTCTAGGACGAAGACAGCGGTGGGGAACATCGGTGTGGGCGTGGACGCGGACGTGGGCGTGGGTGGCTGCTGCTGGCCATCCAATGCTTTGCGCATCCGGCGCACCGTCGACTTTGTCTGATCGCGATGGACGATCTCAAACTCGGATCGGTAGCCGCCGCACTCCCGCTTCGATTTGGCGCATTGCTGGCACGTTGGCTTGCCCTCGTCGCACTGCAGATAGTTGTTGGCCCCGACCGGCAGACATGTGCGTGGACGCGCGGGGTGAGGCAAAAACGGCGCAGGCACGTACCTTGATGCGACGTGTTCGGCACGTCCGGCAGCCCCGAGACGGGCGCCCGCCGTAGACCATGTTTGCGTCGACAGTTCATACGCAATACGCAGTGGTGCCGTCGAGTCGTCGTTGGCAGCGGCGAGGGTGAAGTGGCAATCCCCTGGGGTTTTCAACGCTGGTACGCGATGGCGATGGATGTGCTGCGTGCACCTCATCTGGATTCCGCGGGCCATGTGGGTCTCCCCCGCCAGACGCAGCACCTGACCGGGTAGAGCGCCACCATCCCAAGTTCCCCAACACCGGGCGAACCGCGGCGCGCCGTTGACAATGGGATGATGAACAACCCCGAGGCTTGTGCTGCCCCCTGGACCTCGGACCAGGCAAGGTGCGACTCGGTGTGGTCTGGAACCTGAATTTTGGGCGCTTGGCCCGTCTCAGACGCCCTGCAGCAGAAAGGGGTGCTTGCGTGGGAGCGAGAGTGCGCGCACAATCGCGCCTGGGGATAGCAGCTGTCGTTCAGACTGTCGTGACTACTCGCACCAACTGCTGCAGCCCTATTGATGAAAGTTGCCCGAAATGACATCGCTCGGGAGTCTTGCTGAACGGCAACGGTCCTCTGCCGAAAGCGGGCAGGGCCGGGAGCTAAGCTCCCGCAGGGGTGACGTCAAAGTGTCCGAGGTCCGTCTGCCCCGCACGAATTGACCCCAATCCTCAACATGGCTGCCGAGAACCACCACCATTGAAACTCCCCGCCAAAGGGTGACATCCACGAGCATCCATCCGCCGTACCTACATATCGCCAAGCCTCGTGTCTGCTAGGGGCCCCCAGGCGCCAGATCTCGAATTCAATCATTATCGTTTTCTCTCGCCTTTGTCCACCTCGCCCCCACCGCGGGGCCATCCATAACCAGATCCAGATCCAGACGCACAACCTCACCTTAACCACGCCTCTCTCCAACTATAACCACCCCATCATAACCAAAAACAACCCATGCTTGCCTAAGCTAGGTACTCAACCATCACCAACATGCTACCAACAGTCGACCCTGCCATCCTCTCCGCCCTCTCCCTCTCCCCCACCTCCACCAAGCTCATCTCCACCTCCTCCTCCTCCTTCACCTCCACCTACAAACTCACCTCGACCCGCGACGGCCTCCAAATCAGCTACTTCGTCAAGACCGCCCCCGGCCCCGCCGCCGACGCCATGTTCCGCGGCGAGCACCACTCCCTCAACGCCATTGCCGCTGCGGTACCATTCCCGTTCGCTCCGCGGTCGTATGCTCACGGAGCGCTGCAGCATACCAATACCGGTACCGGTACGAGTGGGGGTGCAAGTGGCGGACAGGGCGCAATGGGGTTTTATTTCCTCGCCACAGACTACATCGACCTCGGCTCCTCCGCGCCCGGGGGAAGCGGCCTCACCTTCGCGCAGAAACTCGCAGCGATGCACAATGCCCCCGCCCCAGTGCCAAAGGGGTATGACAAGCCGATGTACGGCTTCCCTGTGTCGACGTGCTGTGGCGCCACGGCGCAGGATAACGAGTGGTGTGCGTCGTGGCCGGAGTTTTATGCCGATAGGAGGTTGAGGAGTGTGCTGAGGGAGGGGCTGAGGAGGCAGGCGCCGGGCGGGGATAGGGAGTTACAGGAGATGGTAGAGAAGGTTGCGGGGAGCGTGGTGCCGCGGTTGATTGGGGAGGGGAGGGTGGAAGAGGTCAGGCCGGTGTTGGTGCATGGGGATTTGTGGAGTGGGAATCGGGGGAGGGGGAGGATTGGGGGGAGGGGAGGGGCCGAGGAGGTGGTGTATGACCCGTCGTGTGTGTATGGCCATTCGGAGTATGAGTTGGGGATTGTGAGGATGTTTGGCGGGTTTGGGAGGGATTTTTGGCGGGAGTATGAGGAGCTGGTGCCGAGGGCGGAGCCGAAGGGGGAGTGGGAGGATAGGATTGCGTTGTATGAGCTGTGAGTATCTTGCCTGTTTCTGGCGGGGAGAGTGTTCGCTGACGATTATAGGTATCACCATCTGAATCACTTTGTGCTGTTTGGCGGCGGCTACCGAAGCAGCGCGATGGCTATTATGAGAAAGCTGATCTCAAAGTATGGAGGCTCAGGCTCGGCATAGACCCTAACCTGGCTGGATTATTTACGATTATTCTAATGGCCCCTTCTCCTTGCCATGCGATGAAATTAGGAAAGTGTGTATCGATACCCCCCGTTATTACTACCGGCCCAAAGTTGCCGTCTGTCACGTCTTTGTTCGTCCTCGATTATCTCCCTCACAGCTTTGATGCATGCAAGAAGTCAAAGATGACCTTGTAGCCAGCCGTCGCATTCGTCGACAAGGTCAAGCCGTGGCCGGTTCCGGGCTGAAGGTGGACCGACAGAGCCGACGAGGCCGGGTACAGCTCCTTGAGGGCAGTGACATTGTAAGTGTTGTTGCAATCGCCCCCACAGAAGCCATAGTCTTTCTCTCCGACGAAGAACTAATCACAAAACATGTTAGCATCGCTCATCATACCCGCACGTCAATATCTCTACGTACCTGAACAGGCCCCTTGAAAGCAGGCGCAGGACTGCCAAGCACCGTCGCGAGCGAGATGAACTCGCCCACCGTGTTGGGCTGTCTGATCTTCCAGGCATAGTCTAGCAGCGCCGGCTCAAAGGTGCCCTTCTTCAGGAAGACGAGCTGCGTGTTGCTCTTGGTCGCCTGCACGAGATATCCCGAGCCGCGGTCGCCGAACTTCTTAGGGTCGTTCTCTTTGGCAAACTCAAAGCCCCAGGGGGCGACGCTGGCGCTGCCGATCTGGCTGTTGTACAGGAACCCGGTGAGAATGGCGCCGTCGCTGGATGCGCCGTCGGAGCTGAGCAGTCCGATGATGATGACCGAGCCGAGGGAGTGGCCGACTTGCACGATCTTGGCGGGCTTGTAGCTGCTGAGGGTGGAGACGCCGCCGGTCTTCTTAGAGGAGCTGACAAGCTTTCCGGAGCGGGCGAGGGTGGTTAGTTGGCGCAGGACTTCGACTTGGATGCCGGTGGAGACGACGTCGTAGGCATCGGGCTTGCTGGAGCCGCCGGTGCCGAGACGGTCGTATGTAAAGATGGAGTACCCCTCGGCCAGCACGGCGTCGACGTACGAGTACTGGCTGGACTTGATCTCGACGTCCCAGTAGCGCTGGTCGAAGCCGACGCCGTGGGTGGCGAGCTGGAGGGTGTCGGACCGGGCGCCCTTGGCAGGGACGCACAGCTGGCCGCTGATCTTGAAGGTCTCCTTGACGGTGATCTGGCCGAGGATGCGGGATGTGGTGTTGGGCGAGGACCACGTGGTCATGTCATCGACCCAGTCCACGGCGTCGAGGGTGCTGTCGACCTTTTTTTGCAGCCAGTGGATGGCGGTGGTGTTGACGGCCACGGGGACCTCGAGCTGCACGCATTGCCGCCCGTCTGAGCCGGGTGGCCCGGTTGGGGTAGCCTTTGCCTTCCTGACGAGCGACGCTGCCGCGAGCACGAGAACTACCAGGACTGACGCCATAGTGTTAGAGTAGTAAGTGAATAAGGGGTAGGAGAGGTGTGGAGTGGTAGATTGCTGATGCTGATGAAAGCTCCGTGGAGAGGAGCATGAGAAGCCCTTTATAATCAATCTATGGGAGCTCGCTATTTCGCGTCTCTTTCGTAGCAAGCGCAACTGGGTGCTATTCCAAATATCACGGCAAGGGGCGTTGCAACATCATCCTCCCCAGCCTTCGGTCCTTGACCGCTATGATTACTACGCAACTGCATGTCGGTTGTAAACAAACTCAAATACCCGGGAGCACTAGCCAATAGGATTGGCCGTGGCTGTGAGCGATCGAATACGCTGGGCCTTTTTGTGCATGTGTTATTGGTGGTTTAGGGGGCAGTGTTCAGCGTACCAGGGCGTATTAGGCTTACCGGAGACTAGACGGCCCAACCGTCATTGTTCGACTCCAGAGCCACGTTCTGGCTGGACGGGCCGATGACAAATTTCTCATCGAAATGACAATAAAACCTGGCTGGCGCCGTGCCCAGCATTCGCTTCTTCGACCCCGAAAGGCATCGACAGACCCTGACATAATACTTGGCGGCCACGCCTGAAAGACCGAGCCGGCCCACGATTCTGCATTCTAATGATAGCTCGTTTGTTTGAGCCGGGTTTGTTGCCGAGGGTGGCTCTCCTGTTGTTTTTTCGGAGACGACTCCGGACCTCTAGCCGGCAACCCATTGTTCCTCCTGTCGCGCCGCGATGTCCACCAGCGCAAAGTGAGGAACGTCCTTTTTCTCAGCACGACACAAAAACCACCTCGATAAAAGAGACATCCATCAATCGCACAGCACGCAAGCATCGCCACTTCTGGAGATCTCACCGCGGGTCTGACGCTCGGGTGCCACAACATGACCGGACGCAGCTCCCGCACCCTCCCCTTCCTCATTTGCGGAATTAACCCCATGATTTGAGTAAGCCCACAGAGCTACACCTCCGCCGGGATAATAAAGGTTAGCGTGGAATGGGGTCCACTGTTATGATTCCAGGGTTTCCTATGGCAGGGGCTAACAGTGGGTCCCTGGCCGTGCTAACCTTTATTACCCCGGCGGAG
>Ga0247770_1000615_pt1 | contig 33448 bp, 43 predicted proteins | sample UWRJL136409B6_FD_179943 | JGI IMG/M metagenome (GOLD analysis project Ga0247770, IMG submission 179943) | Plant litter microbial communities from Arlington Agricultural Research Station in Wisconsin, United States - UWRJ-L136-409B-6 | ecosystem: Environmental > Terrestrial > Plant litter >... | reverse complement strand
CCCATAGGTAGACTCGCCAACAGAATATAAGCTCCCGCTCTCATCTATATTTCTACCACAATCCTATTTTCCTTGTCCATGAAAATTCCTCCCTCTTCACAAAAAAAGAAACCGCGGGATTCCCATCCTCTGGGCTTGAGAACACCATAAGCAACCCCAACCAGCAACGATGCGCTCCCTCAAACTCACCGACATCAACAATGGCAACTTCTCCACCCAACTCCTCCTCCTCGACACCAGCGTCCTCGGCGAGCGCTACGTGGCCCAACTCCTCGCCCACTCCCCATTCAGCATTCGCACCCGCCGCACCAACCTCCACCTTCCCCCCGAGCTATGGTCCATGATCCTCTACCACATGCACAACCACGCCTCCCGAACCCCCCTCTCCTTCACCTTCGTCAAAGCCGCTCCCATCCCATGGCCCGGCCAATCCCCGGCGTCTTAGCTCCTCCGGTGTGTGGAGCACAGATTCAACATCGACACCACGCAGTACCTCCTCGCAGGCAGCCTCGCCTCCAAAGACGAAGTCCACGCTTTCCAGACCCGTCTCACCCCTGGCGCACTGGCTGGAGCGACAAAGTCATCGCACTGTCCCACGACAGCGAGCGCATCCCCTCGGTGCGCGCCTTCTCAGGGCCAAAGCACACGTTTGACATCCTGCTGGACGCCAACCGACAGAGTCAGTTCGGAGAGCTCAAAATCGATGTCACGGTGCCGGATGTGATTGCGAACATTGACGACGGGGACTGCTGCGTTTGTAACGGGATGAGACACATCTGCCCTGGCTGCACAGGGGGCGTGGCGGACAAGTTTGAGGTGTTTATGGGGTGCAGTGTCAGCTTGGCTTGTCCGCTGTGTGTGGGGCTGGATGTGTCGATGGAGCATATGGTTTATTTTGGAGCGGTATTATAAGTTTCTCGTATCTAATGCGAGGCTAGGGCATGATGGGGAGGTGCCGCGTGGTTCGGAGAGGCAGGAGATGATGGATGCAGTGGTGGAGAGATTGGAGGAGTTGGGGTATGAGTTGAGGGAGGAGGAGTTGGGGAATGCGTTTTAGGGGGGGGGGGGGGGGGGGAGAGCTTTACCTCGCAGTTCGGTTTCGTAATATGAAGGTAAAGTGGCTGGACTGGAATAAAATGTACTATGTGTCTAGATGCAGTTGCATCTAAGGCACTGGTAGCCTGTGGCATTTTGTAGATGCTTTACCACCACAATTCCGGACATGCCCTTTTCAACATACCTCTATAGTCTCACCCGACAGCTTTTTCTGTCCGAGTCCGTATTAGTCACAGATCCTGAGCTAGGGGAGAGCCGCACTGAGGGCCCCCTGAGCAGAAATTTGCCCTGGTTATACTTGCCGTGACCATAAATGGGACGGTGTGCTCGCAGGGAAACCTGTGCCTACTTTTGGGACACCGGCGCCTGCACGTAACGGTTGCTTTCCCTCGCTACGTACTGACTTTTTCTCTTTCCCGCCCGAGAAATCACCGTTACCGTTACGAGCTAATTAGAACCTCGAACTGCATGCACTCCATCGAACTATTTAGTAAAGGCAATATATTACAAAGGCAAAGCGAGCCAGGAAAGTGTTATTACTAGGAATGGGGCGGGAAGAGAGGTATTAAGTAACTGTGGCTTTATGAGTTAACAATGAAGAGCTTGGGAGAAATAGTGCTGTAAATTAACCGTCAGGGGACTTACGCAGCTAAGGTAGTATTGTTCCAAGTATATCTAGCTTGGTATGTGTAACAGAGACCCTAACCCTAACCCTAAGATAATATGCTTGGTTTTTCATCCTTGTGGTCTGGCGAGTAGCTGCCCATGACATGCGCTCGGCAATTGTGTGCTGCTTGAGAACACCTGAAGAGCTTATCTCCTAATATTAAGTGTTGTACGTTTGTACCCATTGAAATACCGTGTCGCGCCGTTAGTCTCTAATGGAGTAGCACATGCTTCTTCTTAAAATGGATGCGGGAAGGCGGTCTGCTTGATTGCCTTTGTAAATGCCTTGTCTTTCTGCCTCGATGCGATGAAACCCTATAAGCGGGTAAAAACCGGACATCTTGGGGCGCGATGAGCTCCTGAAGGGTCTAACCACGGGAGAACTAGTGACTGCTGGCAAAAAGCGCAGGAAGGTTGAAAAACGGGTTGAGCTGTAGGTCTGCAGTAATTTCAACATCTGCAAGGTACGCGTAGCAGATATTAGCGCCATGATACCATTTAAACATGGAGTTGATCGCCTTGGAGAGCTTAGCACTGCTCAATTTATCAATGTAGCAGATGTCGATCCAGGTGTAATCGTAGCCATCAGACGCTGCTTGTGTGTAGCAGTAGCGAACTTGTCCCAGCTAGACTTCTCCATCACCCGAGCGCTTCAGCCCGTCGCAGATACCCCCAAAGAGGACCTCGTCGTCACCCCATATATGCGAGAGGATAGCGTACAGAGGCTTGTAGCTGCCAAAGAAAACCTCAAGCCTTAAAGTTTTCGCGTGCAGAAGCCTCATGTTAGATACGAGATCGTGAATGCGCATTCCGAGTAGTGTTCGGGCTGAACAAATGTTAGTGCCTGCGTGATTCGCTTATACTCCGCTTTGCGATGGTGTGCAATCAGAGTTCAAGGCAGCTGGCATGCGGAGCACTACTGTGTCGGCGGCCTCAATAAAGCTTCATCCAGCCGGCATGTCCGAGGATATCTACCCTAACATATTTTGGTCGGAGTGCCCCCAAATTGTTAGGTTCTAGATTTCGCCAAGTGAGAAGCAGCACGTGACCTTACAGTACTTGGAGCGAGTCAATGATTACATTACCAGCTATCACACCTGACTTAAACCTAAGTGACTTACTTTAGAATGGATTCTCTCCAGGGTGGGCTAGCTAATCAGAGCCCTCACTTTGCTCTGTTTCTGCTCTGTGTTAGCGTTGTCAGGAAAACTTTTCACTTCGCCAGATATTCTCAACGGTGGACCCCATGAGGGTAAATAACGAACCCGAGAGACGGATTGAAGTCAGCACGACGTAACGATGAATCTAAAACGCAGATTAGTCAAAACGGCGCACACTGGAATCTGTGGAACAGGGAGGTTTGGAGCAGTGACTTCAAAACGTCACCTGACTAGAGCCTGTAGACTCCGCTGCAGCCAACTGACTAGCGCCTGGCGGACCCGATATCTACCACACACCCCCGGTTGGACGACGATTCAATCGGTGGCTGGCTTTTCAATCGCAAGCCAACCAAGTCCCAACATAACCCCCTTGAGTAGCAGGGACCTTGACGTTGTGGGTAGAAATTTGCAATACCTAGCGGCGGAGACCTGGGATGGGATCAATGGAGTTAGCGAGGTAGTGTTGTTAGTGTGGCAATCGTAAAGTTATAGGCAGCGCAAGAGATGGGCCAGATTTTATGAAAGAGTGGTAATCACTGTTGGAACTAAAGTGGTGGTGTTGTCCTAGGGAATTCCGCTATTCTCGTTTGAATATCGCCCCAACTTGGCGGCCTTGGAAGAATGTGTAGACCTTCAAATCTGAGACATGCAAACATCTTGCACTTACGACGAGTGCACGTGCTGAGCCCCTTTATCTCCTAACCCCCGATACCAAATGGTCCGCGCTCGCTTTATGGATGCCTCGCTAATCGGCCCTCCGCCTGGCTCGCGTGTGAGGTCGTGATTGGTAGGCCCCCTCCCCAAAAGCGGTCGATTGCCTGCCCAACGTGCGCCTAAGTTCCCAAGCTCCCCCTTCAAATCTCACCCCGCTCGCCTTCCATCTTGACCCTGCTTGCCTTCGGCTCCACTCTCGAGCCTACCTAACCTGGGGACGTTTCGCCACGGACGGCGCTGACGAAATGAGTGATCAGGTGCCATTGAGGGTTCTTTCTCTTGGCGAGTGCCATGTTTATCTACAGCGTTGATCCCGGACCGAGCTAATTGTCAGTACAGATGGGGGTGGGATTCGCGGCATTTCCAGTCTTCTCATCCTGGAGAACATTATGGAGAGGATTCGTCAGGAGCGCTGCCTCCAAACAGTACCCCGACCGTGCGAATACTTTGATCTCATCGGCGGGACGAGCACCGGAGGGTAAGCATTACCTTGCGCTCTAATTCCATTTCCGTTCCCAGGCGGCCCCTGAATTTTCATGTCAAGGCCTCACTTGTTCAAATTTTTATATTTTTTTAATATCGCCACGAGGGCCGGTATACATGTCGCGAGGGCCTTTCTATCTGTCGGAACTGAACTGCTCGCCTTTTGAGTGCATTCGTCGCTAATTAGCCTGGGGTGGAGAATCATTGCCATCATGCTGGGCAGGTTGAGCATGACGGTCGATGAATGTGTCCAAGCGTACAGAGATATTGCCCAGCAGGCTTTTACTCCCAAAAGGCATAAAATTCTTCCAGCTTCCCCTACTGGCGCCTACTCTGCGCAAGCCCTCGAAAGCGCAATCAAAAAGATGGCTAGGACCTTCTGCCCAGAGCCTGCTTGTGTTGCGAGCCGGCAGCGAGGCTCTCCAACGACAGGCACATGCCCCCATAGTGAGAAGCTGGAGTTTCGTGACACAGCGCGCACAAAAACGTATGTCCAGCAGAGGATGAGGATGGGTACCGAAGCAGGCACCTATCTAGGCAGGCAGCATGATGGCTAACATCTACCAGGGTAGTCCTGGCAATCACCAAGAGCAACGTCGACACGCTGCCCACGCTTCTCACAACCTACGACCTCTCAACAAAGTTTCGGGGCTGCACCGTTTGGCAAGTCGCGCGCGCGACATCGGCGGCGACGACGTTCTTCAAGCCTGCCACTCTCGGCCGCGATGGCATCGAGTTCATCGACGCCGGGTTCGGATACAACAATCCGTGCGAGATACTCATAACTGAGGCGGAGCGTCTTTACCCCGGCCGCCGCAAGGAGCACATGCAAGTGCTTAGCATCGGCACGGGACTGGGAGATGTTGTTATGATCCACGACCGCCGGACTTCCATCATCAGCGCGCTGAAGAAGATGGCTAGTTCATCCAGGCAAGTGGCAGCCAGGCTCGAAGAAAAGTACGACGTTCGGAACTACCAGAGATTCAACGTCGAGAGGGGCTTGGAGGACGTCACGCTATCCGACTGGGACAAGGCCAGTAAGATATCGGCGCATACGCACAACTATCTGCAGGAGAGCCGGCAGCGTCTTGAAAATTTCGTGAAGACATTTGCTGCAGATGTCGTCCCAGCCGAGGAGGTTCCACGCGGCCAGCCCCAGACAGTCACCGGTCAGTAATACACAAAACCAAGCCATTATAGAAATATCTGCGCTAACCGTTGTTCCTGGTTCCACCGCGAAGACCCTCGTGGCCCAACCCCTTGGTACTACATCCCTCTACCGCGGAACCGCCGCTTTGTTGGGCGACGGGTTGCGTTGGAAGCCGCCCAGAGCAAGCTCTTTATCGAGAAGGAATGCCAAAAGCTCGCAGTTTTTGGGTTGGGCGGTGTCGGGAAAACGCAGTTTGCTCTGCAGCTTGCATACTGGGCCAAGACCCATCAGCCCGCATACTCCATCTTCTGGGCACCAGCGCTAAGCGACGCAACTTTTGAGCAGGCTTACATGGAGATTGTACGGAAGCTCCCGATTGAAAAAGCCGACCCCGGCCAAGACCCCAAGGATTTGGTTCGGCGATACCTGAGTTCCGAAGCTGCTGGGCCTTGGCTCCTTGTTGTCGATAACGCGGACGACGAGGAACTTCTCCTCGGCCCTTCACACGGCGGTGGCGGCATTAATAGCCATATCCCAATAAGCGACTTGGGCTTGGTTCTATTGACAACTCGATCTCGGAAAGTTGCCGTCTCCTTCGCCGGCGGCGACATCATCAACCTTGATTCCATGGGCCAGGCCGAAGCGACGGATCTCTTGAAGAAGCAGCTGGCACCAGGAAACATCCCCAGCGGCGAATCAGCCGAGCTCCTAAAGGAGCTCGCCTACCTCCCCCTCGCCATCACTCAAGCAACGTCATACATCAACACGAACCAGATCTCTATCACCAAATACCTTACGCTGCTCCGGAGCACAGAGCAGGGCGCTGTTAACCTCCTGAGTGGCGAATTCCATGACCACACCCGCTACGCGGGCTCGCAAAACGCCGTGGCGACCACCTGGCTTGTGTCTTTTGAACAAATCCGCAAATCCGATCCCAACGCGGCCGAGCTGCTGTCATTCCTCTCATGTATCGAGCCCAAGGGCATTCCCCAGTCCATCTTGCCTAAGCTGGAGCCGGAGCAGATGACCCGCGCGGTTGGCACGCTCTGCGGATACGCCTTCCTGACGCAGCGTGGAGACGCCGACGTCTTCGACATGCATAGCCTGGTGCACTTGGCAACGCTAGTCTGGACGAAGAGGGAGCGTCTGAATACGGTCGCGGTCACGAAAGCCGTTGGTCATTTGAGCAAAATTTTCCCTAACAATAAGTGGGAGAACCGCGACCTGTGGCGGGAGTTCCTTCCGCATGCCTTCAAGTTACTGCGGCACAGCACTCAAGAGGAGCCCGATTCGCGGGACAAGTTTCGCCTTTTCATAATGGTTGGAACATGCCTAAGAGTTGATGGGCGGATGAAGGAATCCTTGCAGTACCTCGAAGAGGGCAACCGATTTGCGGTAATGCATTTATCGGACAGCGACCCGAGCCGACTCGCATCTCAGCACGCGCTTGCATTGGCTTATAAGTCAAATGGCCAGGTCAAAGAGGCAGTTGCACTACTTGAACAAGTAGTTGCTATTGAGGCTAAAATCCTGGCTGAGACTCACCCTGACCGACTTGCATCTCAGCACGCGCTTGCATCGGCTTATGAGTCAAATGGCCAGGTCAAAGAGGCAGTTGCACTACTTGAACAAGTAGTTGCTATTGAGGCTAAAATCCTAACTGAGACTCACCCTAACCGACTTACATCTCAGCACGCGCTTGCATCGGCTTATGAGTCAAATGGCCAGGTCAAAGAGGCAGTTGCACTACTTGAACAAGTAGTTGCTATTAAGGCTAAAATCCTAACTGAGACTCACCCTAACCGACTTACATCTCAGCACGCGCTTGCATCGGCTTATGAGTCAAATGGCCAGGTCAAAGAGGCAGTTGCACTACTTGAACAAGTAGTTGCTATTAGGGCTAAAATCCTAGCTGAGACTCACCCTAGCCGACTCGCATCTCAGTACGTGCTTGCAGTGTGTTACTATAAATCTGGCCAGGTAGAGAGGGGAATTGAGCTTATGAGAACGGTCGTCACATTCATGAGTACGACATTCGCTGAGAACCACTCTAGTCGGCTCGGTTCCGAGGGTTGGCTTGCGCACATGTTGCGGGAGAGGGGCGGGGAGTCATGAGATGGTCTGGTAGTTAGATAGGAGGTCGCGGAGTTTGTGATGTTTCAAGATATCGTCGAGCTAGGGGTAGAGGATGCTGAGAGTTCTGAACTTTACTCGCAGTTTTAATTAGAGACCATCTTGGGTAACAGTAACAACGCAGTACTGGCAGCAAGAGGAGCATTTTTCCTTTTTGCATCGCCTAACCGTTGCGATGAGGAGCGCAGGGCTTCTCCCTCTCGCTCGCTTTGCTGGACGATAGCGCCCGGTTTGCTCAACTGCAGCACTCGTCCCGCACTTAATTACCACCCGAATCTTGGACGGCCAAGTCGCAACCCCACGGTCCACACCTTCGCACTCGAAAGCTTCGATGCAAAATATGACTTGCGCGCTTACACATGTCACACTCTTGATACGATACTCTCTGGCGATAGCGAAATCTTGCGCTGCTCACAAGTCCCCCAGGCTGCTACTTGGCCTTGGTGGGTGTAGGTCGAGCACTGCGATTAAGCATATACTGGGTGGGTGCGTCGGTGAGCAAAGTGCTCCGGTTGAGCCGATGCGCAGCCCAAGACTGGACCGTTGAGACGAGAAATGAAAGAGGATGCGTTCCTCCTACCATGTTCGGTGATTTACACAGTTCCAAGACAGGGGATTCCATCAAACTCAAAGGGCCTTTAGCGTATCGACGCCGTGTATGCGACAGAGGGCCTGGGTACCTGGTGGTATCCCACGCCGCGATGTATCAAATTTAGCTGGGAGATGGTGGTTGAAGCGATCGGCTGCTGGGGGTTGCGCTGGCTATTTTGACGGCGCGTACTCTGCTTGCTTTATATTGTCATGTTGCTTGCCTGTCGCTTACCCTAGACGCTAGCATCGATGGGAAGCTACGCACCGGGTATGAAATGAGGAGAGTTAAGGGATTGGCAGGGGGGGGGGTGGGGGCGGAGAGTAAGGAGGGGAGCCTGTCATTGGTTCCGCTGTGTAGAGGCGAAGCTTGGTAAGCTCTCTGAGGGGGACTCTTCAGTCTCTGCAAAGTGCTGTAATCTCTGTCGCGCGGTTATATAGCTACTACCCTGAAGTGTTGTGTAAGGGTAGGAGCTGAGGCTGCCTGCTGCAGCCATGCACCCATCGGAGATACCGTTCGCTTTCTTAATGTGTTTCTGTGGATTTATGAGGTGTAGCCTGCATCCTGCGAGCTCCAACATGTATATGAGGGAAGACACGTAGTCGGTTGCCCCGGGCAAAGCCCATCCAGTAGCGTTTATGGATCTTGAGTCAGCTTTTGGTTTCAGCGTTCTCGGCAGGAGGTGCTGGCCTGCAGGACTGGGCGAGGCTAGAAGGATGGGAAGATGCATGGAAGGGTGCATAGAAGGTTACATGGAAGGATGCATGGAGATATAGTACAGGGAGTAAGGATACGTGGACGAAAGAGAGAAAGGTTATATAGTGGGCAATAGAACGGGTCGGGCCACCTCTATATAGCCAGGAAAAGATCGGTCGTACAGTAGGTAGGTATAATTACTATAACCTAGAATATTAAACCGGAGAGTAAATATGTTAGCTACCAAGCCTAATTCTTGACCTCCATCTTAGGGTAGGTTTTATTTTGTAAGAAGGGGGATGTAGGTCCCATTTCTAGGGGGCTCCTATCCAGGAGCCTTTTGTCGGAGACGAGGCCTAACATCGGTCCCCATATCGCGTAAACTTGCCAATTTTCATGGTAGGGTGAGCAATGGTGAGCCGAAGCTGAGCCGAGGGTGAAGCGAGCCTGATTTAAGGCTAACTATTTTTGGACGGGACCCACTTATTTTTAGTCTGAGACTACCTAGGTATTCAAGGGCATATGCAAAAATACAAGGAACATCAATCAGCCTAACATTACCGACTACCTATTTTAAAATCTTGTGGAACAATATGGATATAGTCGCTGTTACTAAATGCTGGTATCAGTGGATTCACTTTTGCAGTGTTTTGGTGCAGCGGTCTAGTTCGACAAATCTTCATCGCTCGTTATTGAAGCATATAACTTCCAACCCGCCCCCTGTAAGCCTTCCTCTATACCAACATCTTGTCTTCGCCTAGAGGGATGTAACTAGCCTGTTTCAATGAGCACACGTTCCGGGTTTTTGCCTAGAAGCAAACATCGACTATGAAGGAGGTCCTTGAAGATGTTCTAGTCTATTGGTACATACTTACTCAAACACGTTGTGTCAACAACCACCTATTATTACATGTCAGAGCTGGCTGCTTTCAATGGATAACAGTCACTTCCTCCCTGAACCTTATCCCGTGGCCATTCTCTGCGAGACTCTCATCTTGCCCATCGTCAGCCTCAATAGTCTCCTCGATGAAGTATAGATCCTTTCGCTTGGCTAGACGGTTGTACACAGAAGGGGGAGCTTTTTTGAGGTGAGGTCCACAACCTGAAATTCAGGCATGGTCCGCTGCGATCGCCTGCTCCGCGAGGCAATGGCAATCATGATGCCCACCACGTAGATGCCAAGGATGATCGAGTTCCACCCGGTAGGGGTTGACGCTCCAAAGCCCAGCGAGAGAAGAGTGAAACCGTTAAGGAGAACAGCCACCACAGAGGCAGACCGCAGCGCGACATTGTCCGACTCCAACCGTCGCCACGAGCCCGGCCCAGCTGGACTGAATCTCATAGCTCAAACAGGCGGTGTCGCTCTTTGCCGCGTGCGTAGCGTGGTTCTCGTAGGGTGTCACGTAAGGAATACGGGACCGGTTCGTCCACCATCGCCCTCGCTTGGTCATCTGCACTATCCTACGTGCTTCATCGACCCGCTCGCCAACAAGGCAAAAACGCCGCGTAGGTGGCAGAAGCTAGAACTTTGAACGCCCACGCGGAGATACACGGACCCCGTATCAGCAGGCGGCCAGTCGCTGAGCAGTTCTGGCACCTCGTCGCGCAGCGCCGCGTTGGGGTCAAATCGTCACGCGCGTAGACAAGCCGTCCGCGTCGTAAAATAGCCCAAACAGCTGAGGGCAGCGAGTTGCGTGACCCACGACCAGTGAGTGAGCATGGCAACGGCGAAGGTGGCCCCTGTCAGGAGACAACAGACAACGCCGTGCAGAATGTGCCAGCCCCGGGCCGCCTTGTGCCCAAAATAGGCGACCGTCAGGACCTGTGACGCCTGCTTGACCGATAAACGGTGCTCTGAAGCGACGGCGAGGACCTCGCACTGCCACCGGTCCATGAACCACTTGTCTGTTGTGCCTTCCGAAACGGAGTTTCCCTACCGCGTCTTGTACACCTCCGCCGGGATAATAAAGGTTAGCGTGGAATGGGGTCCACTGTTATGATTCCAGGGTTTCTTATGGCAGGGGCTAACAGTGGGTCCCTGGCCGTGCTAACCTTTATTACCCCGGCGGAGGTGTAGATGTTGGGTGTCTTGCCGTGCGAGAAGGCGTCGCGGTTCACGATGGCACTATTTGCAGGTGATTTTGACCAGGGCACGACGCGACCACCGTTGGGAACGGTGTTCACGATCTGGGTGCTGCTGCTGCGCCGACGTCCGCGAATCGTAGCTGAACCGTCGCCGGGGCGGAGCTGATCGCCATCCTCCCCGGTCCACCAATCGCGCTCGTGTTGGAGGTGCTCGTAGGTCCACAGGATCTTGATCTGCGGCCCTGACCCCTGGTTGATGCGGTGGTAGCTCGTGTCCTCCTGCGAGAGCCCAAGGGCACTCATCTCGGTCCAGCTCTCCTGCCGCAGCCAGAACTCGCGCGCTTCAACGCCTTGGGGCTGCTTGATGCCGTACATAGTGTGCGAAAATTCCCAGCATGGCGCCTTGCAGATGCGCGACAGCACCCACAGACAGCCGATGCCGACCAGACTCTGGAGGATGCGGTAGATTTTGGTCTGCTGTGTGCCCGGCTCGGCAAAGAGGATGTCGGTCTCCACTAGGCCGAGAATACCAGACATGGACAGCTCGCGGGAGCGGCCCACTAGAGCTTCCCACTCCACTTCGACACGGACCGGCGTGGGCAGGAGCGACAAAACTGCGGCAACATGTCGCGCGATACGCCGACTGATGATTGGGTGCAATGCGAAACAGCTGGTTGAAAGGTATTCGCTGTCTCGGTTGCGACTGCCGATGACAACCCAAACATCCCGAATGATATGCTCGGGAAATCGATCAAACAGATTGAAGAAGAGGCTTCCTACCCAGAGTGAATTGGGATGGGAAAGGCGCTGACCCCCTTCCTGCCTCCGACCTTCAAGCTGTTGTGTTACGGGGGAGGGATTGCGTCTGTGCAAAACGGGTGCCAAATGGGCGGTTGAGGTGGCACTCCCAAACAAGACGGGCCGCTTTTCCCGCCATTCCGTAGCTGGACTGAAACCCAAACCCACCCGCTCCATAGCAATGAACGACACTGAGAGCCCCGGCCATAGGATGCTGGTACACCTGGGTTTCAATTCTGGGTCCTCCAGCTCGAGCTGGGCGCAGGCCAACCTGGTGCCGGACGACGCGTAGTGCTTTCACCCCGGCGCCGGGCGGGACAAGGCGGGGGCACACCTTGATCGAGCGCTGCATGATCCTCTCTGCGAGTGCCATATCAGGCTCGTGATCCCACGTGTTGTAGTACGAGCCGCCGAGAGCCGTGCCGTCCCCATTACTTTTGTCAACATAACGCTTGATCTTTTACGCAACAGGATACACTTACCAGCAGGTCTATCGATAATGTAGCAGTTCTCCCCAATCTCTTCGTCCATGGTGGCATCGCCCGACAGCGAAAACATACCGCAACTCTCGTTCTCGACAATAACGAGCTGGCCGCGCACCGGGGTGACTGCCTCGTCCATGACGCCGCCGAGCCGCGACGCCAACAGTCCCGTGCAGTTAACTACGACTTCAGCCGTGATGGTTGGCGAGAGACCACTCCTGGAAATGTCGCGGCTGATGAAAAAGGCGTCTTGGATGTGGTCAACCGTGGTTCGGCGGAAGGTGACGCCCAGGGAGAGGCACTTGGACTGGAGGAAATGCAGGTAGACGCTGGGGTCGAGAGCGATGGTTCGGTAGAAAGTGCCCCAGTCGGCAAAAGTGGGAACCTCGTTGCGGCCGAGAATCTTGAACTTCATGTACCCCAATCACCTGTGTGTAATTAGGTGGGTATCAAGTAGTGGGGCGAGTGCTAAGAGATTGAAAAGATGAAACCTATACTCGTACTCACGTCGGGGACCAGGTCCTTGAACCACAAATGCAAGCTATCTTGTCCCAGATCCTCATTTTGGTAATAGGTCGTTTTGTCTGACACGGGGTTAGTTAGGACTGGCCGTCGCCAATACTGCCGACATACTCTGAAGCCACACGCCAGCAGCAGGTGTCGTATCCGCCAGGTTCTTCAACTCGTTCCATGACACAATATCCCACTCCGCTTCCTCGGAGCCTTCTGCCGAAACACTGTTCATATTTAGTAATTAGAAATAGTGATATAATTATATGCCATCCGAGTCTTGATGAAAATCACTCACGGAACCCAGTTCACCCCAGCCCAGATGCTTGTGTACTCGGCATGCTGGTCGCCAGGCATGTGATTTGCCACGACCGTTACAGATTGGTTTCCCTCCAGCGCAAGCTTGAGCGCTGTCGTTAGACCGAGGACGCCGGCTCTGTTTCCATTTCCCGTAAACGTCAACTGATACACCCTTGGAATAAGTGAGATTGACAGGGAAAGACCCACCCTAGTACCACAATTCGAGGTTGCGAAGTCATGGCGAGTTTCTTTTCCTACCGCACGAGGTTTGCCGCTCAATGGGAGAATCGTATCAGTTCAAGTAGGTCTCAACTCTACAATACCTGTGGACGCAGACGATGCATAACAGTGACTCGGATTTGATGGTGGCGGGTTTTGGACTTGGATGGCGTTTCGGTTGCTCTTTTTTCAATATCACCGTGCGGAACAACTCAGAGGTTGCAACCAGACGCCTCCCAAGTGCGGGGTACCGCTCAGCCCACTTTCTTCCCCATCACATGATGTCGGCACGATTCGACTCACTAATTAACTTGAGGGAGCACGATAAGACAGTCAAGGAAGCCAGGGGAGGTCCGGCAGCCGACATGCCTGTGTAACGTGGATAACTGCACTGAGCCACGCTTGGCACCCGACAACAGTGCTCCGCCCCGATCTCTATTTGTTCAAAGGTCTCTGGCTAACATCAGTGGCTGCGATTTCAACCACACTATTGGACCCTTTCGTTCATCTCCCTCAAACATACCAGTAACAGATTCGCTCTCTTTCACCCTTTTCAGGCCTCAGAGGTCCACTAAGGGCTAGGGTTGCCCCCGAAACAGGGGCTATAAAGAGAAATGACTGTGCTCCTCAACTCTGCACGATTTGAAATTCAACGACCTTCCTTCTTTTGCGACCGAATATTACATTTTATTCGCGCCGCGTAGGCTCTCTACTTTAATCTCTGCGCTAGGCGTTGAACCCTGACTCATAGGGTTTTCGGTTTGCCATGACACAGACAGTCTCTCGGGCACACATGGCTACAATTCGCTATGCGAAGTTAGATGGAAAGTCGAGCATGATACACTTCACGGATAAAGCTAACAACACATATATCAGATATCGAAATCGTGACTCAACTCGTTCGTGACCTAGCCGAGTCTGTCGGACTACTTGACCGGGTCAAGGCCACGAGCTCAACACTCGCCTCGACACTATGGCTTGACGGAGATGAGAAGCAGGGCAACGACACTTCGCGGCCAGCGCGCTGCTTGCTCCTCTCCGATTGGCCTGGAGGCAACGTCGTAGGGTTCGCCGTCTATTACTACACGTACAGCACCTGGCTAGCAAAGCCCGGCGTCTTTCTCGAGGATCTGTTCGTCCGCCCACACGAGCGAGGCAAGGGCTACGGCAAGAAATTACTTGCAGAAGTTGCGAAGCGGGTAGAGGATATAGGGGGGGGTCGCCTTCATTGGTACGTGCGAATACAAGCCATTCGTGGCTCTTTCCGTAGGTATCTACATATACCTGCCGGAATAGTGCTGCTAGGACTTGCTCTTTCTAACCGAAAGGTTTAGGGGTGTGTTGAAATCCAACGAAAAGGGTCTAAAGTTCTACGAGTCGGTCGGAGCAAAGCGGAAGGATGGATGGATGGGCATGAGGCCAGAGGGGGAAGCGCTACGGAACTTGGCTGCATAATACCATACACATTAGTGCAACAAGGGCCACCGCAGTGACAGAAAACCCCAAGTCTGCAGTCCCGAAGCCCGCTCAGAAACCATCTCAGTCACCCTCTCCCCCAAACAACTCCTAACCTCGAAATCACACCCTCCCCACCCTCACCTGAATACTCGCCATAAAACCCCCTCACCGTCCACCGCGCATTCCCACACCCCCTCGGCGCCTCCTCAAAAACCTCACACACATCCACCGCCGCCCGCTCGCTCCCCTCCCAAAGATACCTCAACGTACTCATCAGCAACGGCCACGCCGCAGCCTTCTTCATCCTCGACTCGAAACTGGAATTCTCAACCGCTCTCACCTGGTCACGAGAGGCGGCGAGGATGACATACAATCTACCAGGACTATGAACTTGCGTTCGCGGCCCAAAGAGCGTTGAACAGCAATGAAGGGATGTTCTCCGAGCGGGATCCCCTTCGCTATGCATCACTTCAGCTTTTTCCTGACGAGGGTGGTGCGAATGGTATTCACCTACTGTCACCGTACCTCTCCTTGGGAGTCACGGTCGGTACACAGTGGCCCCTGGAAACGAGGGGATGGGTGGTTCAAGAATGTATTCTGCCACGACGGACAGTCAAATTTGGCACCTATGTTTCCTGGGAATGTCGAGAGGCCGATGTGGATGAGTTCGTGGTGAGAGAATATCAGTAAACAACGGGTAACAGGCTTAGCCAGAGACTTTTCAAGGCCATCGAACCGGCCCTGGATCCACTCATAGACGCGGTAGACCCCTCGTTACGCCCAACGCAGGACCCGGTGTTTGACCTAAGCGAACTCTCCGAAGTGTGGAGCGAGCTACTACCCATATACACCGGTCTCACATCTGAATCCGACAGGCTGGTGGCCATCTCGGGCGTCATCGCGACCAAAGCCAAGCCACCGGCCTCACAAACAAGGCTGGACTATGGGAACACAACTTCGCCGAGCAGCTTCTTTGGGACACACCCTGGGTATGCCCTATTCCAAAAACCGCCCTAATGCCCTCGTGGTCTTGGGTATCCATTGCCTGCACGGTAACAAACTATACATCAAGCCCTCAATGCGCACTCCGGGGTATTTGTGCGAGCGGGGATGGTTAAGTGGATGGCTGATGAGGCGGAGTTGCCGGCGTTCATTGAAGGATTTGGTGGCGGAGGGGTAGTATTGGTCTTTGGTGCTGACATGAGGAGGTGATGGCCTGATCGGGAAATTCTTTCGCAACTACCAGCAGGTTGACATAATTAATGCTCGCGCTCGCCAACTCGAAGTTGTTGTGTTCCAGGCACCACTGACATCATTAACGCCTATTGAATCTTCCTTCTGCAACTGAGCAAATATCCTGTTATAGACACCGGCGTTTTTGGTGTTCATAGCCCAGTCACTCAGTCACGCCCGACCATCCCCATCCTGCTGCGAATGTCCCTCCTCACGACCACGTGCGCTACCCCCTGCTCTCCGACACTCGGAAGCCTACCCTCGGCTATCGCTCGGCCCGCCCCGTTCATGCCCAGCCGATCGTCCTTCAAATTGGGAGGATGTGAATACCGCTCCGCGACCCTGAAAAACCTGAGGTTAGGCTGTGCAACCTTACTCCCGCTGAGTCGACCGTCCTTCATGAACTCGTAACCCGACGAGGCATTTTGCGACAAACCCGGACTGACACCTGATTCGAACTTGCGACTATCCATTCCGGAACCGTTTTGACCTGCTCGGTACTCCGTCAGACGCTCGTGCCGGGTCTTGCACGCAGTGCTAGTCTTCAAAGGGAAGGCTTCAAGTCGAATCTGCTCCCAGGTCTTGCCCATGAACCGAAGTTCTAGCAATGCATGATCATCCTCTTCGGTCCAAGCACTGGCCAAAGTGGGATGCTGGTGATGGCTGGTGGGGAGGTCAAGGCTGTCCACTGGACGTGGCAAGTCTCGATGTACTAGGCAGTATCTGTCGTCAAAGGTATCACTGCCCCGGCTAAGGGCGTGACGGGTGCGTTGGTTGTGGGAGCGGTGGTCGGACTTGGAGTGGGTGATAGGGTCTCCACGTCGAAGTATAAATGGGCGGACAAATGGGCTTAGACAGCCCACCACGCAGCAAGTGTGGTATCCGCAAAATCGAGACAAGGGTGATCCGGGGTCGTTAACGGGACGCCAGCATCCGGTCTCTCTGCACGCGTGGGAAGAGCAGAGCCTGCCACCAAGCCGGTTCCTTTCGGGTCGCTGATTGCAGTGCTGGATGGAGCAAGTTTCGTCCGAAGTTCCCATGAAATGAGATTTTCTGCCCACAGAGTCCCTGACACGGTAGCTGCCGGGCGTTCTCCGCTGGTATTCCGGTTCGGCAGACGAGGATGAGTCCTCGCTGTTGTGGGAGACGCCGCTGCTGCGCGGCTCGGAGGGGAAGAGTCTGACAGGTGACTCGGCAATGTCATCTTGGTTCCTTAGCGAGTCTGCCATCCTGCGCTTCAAATTTCGACCATCATCCCTATCGTAGAATGGGTCGGGCCTTTTCCCAGGTTGAAATCGACTGGAAGTAGTCCCACCGAGTGCACATAGCCGTTGGGCATGCACTTTCCTGGCGTCGGTGCAGTCTTGTGAGACAGTACGACTGAGCGCGGCGCCTGACTTTCGTCCAAAGGATCGCTGCAGCGTTAAGTTATCATTTTTTGTGCCGACAAGTCGTTCCGACGAAGATGGCGGCGGGTTGTTCTGATAGCCGAGGAGGCTGGATGTGGCGGTGGCGATGGACTGTTTCTGCTGAAGCGGATGTGGTGCGAAGCCGACGCCGGCCTGGGCATGCCGCTGTTTCCCCATGAAACCCCGCTCCATGGCTGGTCGGCGGTATCGGCGGGCGGCTGACGGAACCGGCCCCTGGAGCTAGCTGGTGGCTCCCTTTGGCGATGATCCACGCGTCGTCTAAAAGGTGACACAGATTCACGTCTTGTTGGAAACGCTCGCGTTTGGTGTTGCCGCGTTGCTCCTCGGTATATTTTGGGGCAAGCGGTGAGGTGGAAACGTCATGTTGGGCGGCAACGGAGTGAGCCCTTGTTGGTGAGTGTGGCTGTGCACACCAAAAGGGGAAGAAGGAGCCAAGATGCATAACACTCTTCCTTTAGGCTCCGAGCCTGTTGGGATATCACTGCATTGCTACAGTCCTGAGAAAAGACGCTTAAGGTTTACATCATCATTCACGTTCCCTTCCCCTCCAGTCACCAGACCACCTACATACCTATCTACCGCGAATGTAGACAGAAAGCCAAAGGCAACCCCGAGATTTAGCCAGCAACGATCAGAGCAACGCGAATGGCCTCGACCAAACCAGCCATATTACCACGAGTAGGGGGCTTATCCACAGGAACTTTGCCATCCGACGGTGCGCTGATGCAGTGTGTGTGCCCTTCAAACGTACTCTCCTTCTTCGTTAATGACATGTCGAATCGGCTGTCCGCTAAAGGGGATATCCTGTCAGGTCTCTCTCTTGACGACAACCAGTGAAGTATCGTAAATCATGGCTTCAAACAACTACTCTAGCTCGTAAATGGCCCGGATGGGAATATCAAGTCCATCTGGGAACCACTCAAGGCCATGATCATCGGCCCGGGTATTGCGGACATGTCACCCAGGCCCACATTTGAAACAGTGTGGACCACGCAGACCCCGCTTGAATTTCCCACAGCAAAATGAAAACGGTCCCGCCTGTGACATAGGTGGTCATATGTAGAAGTCGTCAGCTGGCCTTAACAAATCGTCGATGCATTCGTTGAGCTCGCGCTAGTGGTAGAAGCAGAAGGAGCCACGAGCACTCTCTTCCAGGCAGTCGGGAACGAAGCAACGATTTTCGGCACGAGATGGTAGGGGGTCAAACAGAAAGTTGGGCACTGCTCCTTGGCCTCAGAAACTGCGATATTCGGGCCCAACTTCATGCGCTTTTGCTGCAAGTCGTCGCCGTCGCCGCCGTGATTTTTAAGATCATGATGCAATGGTCGTTTCCCAGACCGGACTGAATCAGCAGGGGCAGGACCCGATAGGGCACATAATAGCTGACGGTGCACTATCCTCCGATCAGTGCAGTCTTGCGATATGGTGGTGCTGAAAAGGTCACCGTTTCCAGGCGATCGCCTTGTCGACGGGTCGTTTAGTCGGTGAGAATATGTCCACGGGATTCTTGTTGGCGATAGTTCCGAGACGCAACTTTCTAGGAAGAACGCCCCTCTCCATTTTCAGATGAGTGTGATTTGCCGCTCTTGGGTGGGGTAGATCCAAGTTGGAATTTTGTGGCCCCTGGGGAGTGACGAGCATTCGTACTGAGGTGGTAGTTCAGATCGTGGGGTTAACAAGCGGTTGAGCGAGAGGAGGTTGGGCAGCATCGGCAACCATGCTCGAGGTGCGGGGCACGGCAGTGCAGGCCGCGAGCACTTTCCGCCCTGGTTCAGCCAAGCTTTTGATTAGTCAAGGTTTGCTCAAACATACAAATTGTGTCCTTCAAAGAAGACCAAAGGAGTGGCCATGATCTATAACTCACATGTCTAGTATACGAAGAGTGAGAGTATTGGTCAAGATGGTCTGAAAAGACTCGAGAGAACTAAAAAGTCTTGGGTTGGATGAATGTCATTGCACGGAACATGCCCGCGTAGGTCCACCTCGTCCTGTAGGCAGGCAGCTCCTTCCCGCATCCCGCAGGACCGGCATACGAGCCAAGCCAATCAGTTCCTCTGCGACGCGAGCTGTGGCGGTCTCTTCCCCGCCTCGGACCGGCCCGGGATCCTGGACTTTGCGGTTCCTCCTGCAAGCGTACCACTGTTGCAGCACGCTAGCCCGCTTTCATGTCAATAAGAAGCGGCACGACAACTGCGGATTACTCAGGGTGACGGTGGAAGTCAGCAACAATCACATTGTTTTTCTTTTTAACCAGGCACGGTACCTTCCTCCCCAGGTAACGCAGGTACTCTAGGATTCCGCCGTTCATCGCTCTTTCTCCGCTCACCAACTCGACTCAACACTATGCGATTCTCCCTCCTCACTACCATCTTCCACCTCTTCACCACCCTCGCCATGTCCCACCCTTCTCCCGCCTCCGCCCCCTCCACCTTCACCACAAGCGACGGCGTCCGCCTCAGCTACACCCAAACCGGCCCCCCCTCAGGTCCCGCCCTCCTCTTCATCCCCGGCTGGCGCCAAGCCGCCATCGAATGGCGCAAACAATCCAGCTACTTCCCCTCCGCCGGCTTCCGCGTCACCACTTTCGACATGCGCGGACACGGCGACTCGGACGAGCCCTCCTTCGGCTACCGCATCTCCCGCTTCGCCGCAGACCTCAACGACCTCCTCACCACGCTCAACCTCAAAAACCTCACCATCATCGGCCACTCCATGGGCTGCTCCGTCGCCTGGGCGTGGTGGGACCAGTACCCCTCTTCGCACAAACGAGTCGCAAAATTCGTATTCGTCGACCAGCCCGCCGCGACGGTCAAAGACCCGGCCTGGAGCGAGGAGTACTCGGCCGAGATATCCGCGGTGTTCACGCCGATTGAGCTCTTTGACCTGGCGAATGGCATTGCCGCGCAGCTCGCGACGTTGGTGAGGGGGATGTTCACCCCGGCGGTGGCAGAGGCAGATCTGGATTGGGTGCTCGCGCAGAATCGGAAGATGAGCGATGCGAATTCCGCGGCGCTGCTGAAGGACCATGCCCTGGCCGACTGGCGGGATGTGCTGCCGAGGATTACGGTGAAGAGTTTGGTGCTGGCCGGGGAGCTCAGTGTCTTTCCGCCGAGGGGGGTGGAGTGGGTTGCGGGGCAGATTCCGGGGGCGGAGAGGTATACTTTTACGCAGGAGGAGAGGGGGAGTCATTTTGTGTTTTGGGAGAATCCGGAGAGGTTTAATGCGGTGGTGGAGGCGTTTTTGAGGAAGTGAGTGTTGTTGTATACCTGGGACGCGGTTGGTAGTATCCTGGTGGAAAGGAGTATGCATGTCGGCCAGGGATGATGTCTGGTATTCAGGCGAGTGGTGTTTGATATTAGAGTATCTTGGCTATCTCGGTACGACGGCTCGGGCAATGTCAGGGTATCCTAGTATTTGCTCAAAGATATCTCATTTAAATCCTCGCACAGCCCTGAGTTGAAACAGAAAGGCCGAGCTTGTCACATCAAAGACCTCAGCAATGTCGCGAAACCGCTGAAGTAGTAGAGTAGATACATTGAAACTGGTTGTCATATAATGCAGGCAGGTCTTTCAGAAAGAGAGATACATATAATCAGATACCCAATTAGAACCATAGGTGGGCTGCCTTAGATGTACTGAACCCTAGATACATAAACTCTGCAACACTTGAAACCCCAAAGCCGATGAGAGCGCGACAACTTGCTCGGTACACACTTACATGAATAAAAACCGGCGCCGCGGTCTTACTGGTCTTACCTTCCCGGCCCTCTTCACACTTACTTGCTACCCACCTGGCTGAGATCCTGCCGCGCCTTTCCCACACCCTTCATCTACTTCTTCACCTTCTTCGACTTGTTGACGTTCTTTGTTTGACCCTTCTCTCTAGTCTTTTTCTTCTTCTTCTCCTCCTCTTCGTCGTCATCGTCGTTGTCAAGGTCCTTGGCCCCCCTTCTGCCCCTTTTTACCTCCTTTTTTGCCTCTTTCCGGATCTTCAGCTGTTGTGCCCGGCTCCGCTTTGTTAGGTTCTCTCCAGTTTGTGAACTACTAGCCGACTGCGCTTTGCCCTTCTGCGGGTCGTCTCCTCCTTTCAGCAGGGCCTTCTGCTTGGCTTTCTCCTCCTTGAAACTTTTCCGGGACTTTCCAATTGCCGCGCGGTTGAGGAGCGACACCAAGGCCGCCGTGTCGCGCCTACGCCAGTACGTGCCGTCCTCTCGGATTGGATCATTGTTGTCGCCATCGTCATCATCGCTCTCACCGTCGTCACTCTCATCATCCCACTCGTCCGTCTCCTCAGGACTATACTCCTCATCACTCCCCTCCTCATCATCGTCCTGTTCCTCCTGAATCCCATCCTCATCCTCCTCACTCATCCCACTCCCACTTCGCTTCGGGCGACCCTTACCCACCACCTTTACCTCTTGTATCTTCCCGACCGACCCATCACTTTCCTCTTCACTCTCCAACCCCTGCCTCCCCTCATCAAACACATCAAAGATCGATTTCCTCAACTCATCCTTCCTCAAATCCGTCCTCCCCCGCCTCAACAGCTGCCCGCTCGCCTGATTCTTCCTCGCAAGCAGCTCCAACTTTGAATTCAGGTCCTCCCTCTTCGCAATCACCCCGTCCCCCCCACTACCACCCTTGTCACCCTTGCCAACCTTACTACCCGCCTTCCCCAACCCAACACCGCTGTAGTGCCCCCCACCCGCCCCCCCCTCATGCAAAATCCACACCCTTTGCCCGTCTCGGTCCTCGCCCTCCGGCAAACCCATCACCAGCGGCTGCAGCTGTCCATTCCCACCCCCTCCGTCCCGAATGATCCCCAGCTGCAGCGGCTCCGCAACGTCCTGTCTCTCGCCCCACTCGTATATAATGCTCGCGAGGTGATCGGCCGTGAAATTGCGCGTGTGCTCCTCCCCGGGGAGAATAAGGTTGAGGACTTGCGCGGCGGGACCGCCCAGGGCCTCGTGGTAGAGTTCTTCGTCGGTGGGCGGGCGGTTGTTGGGGAGGAGGTGTGTGAGCTGCGCGGCTACGCTGTCGCGGAGAGCGAAGATGCCGCAGAGGAGGCCTTCGCCGTTGTTGGGGATCTTGTGGTGGCCGTTGGTGCCGAGGTCGGTGGTGGGGTTGGTGGTGGAGTTGATGGTTGGGTCGGTGAGTGGGTCGAAGAGGGTTTTGTAGTCACGGTTGGCATTATTTTTATCTCGGGGACGGCCGGTGCCTAGGATTGCGCCGAGGGGGTGGTTGGTTTTTTGTTTGGAGGTGCCGAGGGGGTTCAGGGGGGCGAATGTGAAAAAGCTGAGGGGGTGGTGTTTAAGGTGGTCGATGTTTCGGCCTATGACGTCCTCCCATTCGGTTGAGTCTTCGCCAACGGCGTTGCCAATCTCCAGGATTTTGCTAGGGTCCTTATACGGCTCTGGGTCTAGGTACTCGATGATCTTTTTTTCGCCATTGTCATCAAGGAAGTCGATGTGCGTCTTGCTGCCCATCTCATCGAACCAAAAATGGATGAGCCAGTACTGATTTCCTTCGATGATGACGTCTTGGTCGGATATCTTGTGCCACATGGTGTTTAGAACGTCTCTGATTTCACGCTGGAAATTATCCAGCTCGAGGTGCGCCAATTGGAACTCGTCTGCCTTGGGCTCCCGCTTTGAGCCACTATTGGGATCGTCGAGGAACGCACGAAGCTGGGATTTCTGCCAGTACGAGGTTACGTTGGTTAGAATCCATCACAATGAGCCTTGCATCTGGGAACATGATGATTCAAACTCACCAGCAGCTTTTGGTGCGCATGCCCCTTTTGCATGACATACGCGTAGGGCTTGTCGTCTTTCTTTCTGGTCTTCTTCTTCGTGGTGTTGTTGACGTTGCCGGCCGCTTTGCTCTTCGGCTTGCGTGTAGATTCAGGTTTAGGAGGGAGGTTGTCTTTGAACACACCCTTGGCGGCCTTGTACTCCTTGTCAACCCTTTTCATATCATTCCTCTGTGTGCTAAATGCTCTCTGAATGTCGTTTTCCTCATCCGAATCTTCATCGTCCAGGTGTCTTTCCATCAACCTCGTCAGATTCGACACGTGTCCAACATTGAGGCCTGAGCCGCCTTGGGTGATCATCCAGTAGGGCGAGCGCGTAGTGAAGAGCTTGCTCTGTTCGCCGCCGGTTGTCCTTCGTCTCTTCATGATGTAGTCGAAGAGAAAATACAAAACGTCCCAGGCTGTTGTTCAGTGCCATGTTAGCCTGAAGCCACACTGCGCTCAAAGGACATATACCGTGGCATCGGGGACTTACTTGGATGACCGTATTTATCGCCGGGGGTGACAAGGAGGTTGACCGGCTTCAGTAGCGGCAGAAGCATCTTGGTGAGTTCGGGACAGTGCAAGTTTTCCCTGGAGGAACCGTGGTGATCCAGCTTGACCATGTTGACTGGTGCTTTGGGCAGACTGTTGACTTTTTTGATGTTCCCCTTCAGAAACGGCACAACGCCCTGCACCTCAGCATCCGGGTTCCCATCTCCACCGGTGAAGTATGAGGTCTTGCCGCCGCCCTCACCAGGCCAGTAAACGACGGCCAAAATCGAAGTCTCGTTCGGAGTGATGGGTTGCTTTGGGTTCTCGTTGTAGACTTTGTGCGTTTGCCCCACCACGACTCCGTTCGCGCCCACGACACAGAATCGTGGTTGGTCTTGCTCCACGCTGCCCTTTGGGTACTTTTTGGGCGCGCCCTTTTCGTTGAAGATACGGTCACCGGTGAACAAGTCGACGCCAAGCAGGCCGAAGAGCAAGGGGCTTTTGATATTGAACCCGGAGATGGCGATCTTATCAGGCTTGACGCCTCCACAGTAGAGAACAGGTTGTGGATTCTTCCTGAAGTATGCGTCCCTGAATGGCAGCGTCCTGCCGTTTCGGGTGACCGGCACGCAATCAGCCAGCATCGACTGAACACCGGCATAATGATCGTGGTCCCAGTGTGTCACGACCCATGCGTCGAACTTCCAGGTGTAATTCTTGTGGTGTTTGTCGATTGCGCTGAGAGCTAGAAGGATTTGCTCGGTTGCTGTCACGCCGCCCGAGGGTTTGCCTCCATCCATAATGAAGGCGTGGACGATGCGATCTTCATTTCTGTTGGCCGCCGTATTGACCAGCAGATGGATGGAACAATCCCCCAGTGGCACAGGGATCTGCCAGTTATCGACTGTCCAGTTTTGAGCCATGATTGTTGCGTCCAAGAGAAAAAATGAGCCATTCGTCAGATCTGGGATGTCGGTCTTTGAGTCTTGCTGACGAGTTCTTGAGTTGGGAAACGAGAGACAGCGAAGATCGACGGCTCAGACTCAGCTTGCGGTGAGATTGTCGGGGGTCGTGCTGCCCAGCTGGCATCGTGCCTAGGTAGGCAGGTACTAACCTATGCTCCCGCCGTTCAGTCGGAACGCCATGAAAGAGGGGTGATGATCCCTGTCTTCCGAGGACTCCGTGCAGGGCCCATATCCGGGAACCTCAGAGCGAAATCGCGGCTGATTCCAGCTCGATATTTCTCAATAGTTTCGACTAGGGCGGCTATTCGGAGACTCTTGGGAGCTGAAGTAAATCAAACCGAATGCACTGTGTGCGTCTGTGGTGCGCCGACAGAGCCGGTTTATCCCAGCGGGATGCCAGATCCGGATAGTGCGGTTCAAGTCACAGGTCCCCACCTCCCGCCACCAACTACTTTCACGGGAATGTGGCAACTTCCTCTAACTGTTTTCAGCTTGTCAGCCCCTGAAGTATTGCAGATTACTGAAGTCCAGGCCATGCTGCCTTTCCGATCCCGGGCAAGATCATTTGACAACACAGCTGAATACCTGCGGCTGGTTGAAAAGTTCGGAAACAATCCAATAAACTGTAACTTGGCCTGTCTCGAATGAGAGTCCATTCTACGTGCTGACGCTAATTTGAAGGCTGCAATGGAACGGCAATGCGGTTTTGCGTCAATTGCGGGCTCGGCATATCGACGAGAGGGAATGAAGACGCATCTGAGAACGGGGGGGTGTTGGTTGACACGACACCGCGATTATGCGGATGCTAGTGGTGCTGCGAAAACTCCAGTGCCAACTCCAGACACCGCCCTCGCCGTCAGATGCGCACTTTTTGCAGCTCTGGGTCTTGCTCCATGGCGTCGGACGGCTTCCTTTGCTAACGCACCAAATACACGCCTTGCCTGTTTTTGGAAGCTTTGCTGGTGGCCTGATGAAGCAATTCACTGATGCTGTTGTGCTGCCATTGACTGGTTTCCCAAACACTGCGTCTCCCAATGAAAAAGACCGTATTGCAAATATGTAGCAGTTTCCGACTTCGGCAGTTCGCGGCAGAACTTGTGAGGAAAACTCCGGTACCTACCCAATCAATTATCACTCAAAAACAAAGACCTATACACTCGGCGACTTACACAAACCCTCCAACCCTTACTTCCTCCCACACTACGCAACCTATTCTACATCCCCCAAATCGGCGCCAACTTATCAATCACATCCCCCTGCCCGCCCCAGAACCCCTTCAACCCAACACACCCATCATACGGATAATAATCAATGACCTCCTTCCCCGTGGGGTCGCCAATCCTCAAGTTCTGGCCCGCCGTCGTAAACACTTCCACGTACGCAACTCCCTCAACGGCCCAGATATCCTCCCCCTTGCCCAGCTTCAACCGATTGATGCGTTCCCCTTGCTCCAGGCTGATCGTTAGACTCTCGGCCACCGTCCCCTCGGACCCGTGCCCGAAGCGCACCTGGCTGTCGACGTAGTCGACCTCGATGCGCCGCACGATGCGCTGCGTGCTCCACTGGATCATCTGGATCTCGATGGTGCGCGGCCACAGCGACGGAAGGGCGCCGCCGACTTGCTGCAGGAGCTCGACGGCGTCGTTGAAGGGGCCGCCGCCGTCGTGGCCGGTAGGGCGGTCGAAGCGGAAGGTGGAGTAGAGGCGCTTGTTCTCGGGCGATGAGACGAAGGCTTGCTCGGCGCTGTTGAGGTAGGGGACGATGGCGGGGGCGCAAATGTCTGCGTAGGGAGAGGGGGCGGGGGCCGGGGTGGGGATGGGCTGGGATGCGGCGATGTCTTCGGCGTGGGAGCGGACGGTGTGGTTAAGCTGGTCCATGGCGGATTGGAGGGAGGAGGTGGTGTTTGGGACGGTCTGGGTTTGAGCTGGGGGGATGACTGGGTCGTTGACGAAGGAGAATCCGCTAAGAAGGGCCGCGGTGTCGTCGCTGGTGGGGTGGGAAAGGGAGGAGCCGAGCTCCGAGTCCTTGCGGATGGGGAGGCGGGCTGCCCAGACTTCGGGGGATTGGATCTCCGTTGTTGGGATGTATGACGGGTCGTTGTTTCTGCCGGTCGCGTGTTAGTTCGATTGGGACGTCTTTCAAAACCAAAACCAAAACCAAACAAAAAAGAAGAAAAGGAAAGGGGGCCACTCACAGCTGGTCAATAACCCGTGCAATGCGCGCCATTTCGGCCTTGAGCAGCTTTCGTTCGGCAACGAGTGCCTCGACGCTCAGGCCGATGGGATTCTTGTATGGGCTCTTCATGAATGAGCCAGGGGCTGCCATGACGGCCTGGATTCGGACTAGGTTATTCTTGAACTCCATGAAGTCATCCAGTAGGTCTGACGATATCTGGGTTGCTTTCTCAAACTGAGGCACCCTGATGTCGTAGCGGTCGGCCCACTCCACGAAACTGCGGTTGTTGTCGTATTTTGTCAGGATTGCCCATGTCCGTTGGGGGCATGCCGCAACGCGGGTGGGGAAAGAGGATGCCGCTTTCATCAGGGACTCGAGGCTCCACTCTTCTGTGTCTGCATATGCTTGTCAGCCTGAGTGCTCGCCATTCTGCGTTCAATCAACATACCCGGCTTGATTTGACCACCTCCGGACCAGCTGACAGTGACTGTGGTCTCGGTTTCACTCAAACTGGCGTTGACATCGCTGATGCTAGATCCCTCGCTCAACGTGAACTCGTTGGTGCCAGATCCGTTCATGGCCCCCTTGAGACTACAAAATCAAGCATCAGTCCACTGTACTTGCGTGTGGGGCTTGGTTTTGACATACGCTGATTCGACCGAGGTCTTCTTTGTGACATCCAGGACCTTGATGGAAACAATCCCATGCAAGTCACCGCCCTCCATGAAGCTTGCGTTGCTGTTAGTCTGACGAGAGATCTTTAGTATGCAGAAGGGAATACATATCTGAGATATAGCAATCCCCATAATAGTCAAAGAACTTCTCACTCGTCATCTTGACGTTTTGCATGGGTTTGCTGTGCGAGCAGTTAGCTGGGTCAATCGGCAGCCTGTATGTCTCGCTTTACTCACAATCTCGGCTCCTTTGTCATTGATGTCGTTTCTGTGATTTTCCGTTGAGTTATAGCCAAGAAGGCGGGCCCTTATCCCAAAATGAGAAGGAGTCTTACGGTTGATAACCTTGACGGAAACGACCGCATTCAAGTCACTCGCCGCAAACTTGGCCTCATCCACGCTGAGCGAATTTCCCGAGGCCTCGATCGTCCCGGACTTGATGCTCGAGGCGGCCGAGATGTTCATGCTGCGGACAACGTCCGAGATCTTCTCGACGAATCTCGACGAGTAGGACACAACTTGCGAGACATTGCCGGCTCCGCCGGCGCGCACAGCTTGCGTCTTGACAGAGCTCTCGGATATCTCAACCGCTCCGTCGATGCAAGGGAGCTGGAGAAACGAGTTGTACCCTTGACCCAGCTGCATCGAGTCATTGTAGGGGGCAAGGAGGAGGGCAACCATGGTGACTCCGTATTTGGATCTCCAAAAAGAGGTTTTCTGTAATGGAAGTGCTTCGGTGGTGAAATGAGTGACAGTTGAGGTGGGCGATAGGAAGCAGACAATCGAGCTGACGAGAAGTTCAAACTTCAACAAATCGAATGTTGGTAATACCCAGGGGCCACGGGGGATCTCATGTTCTCCTAACCCATGCATGCGAAAAAGCAGTCGGGGGGGCGGAGCTTTGGTTCCGGAAAGTGGTGTTCGCAATGATGGCACCCCTGCGATGTGGCCCCGTACGAGCTGACCTTTCAATGGTGGCTGTTCGCCACAATGCTGCTCGTGAGTCTAGACTCGTCCGTGATCACGGCCGGAAAGCCAAATACGGATGTTTAGCTCCTCGCTAAAATCTCACTAGCTCACCATCAAAACAACCATTTCCCGATCCATGACCCTCAGCAAGCCCCAGCTCTGTAAAAAAAAGTGCGCATATCCGGATCCGGACTTGGCGTCGAAAATTGATGCAACAAAGTGTGAAAACCGGACCTTGCATACGTTGTTCTCGACTAAGGGCGCTGAGGCGATGTATTGCAGACCGTCACAGCTGAACAGATAATATCACACACACAGACCCATAGGTCGGGTAAGACTCGTAACACATGCGCATAGTGGCGAGTAACCACCAAATTAACGGCTCAGGTGTGCAGGTGTGGAGGCATGCATGCATGAGTACAGGAGTGCAGAGTGCAGATGTGCAAGTGATCCAACCCAGAAATATTTCCCCATCAAGTTTCGTCGAAGTTCGAACATTCCCCTCCCATTTTCGAAGTTCCCCCCTTGTGAAGTCACCCCTCTGATCTCGCCCCAACCTCTCGACTACTGCATGATCATGCCTTCCCACCGTCTCGTCGACACCAAAGCCCGGCAGGTAAAGGCAGAGCCACCGGTGCCAAAGCCCAAGCAGCCAGAGCCAAAGCAGGAGACGCCCGAAGTCAAGATGGCTTCAGAGCCGCGTCCCGAGGAAGGCGCCAAGTCCTCGTCCGACAGTATCTTTGTCAAGATCCTCAGTCTTGCCGCCGTTCCTGGTGCCGACGATGGAGAGGCCCAGATCTCCGAGATGCCCATCACCAGCTTGCAGTTTACCTCGTATGTGCAGAGGCTCGTGGCAGGAATCTTGCGGGCGGGTGCTAATATGAACGGAGCAGGAAGAGTGAGACGGCGTTCCGGTCTGAGACCACACTGCAGGACATCCGGACGAAGCTGCAGACGGCGTTGAAAAAGTGAGGGTTTTATGAAGTGACTCAGCAGGAAGGCAGTGTAACTGACCCTGGACCCAGGACGCAAACGTTCAAGTTTTGCTCTGATGACTGCGCCGCAGTGCCCGAGGACATCTCCCTCGAGGCCTACTTCAAGCTGCTCCATGTTTCCGCGAAGTCGAAGGTGGGTGAACCTGGCTGGATCTGTCAAAGGCGGAGCCACCATGATTATCTTACGATACACTGTGCTAATGTTGCCGACAGGATGGCATGTTTCAAGTTTTCGTGGCTGCCAGCGAGGAGGCCGCAGCGAGCCAGCGTTCGGTGCTGCTCAAGCCCCCCTTCCAACTGAAATTCATCCAGATGGGTGACACCCCCAACGACTCGCTCAACATGGGGGCGTTGCACTCGTCAGCCTTCAAGAGCCAGGATCCGTCAGATATGCCCTTGGGACAGCTGCGGAGGCTGATCGGCAAGATGTGAGACATGCTCACCTGCCCGCGCCCACATTCAGTTCAGTTTCATTCTGACAATGAGAACCAGGTCACCGAATCCACAGATGCATTGCTTCTGCTCGTTGGACGGTTCAGCCGCCACGGATGAGCTTTCCCTGCAGGAATACCTGGATCTTGATGTAAGTTGAAGCTCAGTTGCAAACACCGTGATTGAGGTGGGCTGGACAGAGGTTCTGACAGTTCCCTCTTTGCAGGCAGAGTCGGTCAAAGAAAGCGGCGGGACACCGTCCGTGGTCATTCGCTATCGCAAGACAGAAGCAAAAGTGTCTGCTGCAGCATCCAAGTTCCATGGAGCTTCCCCCGAGGTGCTAGCAGCTATGGAGCAGATGAAGCCGGATTTGAGCTTCAAGGTGAGTCTTAACTTCTGTCCAGCGCCGCCGGAGCACAAGGTGAATAGTGAATTAATTATCTTGTAGGACCGATCGGCCGACGAGATGCATGCAGACACAACCGGCTTCAAGGTCGAGGAGGAGCTAGACGCCTCGCACTTTGCGGCGCGCGATGCGACACCCCTGAAGTAGGCAGTACCCGCCCAGCTCCTTCTTCACACAAGAAGTGGCATTGGGCCCGAGCAAAACCCCGTGATCTGACGCTTCGCACCAGGTACACCAGTCAGATGGACGAGGCCGACTGGGACGCCGTGCTCCGCAACTGCGCTCTCCTTTACGGCTGGCGGATCGACAAGAGAACAAACCGCATCATTCGGGCCACAACACCAGCGTTCCGGTTGCGGAACAAGGCTCCAGTCCAGCCTCCAGTGGCCCGTCAAGCCACCGAAGCCCCTGAAGCTCCTGAACCAGCCAAGCAGCTACTCGACAACGACAACGACGCCATTTCGGACGGCTCTGTTTCCGGCGACAGTTACGCCGAGACGGAGTACACAGAGGCTTCTTCTGAGGGAACTGCCGTCGAGAGTGTGACGGATCTACAGCCCGCAGTCGCCAAAGCACTGACTGCGGAGGATATCGCCGCGCCTATTCCGGCCAAGCTGGGTGCGATTCCGTCTTATGTTATTAATGACAGGTCCCGTATCGAGATCACCACCGTGTCGAGCGAGTTCCAGGAGTCCATGGCAAAGAACCATTTCAGCAGCACCTCGGTGGAGGCGTCCGTGTAAGGAAAACCACTCTGCCCTTTCTTTTCCTGGTCTTGAAAGTAATCAATGCTGACAAAGTATCAAGGTCTGGCGGCTATGGCGGGTTTTCCGCTGGTGTTTCGGGTGGCGTGGCGTCCGAGTCGTCATCTGGCCAGTCTACCAGCAACAAATCGTACTCGAAGCGCATGATTGCGAACTACATGGTGAGTTATGGGTGTGCCTTTGTCTTTGTCAAAGGGACAATTACTGACTAAAAGCTAGTTCCCACGCGTTTCAGTCTTCTTAAGACCAGAGGACATGGAACCAACACAAGAACTGCGGGAGGCCCTGGAAGCTGTCAAGAAAACCAAAAACGTCCGTCCTTATCACTTGGTGCAGTCGTAACTTGAGCCCACCGTCCGGGATCTAACCCTTTCCACTGCAGATCAACCTTTTGCGGAAGCTGTACCAGACATTTGGTCATCTGTTCTGCCATTCTGCCACTCTTGGTGGCTGCCTTCAAACCACCAAAGTCGTGGTGGGCACGGAACAAACGGAGCAGTCGAAGGAAAAGGAATCATTCAAGGCGTCTGTTGGTGTTGCGTTCTCAACGGTGAGCTTCGACCATGAACATCCCCCAGTATCGCTGGAACTAACAGTCCCCCCCAGCCCGTTGGAATTGGTGGTAGCGTCAAAGCCTCTCACGAAACCCAGGATTCAAAGGAGTCTTTCCAGAGGACTTCCAATACCTCGGAGGCGCTGACATTTGAAGCGAATGGAGGCAACTCCATTCTGGCAGCGGAGTAAGTTGCCTTTCTGTCGCGCAACTCCCCCGTGCCTCAGTGGCAACCCACTAGCAACTGGTCATCTGACACATATTGCGTACAGCCCTCCCGCCTGGTCCGGATCCGTCGCGGATTTCAACAACTGGCGAGTCATTGAGCAGTCGGAGTTGAGTCCCATCGTCGAAGCCATCTCGCAGATTCCCGGATACGGCAACGTCAAGGAGTGGTTCTTCAGCGCAGTGCCCAAGCTGAGCCAGTACGTCGTCATACCGGAGTCCCGCGTGCTGCACGTCCGCTTCCGAGCCAGCTGCCCCTCTGATAGTCTTGAACGGATAACTGGCTGCAAGGTAAGGGAATAGTCCCACACCCTTTTTCCGAGCCGACAGACTAACCACCACATGCAGACCGAGGGTTACCTTGGACACAACCCGGAGAAGCCCCCGAAGCCGATCCGTACCTCCATTGAGCGACAAGCCCCCACACAAGAGACGCAAAAGAGTACCAGCGTTGGGTTCTGGGGCGTGACAGGCGATATCACGGTTACGACACGACAAGTCACTGTGACCGAGACGGACGCCTTATTCTTTCCCCACAGGTGAGGCCCTACTACACTACCGTACAGATGGGATTGCCCGCGCTTACACGCCTCTCATCGCAGTACACAAGCACCAGTTCTGATGTTTCCAGGCGGGAAGGAGATAGGTATTTGCTCAATCTAGTCAAACCTCACCCATCTATACTAACATCCGCCCAGGAACCTCCCAAGACCCCAAGCTCACACAAACAGTCTGGAGATTAGAAGTGGCCCAAGGCTACAGCGTACGAACCCCCCGCCCTCTTTTACCCTCCTACCACTCCCATCCCGACCTCAGGTAGAAAGAAACTAACCCCCCTCAGCTCGGCCCCAACTGCCTCGTCTCCATCAAATCCTGCGCCGCCATCAAATCCCCAACCGCAACCCACTCCCCGCCGGAACTTGCCCTAACCGTCTACCGCAATGCCCAAGGCACCTTCCAGCCCACAATCACCTCCAGCGACGAGCCCTGCTTCTGGCGCATCACCCCCGCGCAGCGCCCCTCCTCCGCATCCCCTAAACCCTCCCCCCACCGCCACGGCGACCTCGTCCGCCTGACGTGGTCCTTCTCCGACCAGCCCAGCGGCTTCCGCGACTTCAGCGGTGATTCCTACGGCCGCCGCAGCTTTGTGCGCCCGGCCGAGTGCGGCGGGCGGGACACGCTGTGCTTGAAGGTGCCGTATCCGAGGTTTGAGAATCCGGGCGAGGAAGGGGTGGCGCTGGTGATGAGCACGGCGATGACGGAGGAGCCGGTGGTGCAGGGGTTGGGGATTAGGGCGGTGGAAGGGGAGGGGGAGAGGGTGGACAGGACGTATAATTTGCATGATTTGTGGTGGAGGTTGGATCATGTTGGTGAGTTTGGGCGTTTTCTTTTTTATCTTTGTGGGGGGTGGTGGTGGCGGTGGTGGTGGCGGTGGTTGTTGTTCTGGTCAGGGAGGGAGGGTGGATCGGTCCAGTGTTCATAGCCTCCCTCCCGAGCTCTCTGTTTCTTGCTGTCGGGTGATGATTTAATGGCTGACGAATGCGATAGGGAATGGCGGCACCGGCGACGCGGCAGACTTTATGAATGTTGTGACGGACGCACACACCGAGGCGTCGGTCGTGGACACGTTATCAACATATCAGTACAAGGAGCCGGCACCGCCATTTAGTGAGGGATCCCCTGAGTCGGTGGTCGCTGGAATGCTTCTTGGTCCGCTGGCTGCGCCTGCCTTAGGTGTTGTTGGGTCGGTTATTAGCGGCATTTTTGATCTCTTCTGAGATGGGAATGTTGAGGCTGTCTGGTGTCTGTCTCCTGTTGTTGATTCAGGTATTGTACGTCTAC
>Ga0247770_1000613_pt1 | contig 33466 bp, 35 predicted proteins | sample UWRJL136409B6_FD_179943 | JGI IMG/M metagenome (GOLD analysis project Ga0247770, IMG submission 179943) | Plant litter microbial communities from Arlington Agricultural Research Station in Wisconsin, United States - UWRJ-L136-409B-6 | ecosystem: Environmental > Terrestrial > Plant litter >... | reverse complement strand
TTACCATTATTGGGGACAGCAAGGAGCTGCCGGCGGCGGTGGTGGTGGGTTTGGGCAAAGAGGGGGGTGGGAGAGTTAGGAGTTACGGAGTGGGTTGTTTCCGTTACATGACGTGCGGGTTGTTTACCGGAGGGGAGGGGAGTTTGGTTGAGATTTGATGAGATGGGCGCACAAGGTGAGAGGAGGGGGGCCGGTGGGGATGAGTTATGGCGTGAGAAAACAAACAGAAAGCAGGGGATTAGTTAGGTGGGTAGATGGCGTTGTTGTTTTGTCCTGTTTCTTTCTTTCTTCCTTTCTCTACTTCCCCGAGACTTCTTGGGGACACGGAGCTCTGGCATACGGCTGTATGTATCTGCCTCGGTGAGGGTTGTTTTCTTTGGGGGCAGTTGAGAGTATGGATGGATATTGGATATTAGATATTGGATGCGGCACAAACAGAGGTGAGAATGAAATGAGACACTTTGGTGGTAGGTTACGCAGGATGGTGCCTGATTGGCATTCTGTGTCAATCCGGGATTTAGGCCATAGTTGGTATAGTCGGAACATAGGTATTTTCGCAAGACACTGCTAGGTGTCCGCGACGCCCCTCAGTACCGTCCATTGTGGAAATGGTGAAGCAGCTCGGAAGTGACGTTGGAAGAGACAGTGCGCATAAGTGGACCCTTTAGCCGACACTGTCCGGAACAGGGGTCGCACCTGCGGACGCGTGCACGGTGCAGGGTGTTTAGATGCCAGTCGCGACTCCCCTTTTTGACCACGACAGAAGAGCTTCCCCAGGCTTCAGCTCCACACCCACGTAGACACCCATCACGGAATCCGACAACACCGACGATCGACCATCTGTATCTGAGCTCGTGATTGCTCATCGATGATGCGCCCACGATGTCGGAGCTAGCACTTGGGCAGAAGGTTCGACTGAATGACGGCAAAAATGGAAATGGCACGATTCGCTTCATCGGCCATACCGGTTTCGCGCAAGGCGAATGGGTTGGCATTGAGCTCGACGACCAGACAGGAAAAAACGACGGCAGCGTCCAAGGCCAACGGTACTTCGATTGCTCCTTGGGCTATGGCATGTTCGTCCGGCCGATGGCCTTGACAATCGTTGCCCAGCCTCCACCGAAGCCTGCCACTATGAAACGGGCGTCCCGGCCTAGCAGCATGCTCACGACAGGGCCCGGTGCCGGTCGCGCGGGCGGCCCTACCGACCCAGGCTTGGCTAAGAGGATAAGCTTGAATGCACCGAGCCCGAGTCCTGTTCCTAAATCTCGCCCTTCCAGTCTCGTTAGAGTAAGTGGCCTGTACTGAATATGGGGGATGATGACTGACTTATGTAGTCTCCCACGAAATCGCCCACAAAACAACTAGCAACTGCATCATCTAGCGCTACAAACTCACGTACCGGTACACCATCTAATGCCAAACCTCTCGGAACAAAGCCTCGCACATCTATCGGCGGGGCGCGGACATCGATGCCCCCGCCACCGATGCCAGCGCCGAGGCCTGGAAGACAAGTCTCCGGAGCTTCTGCAACGGGGAGACCGGCAGCAGCCGTAGGCAGAACACTGAGCGGTCGATTGTCAACAGCAGGAAGGCCGGGTCTTGCACGTCCTATCAGCGGGAGGAATATCTCGTCCGGGTCGCTATCCGTAGACAGTTCGGCGGGAAGGAACGGTGAAAGAGGTGCTGGTTCTCCTCTAAAGAGCAGCGATGACGAGATCTTATCCCCACAACCGACGAGCCCCGTCCAGGCCCGAACACAGGCCCTCGAGAGGCTTGCAGGCGCGACTACGATGAATAGACCTGCTGCTCCTGCCGCTATTCCCGCACCTCGACCTGTAGCTACTATCGCCACGTCGAACAAAGAGATTGAAGATCTCAAGGCCAAGCTTCGCGTGCTTGAAAAGAAAAGGATGGACGACCGCGAGAAACTTAACAGCCTCGAGCGGATCCAGGGGGAACGCGATAAGTTTGAGAGAATTATTCAAACCTTGCAAATTAAGTACCAGCCGCAAGGGCAAGAGATCATTGATCTGAAGAAACAGCTTAAAGAAGCTGAGTCAAGGCTCTATAATATTGAGGATATCCAAGCTGAACACGAAAGTGCTATGGAGCTCGCCACTCTCGACCGCGAGATGGCTGAAGAGACAGCCGAGATGTTGAAAGTGGAGCTGGAAACACTAAGGGCAAAGACGGAGGAGCTGGAGCTTGAGGTCGACATTCTACGTGAGGAGAACGCCGAATTCACGAAGGGGATGTCACCCGAGGAACGGGCCAGCACCGGCTGGCTGCAAATGGAGCGTGGAAATGACCGTCTTCGTGACGCTCTGATACGTCTTCGCGACCTCAGCAAACAAAACGAGGAAGAGCTGAAGGACCAAATCAAGGTGCTTGAAGCTGACGTGCGCGAACTCGATACGATCAAGGACCAGTACGCTGCCACGACGGAGAAACTTGCACAAACGGAGGCTGCTGTGGAGGACCTGAGGGAGCAGCTCAACAATGCCCTTGGTGCTGAGGATCTGATCGAGACACTTACTGAGCAGACTATGAACCAGGCTGAGGAGATCAAGGAACTTAAGGCTGTAATTGGCGACCTGGAAGATCTGAAGGAGATCAACGATGAGCTTGAGATCAATCACGTACAGAACGCGAAGGAAATGCAGGAGGAGCTTGACCTCAGGGATAGCATCATCACCGAACAGGTCCGACAAGCCACCACGCAGAAGGAGAGCATGGATGACATGGAGTATACGCTCTCTCGATTCAGAGAGCTGGTCACAAGTCTGCAAAGCGATTTGGAAGACATGCGAGCTTCTCACGCCGTCACTGAAAACGAGTCGGAGCAGCTTAACAGCCGTTCGCGAGCCATGATGGATCTCAACATGAAGCTGCAGATATCGGCTTCCAAAGCTCAGGTCAAGACGATTGACCTGGAGCTGCGGCGCATGGAAGCTCAAGAGGCCGAGCAACACCTCGAGATCGTCAAGCTATTCCTTCCCGATACATACCAATCCGACCGCGACTCGGTCTTAGCTTTGCTTAGGTTCAAGAGGTTGGCCTTTAAAGCAAATCTACTCAACAACTTCCTCAAGGAGAAGGTCAATGGACAGCCCCATCCAGGCCACGAGGACGACATGTTTGAGGGTTGCGGTGCGATTGACAAACTCACCTGGGTGTCTACCATGTGTGACCGCTTCGTCAATGCCATCAGCCATTGCTCGTTGGACCAATTCGCCAAGTTTGAGGGTGCCCTCTACGAGCTTGAGCCGGTGGAGCGAGCCCTTAATGGTTGGATAGATGGACTGCGACGGGATGACCTCAAGGAGAAGCAATGCTCGGTGGAGCTGCAACGCACCATTGCTCTGATGACACATCTCGGCGAAGTCCACATCTCTACTGATCTCGAAAGCTTTGCTGACAGCATTCACATGCGCTCCTTGCTCATGCAAAGCCATTTGGAGTCCGCAGCCGTCACCTTCACCGGGTTGAAAGGCATGGCTCAGCGGGTCGTTCCGGCCACCGACGATGAGGATGAGATGGCGCAGTACTTCTCGAAGAAGGTTGAGGGTGTTGTCAGCCAGACTCGTAGCACTAAGGTCATCGCCAGTAAGATGGTCCGAGCGCTAGAGGATCTGAAGATGAGATCGCTTTCTCTCATGCCAGAAACGGCAGAAGCCTTCGAAGCATGCGAGTCTGCTACCAAAGAGCTGGCCGAAATGGCACGGAAAATCGGACTTGAGCTCCATCGCGTCCTACACGAAGAAGGCCGGACAGAGCCTTACACTTACGCGGAGGTGCAGAACTGTGTTCAGAGGATGGCTCTAGCCTCGTTCAACTCCAGCGAGTCGGACCTTTTCTCCACATACATGACCAAATTGCGTATTGTGACGTCACAGATTTCTGACATCGCCGCGTTGAGTGCCGACCTCACTCAGACGCAAGAGTTTGAGCGATGTGCAGCTCCTTGGATCCTTCGCAGCCAGGAGCTGAAGTCCCTCAAGACTGTTCCTGTCGATGCCGAGGAGGAGTTGCGCCGCCTGAAGGAGGCTGTCAACGATGCTCGGCGAGCTATCGCGATCCGCGAAGAGAGTCTGAGCACAGCCCAGGTCAGAATCGAAACCCTCGAGTCGCGCATGCGCGATGCCAATGCCAAGGCTTCACGGATCGTTGATCTGGAGGCGCAGATTGGAGTTGCCAAGCAGGAAGCGGCCGGCCTCCGAGACGATATTCAGAAGCAGGATCGTGAGCTCAAGGTCCTAGAGCAAGATCGAGACAAGTGGAAGAAGATTGCTAGCGACAGCCGCATGGTTGCCGACGCCGGATCCGAGGGAGAGACAGGGACTAAGGCAAGACAGGAGCGTGCTGTTGCTACGGCGCGTGAGATGGACGCGCTGAAGGACGAGATTAGTGGTCTGCAGTCCGCCGTTCGGTACCTGCGTGAGGATAACAGACGCGCGCGAGTTACAGAGCAGCCCAAATACGACTGGCTTGCCGAGCCACTCACAAGGCCGCGACCACCTGCGGAGCAGCGCAAGGCGATGGTCATGGCCGAGGGCAAGGTAGTTCTAGGCGAGCTCGTCAAGTTGGCAACGAGTGCGAAGGTATACAGTCTCAACGCCCTGCCCCAGGACAAGCTGGCATGGAAGCCCGCCAAGAGCACGCCGCAGTATCACGTTGCGAGGCAGATGGAGGACTTCGCCACGTGGAAGGGCTGGCAGGATGCGGTATTACGAAAATCGCAAACACTGACGGCTAAGCCAGCTGCTGTTTCCGGCATGGCTTCGAGTGGCGCTGATGGTGTGAGAATGAGGCCCAGAGGAGCCGCCACGGCGGCGAGGTTGCGCATCAAGCTTCCTGGGCTTGATGGCAAGATCGTCCCTGGTTCGGCAAGAGAGGTGCAGATTGTCGGATCAAGGGAATGGGAGGGTTTACAGGGCAGGCTTGCTATTGTGTGAAAGCGGAGCACTAGATTTGTAGCAGTACTAACAATTAGGATATACCCCCTTTAGAGATGCAACATGTCAATGCCAAGCGTTATGTATTGGTTCATTTGTTGGCATCGCCGTCCGTCCACCTAGACCTTTAATGCTGTTTTAAATTGGTATCACGCCGTGCCTATGCGGAGGGTGCCAAAAATTCTTCTCACCCGCCTGCCCTTATTTCAGTTCAAGGCATGATCCGGTCCTAGCTCTTACCCTTCCCTTTTTTGTCCTTCTTGCCCCCGCTTGGTCCTGAACCACCCGGAGAACCACCACCGCCCGCAGCAGCCGCCAGCATGCTCGCCATATCGCCCCCTCCTCCCATCTCCTTCATCATATCCTTGAGAAAGTTCTCGCTCACTCCACCTCCCGTCATCGCAGGACTGTAATACGGCAACAACTCCCCCATCTTCCACCCCCTTGGCACCGCCGGCCGCGGCCACGGCTTGCCATCCTCCACCTGCGGCGGCGGCGGCGCCCCGCGCACTATCATCCGCAGCGCCGGCCCGTCCTCCGTCACAGGGTGCTCGCGCAGATGCTTGGCCACCAACAGGTACAGATGATGCTTGTTCTTGATCCGGCTGGCGACATGCGGCTCGCGCAGCGAGATGCGAACTCGCCCGGGGTTCGCCCAGTCCTTGGGGTGCAGCTTTCCGGCCTCAAAGACGGCGGGGAGGCGCAGCGCCGCGCAGGCGGCCACGATCTCTGCTGCGAGGGGGTTGCGCACGGCGAGGGACGAGGCGACGCGGCGGCCTTGGGCGCGCGTGCGCGTGGCGTCGAAGTAGACGGGGTAGAGGCACTGGTAGGAGCGGTAGGCGGACTCGTCGGTCGTGGTTTGCATGTCGGGGTAGCCGCGGGGTTGGGACTGGGTTGGCTGGCGCGGGGGTGGTTGTTGCTGATGTGATGGGGCGGCGGGCTTCTTGGTGTCGATAACACGGAGGATGTCTTCGTCAGCGAAGTCGTCGATGTCGCCCTCGGAGGGGTCCGACATCTCGACGTCGCTGTCCTCGACCTCTTCTACTCGTGGATGTGTAGGCATCGTGTCTGTCTGCCCGTTCTGGTGGTGGGTGTGCTCTGTGGTTGAGCTTGAGGCCGAAAATGTGGGGGGGGATTGTCACTGGTGGGGTCATTTTGGGGTTCAATGCTTAATGTGTGGTCTGTGCGCCAGCCACTGAAGGTGGGCGAGCAAGGGTTAGGGTGACCCTCGCACCCGTCACTCAACATCCGTTCGTCAATGGTGATTCATGTTATGAATATAGCTATCTCTCAGCGAATGTGTAAAATCAATAGTTGCGTATAAGATCCCCCAAGTTTCCTGAAGGAGTGTTTAGCCCAAATGATAATAGCGAGGCTTGCTTGAAGCCTCGTCCTAAATAGCCTCCCCATACGGTCGAACCGTCTTATTTTCCAAACAATTTGTATGTTAATCAACCCTGACAGACGCCGGCTACGTTACTGCCAATCCTTGTTCTTTCCAATTGTTAGTTACTTTATTTACTGGCTGTTTGCTTTCACCGAAATCGGCCTGGTGCTCTGACTGTGTCCTTCAAACTTGGGCGCGGTCTTCAGCGGTATGCTGTGGAGAGTTTTCGGAACTAAGTAGAGGTATAGTGAAAAAGCGAAATCCAAAATGACTACTGAGCGTTTGAAATCAATGGGCATTTTTACCCCGGAACTTGGTCCCGGGTGGATGGTCTTCGGCCCCGAACTTGCAAAACGGATGCGTGCAAACACCATCGCGGTTGACACTGGGGCACTAGAAGGAAGCGAAAGTGTTAACAGCCATAACGGGGTGCTATACGGGAGAGATGAGACGACCCACATGATGACCATAGATACAATTCTCCACTTCGCACTCCTGTCCGCTTTCGCAGGGATTGAGACGCGTCAAGAAGGCTATCGCATTGATCTCGTCCTTCGTCGGCTTGTACTTGTGCTCGAAGCAGCAAGAGTCACCCTTGGAGCAGGGGCCTCTCAAATAGTGATTGTTGCACAGCTTGTTGCTGTCCTTTCGTTTCTTGATGCTATCCAGTGCGGATTGCGATACCTGGAGAGGGGGATCCAATCCTCGCGGCCCCGGGCTCCACGGCGCCGGCTTCGTTGGTGTCGCCCGAGCCGGCGTGACCGCCGGCCGTGGCTGTAGTGGAAGTGTGATCTGCGGTGGAGGGCTGGCGCTACTGATGGCCCGCGCGTATGTAGTATTAGCCGTAGTGGGGACTGGCGTTGAGTTGGACGATGTGCTCGGGGATGGGGAAATGGCGGCTCCGTTAGACGCGGCCGTTGCAGTCGCCGTCGTCGTAGTAACATTGGTGACTGTGGTGGCGATGCTCGCCATGCCAATGACTCCCACATTGGCGGCTGTCGGCGGTGCGATGAGAATTTGAGAGGCTCTTTCCACAAGTTTATCGGATCGGAACAGCGTGTCGTCTAGAACCATAATCCTTACGTCGGTCGCGACTAGCTCCCGAACCGTTGGGTAACCTTCGATTACGGTGACGTTGTGCTTGGTGAGGCTATCTTGGAATAGCTCGTCTAGGAACGGAGCATAACCAGCATCGTGTGATATCCCCTGTAAAAGACATTAGTCGATAGTTCCGTCTTGAGTGGACGGGATCTCGAAGGGGGGGGGTTCCCTGCGAGCCCCTGAGTAGGTAAAAGGGGGGCTGAAGACAGAAGAAACCCGGGCCACTGACGAGAAGAACCTGTTTGCAGTTATGATTTCTGAGATGCCATCTAGCCGTTTCTGATCGGGAGTCAGCTTCGAGAACGGCCTTGCGTCGGCTTGCTTGCGTACCTTTAATTTTGTTGTCGGCCCGTTCTTTTCCATGGCCAACATCGACAAAATCAAATGTCGCTTTGCCCTGGGAGAAGCCTAACGAGAAATCCTTGAAGTCCATTTCGTTTTCCAGGCTTCCATCACGACGCATCGCTTTGGCAAGGCCAGCAAGATTGGCGTATACTTTAGCGATCACTTCAATGCCGGCGGCATGCTCGCCGCACTCTCTGAGGATGGCGGATCGCAGGGCGTAGGCGGCGCGCTTACCGCCTTCAACTCCTTGCCTGATGTAATTTTCGGTGAACTAGGGCGCAAAGCCACAGAGGTGAGCATTGAGGAATGCCAGCTGGAGGTGAAAGGGGGCCTCTTACGAGCAAACCGTCTCCATCGATCAACACAAGAATATACGGATTGTGATTCTACAGCAGAAAAAAGCATTCAACGACTGTCCCAGACGCCCGGTCCAGGAGCTCTGACCTTCAAGTGTGTATTTTCTTGTAATAATATGGTGCTTTGGGTCTCGGAGAGCTGTAGCTGTTGCTGGAGCTCACGTCTCGATTTCGTTGCGTCGGTAATGTCCAGCTCAGCGTCACGTAACTGGGCAATCAGGTTACTGTTCTCTGTCCGGAGCTTCGATTCAATGCCTTCGGCGTAAACCAGGAGGTCCTGCGTGGAAAAGAAGTGTTAGATTGCCGTAACTACCACAATGCTTCGTTGGGGGTCGCGCGCACCTGGATTAGTTCCTCACTCGAATGTCTTTGCATCCGAAGCGTCTGAAAGCGCTGGACGAAGTCCATAATTGTTCCACCCATCGCCATGATCCGGCTGTTCTGCTTCGTCGTCCGGTGTTGTTTCGTCCGTTGGCCGTTAGGTTACTCGCTCCACTGGGCCGGCAACTCAAACTGCGACCGTGGTTGAGATGTGATGCTTGTCGATAACTTTGTCGACTGCCCGCACTCCCTTCCGTTTTGTTTCGCTCCCGTCTTTTATAGCTGTCCTTACAACGTATCCGGAAATGCCAGAACCCCGAAAGCCAGATGTCGCAAACAGGAACCGGGATCTGGGGAACTGGAAAGTTGGGACGGCGAAGTGGATAACCCTTAACCGGTTACCGAATCCAGGGCATTCAATATAGATCAGGCCAATGGAGCCAAATGGGGAGCGGAGCTCGTTTCGTCAGCCCAAGAGCGCCCCGACCGAAATGTTGCGCAACCGCGCGGCTGCTGAGGAAAGGTTCTACTTGATCGAGCCCGGGGTCGGCCTTTGGGTTTCAATGGTGCGATCGGGAAGGGCTCGGTTTCGTGGTTGCAGCGCTGACGGACGTAATACAGGAGGGCTTTCCAGGGCCTTAATTTGTGCGACAGGCCTAGGCTTTCTTGTGCCCTCTTATCGGGATCGCAAGTGATGATTTGGAGGGGAATAGCTAGAGCTTCCACCGACAAGAGGCATCGAGTCGCCGAAGGCATTTAGTTGTGTTGCGCATCCAGGAGCGTTGGACCCCCGCTTTCAGCTGCCTGAAAAGAGCTCAACCACCAATCACCCGCAGGTTAATCAATGTCTCAAGAGCTGCTTTAGCGCGATGCAGCCCACCATCCCGTCCCGCCACAGACTAGGAGACTCGCCAGGCTTTCAACCCCCATTTCTGCCTTGCAAAACCACCCGTTCCTGTCGATTGTAGCAGCGGTACCGGGATCAAGGGCCACTTTAACGATTGGGACATTTCTCGGTATGTTTATCGCGACTTTTAAGTGTGGTAGAACTGGGGTTAGGGTTCTGTGTTGACCACTGTTTGTGGGTAACCCTTGCACGCGAAGCGCACAGGGAATAAACCCCCTCGAGGAAAGCAGAGCCTCAACAGAAAGTCCTACGCGAAAGTCACTGTTGGGTGTTCCACAACGGTTGACCAGATCGTGGTGCCGACCTCGCGCCGCCAGTGTTGGGTGGTCTTACTTTAGCCAGCGCTTTCGAGGCGTCTACCTTCTGAGTGAAACCGTGGAAAACAAACATTCTTCATACGCCCGAATACCTTTCACTAGGCCTAATCACCTATGTATCTATTAGACCAGACAATCGATCAAACCCATGCTTTCAACTTGACTGAGTCCGCCCCCCTGAACTCCACCAATCCAACAATTGAGTCCCATGCAAACCCTCCTACAACCCTTTCTATGCGACCACCGAGTAACCATTATGTACAATACACCACTTAAAGATAGGGAAAATTAACGAGGGAGAAGGGGCTGGGCCCTTGCGGACAGCTCCTGTGGGATAGGTATGACAAGAAGAGAAGTGAGTGATCCTCTGCTTTGCAGGGTCAGCAACTGTAACACCCAATGACATAAAATCACACAGACCAAGAGGCCTTGTCGATTCAAAGCTTCTTCTTCCTCTCTCTCCTTGCCTGCACGTCACCCTCAGCCAGCCACCTGCTCGCCTTGACGAGCTGGATGACATTGATGATCTGCTTCAGTGCCATGACGGGGAAGCTGACACCAGCAATCACCCAGGGCCAGAAGCTGTCCATCTTGTTAGCCCGGGCTAGCTCAAGAGCGCCGGCGCTATAAGGATTTGTGAAAAGGTGGCTCAGCAGCGACGAGTTCACCTGGCCACCCATGTGGATGGCCTCAGCAGTGTGTTTCGGAACACCCTTCAGGAGGTTCGGGCTCAGTGTGGGTGACGAAAAGCTGAGCAAATAGAGGGCGATGAAGAAGAGCTCGTTCAACGCGCAGCACACAAATAGGACAGTCTGATATGAGTGTTAGCACTGAAGCCCGCTCAACCCTGGTCGAGGGGGCAGCAAACCCTATTCGTATAATACAGGTTGAGGATCTTGCTCCTCGATGCATCCACGTTCTTGTGGCTTGTATCAGACCCACCCATGGCGAGGGTGGCAAACATGTGGCTTTGAAGTAGTGTCAGGGACTTATCAGATCTTGAAACGGGCAACAAAATCCTACTCACATGTAATGCGACGCAAAATCCAGGCTTATCAGACCCTGGAAAAGGATTGCCCAGCGGGGGAAGCTAGACGACAGGAAGACCTAACCAGAATCAGCATCGGCTTGACCAATTTTTTTCGCTTCAATACCCACAAGAAGGCATGCGGTCGTGCATCGGTCCGTCACCATATCCAATACGGCTCCAAAACGGGTCGACTGGTCGAGATAACGAGCGGCATAGCCGTCAAGCGCATCGAGTAGACAACTCACGCTGTAGAGCAGGCTGCAAGTACGTGGGTGGAGGTTCATGTAGTACAAGCTGGCGATAGCGAGAACGATTCGCCAGTATCCGATGATATTGGGCCAGAAAAGAAACACATTCTCGGAAGGCTCGTTGTGCGCCGGGCCAGTCGACGCCACCTGCTGCGTTGCTTTGCCGTTACCATCGGGGGAAGTTGGCTGCCCCTCCTGGGCCTTCAGCTCCGCCGCAGCTTGTCTCCTGGTTCTTGCTCCCGACATTATGACGATGTCCCGGTGTCGATCATCCGCAGGCCCGGTCTGTGCCGGGAAAGGGGCTCGTGGTGTCGGGCGTCTCGTGCGCTGGGGAATCGTAGGCTTCCGAAAATGGCTCCCGGCGGTGCGGAGGGAACCCGAGCGTCCCGGAGGAGGGAAAATAAGCAAAGGCTGATCTTCTCGAGGGATTCCGGGCTCAGGGGAGGATTGAAGGCGTTGCTTGCACTCAGGTCGCCAAGATTGAAAGAATGGTACGAACACTGATGTGACGACAGGGGAGTATCAAAGGCTTGATGAGGTGTTGAAGGAGAAATTCAAATCGTCCAGGCGGGTCCCCCTGCCGATGCAATTGATAATTGATAACGCGTCCTCGACGCAATGGCGAGCAAGGGTTAGTTAACTTCCTTGGAACCCAGCGCGCAATCAAAGTGCGCGCTCCGATAAGCTGACAAGGGTCGCGCGATAAGAGCTCACAGGAATTACAGAGGCTTGGCAACTCTCGTTCGACGAGACACACCGGTACGGAGTACACACAGGGGGCTCGACCACCTGAGACCATTCCTGCACTTGATGAACAGGTGCTCGAGTGATCTTCCCGTCTAGGTCGCTACCATATCTTTCAGAGAGGTCTCGGCATATTTCACTATTTCGCCCTCAGACATCATCACCCGACTTCTCGCTTCCGACAGACCCGGGCGTGGTAGCGAGGACAGCAGCCTGTCGCAAGCCACATTCCTGTTATGGATTACCTAGATACGCTACTCTACTAGTGTAGTGTAGGAGAATCTGGGGCCAAGGCCAATTTGATGTTAGTTCCAGCTTGCACTTGCTCCAGCTGTTGAAGAGTAGAGGTCTCGATGTGCTTCCATGGCGCAATAAATCCGTCACTTCTTGTTATCCCGTCGTCCACCTTTCTTTTGGGGGATTTATGTCAAGTTCCGGGGACGGAAGCAAAAGCCTGCGGCAGGGATGGAGCAGCCAACAAGAGGACACTCGGACAAAATGATCGACGCAAACTCGAAGATGTCTGCAGCCGGTTTTATCTCCCGCGGCGGGATGGGCTGCCGAAAGGAGAACTCGCACGGCCTACATCGAACTCGGGTGCCGCGTCCCTGGTCCTAAATGGGGCTTCCCGATTTCTATTCCGGCTCCATGGCAGCCGCCTTCCATTCATCGCCGCAGCTGTCTACGCAAAGTAGTCTAATTTCCCTAGCGTCACTGATCTCCCTGGCGGTACTCTAGTATGGCAAAGACATACCGGCTGCAGAGGTATATCGGATAGAGCTGAGGAGAACAACGTTCTGTCGGTTAGCCGAGCGAGTCGCCTTCCATCGAGCCCCCAACTTGTCTCAGCCAAGATTGGTTGGGTGGTGTATCGGGCGGGAACTTCCATCGAGGAGCGGGCAGCCATCGCATCGGTGGGGTGATAGTATGAAGTGACGAGTGACGCATCGCCAGGTCAGGGCAACCGGACGGAGTTCCCCTCCAATGTTGGGAGCTGCATCCTGTGGCGCACAGGGACACATCCCCGCCATGGCGTTGAAACCATTGGGGGCGGCATACAATTTCCTATGACAGGCGGGATTGGAAAGAACAGCAAGGTGTTGCTCGAGGGCTAAACGAAGGCAACTGTCAAGTCCTGAGAGAGAAAAGGCAAACCATCGATGAAGTGCATGTGGCCCGTCCGTGCGGCCCCTCGTCGTTGTGAGGGGCAGCTCGGAGGGTCTGCGCTAGCTTCCAGACAAGGGTCCTCCAGCCCCAAAATGTCGGTGCGTCGACCGACTGGGGGGAATCGAGTCTCGAATCGACTTCGACTGCCCACCTCAGTTCAGATTGCCTCAGTTGCCTCAGGTCTCTACCCCCTTTCGCACATTCGGCTCGCGCAGACGCACCACACCTGATGCAGTCTGCATCCTAAAAGCGCATTGCATTGCTCAGCTGCCCGTTCGACCTGATTCGCCGCTAGGGACTTCATGTGTGCCAGTTGTCTCTGCCCCTCCCGTGTTCGTCTGAATTTTGTCCCCGTTTCAACTCGGCCCGCCAACTTGGTTCGAATCCACCACCCGTTACAAGACCCTGACTCGCCGTTATAAGAGAGACCTCGGACCCGTTCGCTACTCTCCCTCTGGTCATTCTCATCTCACCGGGTCCTGAAGCAAGAGTACAAGACAACACTCACTCGACTCACATCTGGACATCAACTCGCGACTCACATTATTCGTTTCCCCGCGACATTGATACTGCCCCGCGTCTCCACCCGGTGCAATCTCTCTCTGCGCCCGGTTACCGGCGCCCTCAACATACTTGCCGGCACCCCGCTCTTCCACAACGGCGGAAGCAAGATGTCGGGTAGACATCCTACCCTGACGACGCCGTTCGCCGAGCGCGCGAAGCAGGCAGACCACCCGCTCACCGAGTATCTGTACCGGCTGATGGTGCTCAAGTCCTCCAACCTCTGCTTGAGCGCAGACGTCCACACGGCACGTGAGATCATCACTCTCGCAGACAAAGCTGGGCCATCCATCGTCGTCCTCAAGACACATTACGATCTGATATCTGGATGGGACTACAACCCTGTTAACGGCACTGGTGCCAGGCTGGCCGCGCTCGCAAGAAAACACGGCTTCCTGATATTTGAGGACAGGAAATTTGTCGACATTGGCAAGACGGTGCAGATGCAATACACTGCTGGCACAGCGCGCATAATAGAATGGGCCCACATCACCAACGCCAACATCGACGCAGGGAAGGATATGGTTAGGGCCATGGCCGAAGCAGCGGCAAAGTGGAAGGAGCGCATCAACTATGAGGTCAGGACATCGGTCACGGTGGGCACTCCTGTCTCGGACCACTTTGACGATGGACTGGAGAATGGCGACGAGCATGGTCGCCTGGATCCACGGGAACAGCTCGGTGGCTCCGGCGGCCACGATGGCCGCGATGGCAGAGACACCGACGCGAGGAAAGGAAGCATCGTCTCTATCACAACCGTCACCCAGTCCTTCGAGCCTGCCGACTCACCCAGGTTGCCGAAGAGCATCTCAGAAGGTGACGAATCCGTTTTCCCAGGGATTGAAGAACCACCTTCTGACCGTGGTCTGCTTCTCCTCGCGCAGATGTCCACAAAGGGCTGCCTCATGACCAAGGAGTATACGCAGGCCTGTGTGGAGGCCGCCCGTGAGAATAAGAAATTTGTGATGGGCTATGTTTCGCAAGAAAGCCTCAACACGGCGCCAGGAGACAACTTCATTCACATCACGCCGGGCTGCAAGCTGCCCCCAGAGGGCGAAGAAGAAAATGGCCACATTGAGGGCGATGGCCTTGGTCAGCAATACAACACTCCAGCAAAGCTTATCGGCATCCGTGGTATCGACGTCGTGATAGTAGGGCGGGGTATCATTTGCGCGGATGATCCTCCCTCTGAGGCGGAACGGTATAGGAAGAAAGCCTGGAAGGCATACCTTTCCCGGATTGGATGACTGGGTGTGCAGGAAGTGATTGCGTGAGAGTGCCGGTCGAAACTAAAAGCAAAAAATCAGATGGGCGATTGTTTGGCTCGAAGGGAGCGGGCTGAGCGGCGTCCAGCAACCATACCATAGATTATGGCATCCGTCTGCTATGCAATTTACTTTGACCAACGGTAGATTCGCAAGAGCGCAGCACCCACTTCGTTTGTTTTTGGAGCCCTCTTGTTTTGAAAAAAACCCGCATTCCTCGCCCCTATCAAAAGGCCACAATGAACCCGACCATGTCGGAGGGGTTCCGGGGTTAACGGATGTAGCATCCTACTCTCTCCGCATCTGGGACAATGCTTGGCAGCGTGGGGAACTGAGTCTGACGTGCTCGGTAGCATCTTACTCCCCCACTTCAACAAGACATTGGCCGCGACAGGTTCAAATTGGTATCTCGAGCTCGATTGCGCACCAGGCGAGCCCAATTGGTATTGCACCTCTGGCTCTCGGTCTCCGCAGTTCTAGCTCGCTCGTGTCACCGACCTCGGCTCTCGTTCCTGTCCAAACTTGACCCCGCTGCTGTCCAGGAGCTTTGTGTTGCTTAGCAAGCACCCATGTCTTCTTCTCCAAGCTCAGACGACGGTCCGGCACCTGAAGCCGTCGAGGTCGACGGCGCAGCGCAGGACGTTACCGCAATTTCTCGGCCGTCACGGCCACCAAGGAAGCGCCGGCGGACCGTTATTTCGTGCACTGAGTGTATGTAGATCACGCAGTCGGCCCAACACAGCTCACGTGTATTCTGATCGCGGATTTAGGTCATCGCAGGAAACAGAAGTGCGACCGGAAGTTGCCGTGCACCAACTGTATCTCGAGAAATAAAGAGGCGGCGTGCCGGTACGAGACTGGCGCACCGACGGCGAAGGAACATAGGAGGCAATCGAGTATCACGGGGGGCACGGATCTCGAGCCTGCTCCCGTGGATAGTATACCAACCAAGGTTGCCAACTTTGGGTACTCGAGAACCGGGGCATCGACGTTGGGTTTCTTACAAAAGATCGAGGGCGCTGATTCCGGCCTGTCTCTCGCGGGACTCAATCCAGACCCTGGTCACGGGGAGTCCTTCAACACAAGGGAGCGCTACAAGAGCTTGGTCAGGCAGCTCCCGGCTCGAACGTACATCGACAAGCTCGTCAACCTCTATTTCGAAAACTTTAATTGGCAATACTATGCGCTTGACCGCGATGTATACGACAAGCAATTAGCAGAGTGGTACCGGCTGCCGTTCAACCTCCTAACAAGCGGTCCCCAAGCACTTCCACCCGATCTGCGAGCTTTTCCTGCCATGCTCTTCCAGACGCTAGCTTCGGCGCTCTTGGTACTTCCGGTCGGCTCAGACTCAACCTTTGACTCGCTCAAGTATGCTGGTGGCATGACCTTTGAGGACCTGGCGATGGACTATAGCGAATCCGGCGTTGCCATCCTCTCGTTGCTCGGTAAGAGGCAAATGTCAGTCACTACTGTTCTCGCCGGCTTTCTTAGGGCTGCCTTTTTGAAGTATACGGCGTTAGTTACGGAAGCGTGGCATGCAATAGGCGCAGCTATCAGGGATGCACAGGAAATTGGGCTTCACAGGGACAGCCTAGATCCCAAACCAAAGAGCGACGATGCTGAAGCGGTTCTTGAGAATCAGTGGGAAATCGAGCGTCGGCGGAGAATCTGGATGATTCTCGTTGGCTGGGATATACACACGGGCGTGGTGCTTGGAAGACCGGTTTCAGAGACTGGAATGGCACGAATCACCCTTCCTGTTGACTGTCCCGTTCCGAAGGACAGGTCAAAGACTCCCGTTTTGCCCCGAGCCGAGGATGACCCCCCGACGCCGTTGACAAGAGCGATATGGGCGTACCACATCATGGTCCCCCTGAGAGCCATCGTAGAAATGGAGAAGGAGGGTGCGTGGCCAAAGAATTTCGCAAAGGTAGACGCTCTTCATCAAACTCTCCTGGATCTCGAAGCACAAACTCCCTCGTACTTCCGACTAGAGAATCCTGACACGAGGTTTGATTATCTTCCTGATTGGTATGTGCAATTCCTATCGTTTACTCGGCCCGTTATCTGACACCCCACAACAGTTACTGGCTCCCTGCTGTCCGCGCTACCCTACCACAGCTCATGTCCTTCAATTTCATGGCACTCCATCGGCCATATATCTTCACCCGGCCCAAGAGCCGCACAGCGGCATTGCGGGCAAGTCTGAACATGCTTCATGCACAAAGGCTGCACTTCCAGTCCTTAAAACCCCAACAGTACAAGACGTGCGTCACCACCAGTCCTTGAAGCTGTCGTCCCCTCCACTTCACCGCTAACCGTAGTCTAGCTTCTCACTGTTTTTCGGTACCTTTGATGCTATCGTGTTGATGGCATCCATCTACATTCTATTCCCCAAAGAACACGTCGAGCTCGTCCAAAACGCCCTACAGCACTTTCAGTGGGCAGTAGAGCGTTTCGAAGCAATGTCAGAGCGCAACGCACTCGCCAAATCAGCGCTCAGTGTGCTTCATGCCATCTTCCTCCGCCTAAAAAAGTCACTGGGCATCTCTCCCCAGGCCGCAAAGGCCATGCTATCATCCCCGGTACCGCCCGTCACTTCGACCGCCCTGTCCCCCTTCCCCACCGAAGAATCGCCGCCAGCTGGCTTTCACTCCCTGTCCGCCAAAGGAGAAACATCAGATGGCATGTCTCCATCATCCCACTCGGGCGGCAGCGGGAGCATCAGTAGCGGTAATACCGCCCTCTCCTCGGCAGGAAACACCACGTTCTCGCCGGACGATTTATTCCCAGAATCCATCGCGCTCTCAAACACCTCTTCAGGCGATTTTCTCCCAAGCGACTTCGACTGGTCAAGCCTAGCCCCCATCTATGCAACATCCGACCTCGTCTATAACGATTTAGGGATGGGTCTTCGAGATGACAACGCCGCAGTGCTCCCTTCGTCAGCATGGGGACTGGATCTGTCAGGGCTACCAGATGATAACATGGGGATGGTACAACAGCAGCAGCAGCACCCAGAGCAACAACAAGTGGCAGCGCCTTTCCAATTCGAGGGTGATTTTGGGAATGACAGTGTCTGGAGCCTCCTCAATCATTATACCCCTTTCTGAAGAGAAAGCACGGCGTCTGGCGTTTTGGGATAGTTTCACAATTGGATATGGAAAAGTGATACATAAAGGGTCACAGTCCCTAAGGTTACAGCCATTGACGCTTCAGGGTGGGTTGGACACGATTCGCGGATCATCGTGACCAAAACACTGGTCACAGTATTTTGTATACGCAGGGGCAGACTAATCAACAGAGAATATAACCATAGCAGTCATTATCCACCTGCAGCGCTCTCCTATCTAGCTGCTACGACAATTAAAGAAGAGTATTTCCGCCACCTACTTGCCAAAACAACAGTTATCCCACTCTCAATTCTTTGCACCTCCACTCCCTACATTAGAGATCCCATCCCTTTCTCCCGCAATTCCAGCACCGGGAGCAGAAACGCTATCCTCCCCCGAGGATACTGGTGGCTGCTCGTCTGCCCCTTTGATTCCGCCTTCGCCAGCCCCAGCACCAGCATCGATGCCATTGACAGTCTGTCCGACATCAGCAAAGCCATACCAGGCAACAACGGCAACGCCAATGATGCCGCTAATACAGCTAAATACTAGGGCGATAATTCCCCGAGTGGTAAACCTGGGGGCAATAGAGATTAGTAGTCCTCACACAGAATTCGGTAGACATCAGAGTACGTACCCTGTTGGAAGAGGTCCTGGCGGGGCATTCTGTCCGGTTAAGTCGAGGAAGTTCGCTGTATTGCCAGCGGCGTTGCCCGCGGTAGGTACGCCACCAGCTGCGCAGGCGGCATAGTGATTCTCTGGCACCTTCAGCGTTTTCTGCAGATCCAGAGGCGCCTCCACAAAAGTTGCCATTAGACCGGACTGAACATGCCACTCAATATGGCAGTGGAAGAGCCAGACCCCTATAGGTAATCGGTTACCCGCAATTAGCAACACCCATATGACGGGTGGGTGTTTGACGTACCTGGGTTATCTGCCTTGAATCTCAGTACAATATTTCCTTCAGGAAATAAAACAATTGTGTCGCGGCGCATAGGCGTTGCTGAGAATTCGGCCGGAGTCACATTCGAGCCCTGGAATGTACCGGCTTCGTCACCGGAGCGCCATACTGCCTGAAAGTTGTGGCCGTGGAGATGAAATGGATGCTTGCCCGAGTCGAGGTTGTTGACGACAAGCTCGACAACTTGGTTTCGTTCAAGTACGAAAGGATGGGTATACTCTCCGTAGACAGCGGCTTCCGTGGCAAGCTCCCCAGCTGTCAGGGCGGTGTAAAGAGTGGGAATCTTGGGGGCCGTGTAGGTGATGTTATTAAAAAAGGCGCTATGCAAATAGGTCAGCAAGGGCCCCAAGCCGCTTTTGTGACACACGATACACATACTAGTTTGCCCCGTCTCCAAGGTTGTCCATAATGACGTCCAAAGATATGATCTGGTTTGGCTCACCAAGAATGGTTTGGTTATCCCATGGCACAAGCGTCATATCGTCAAAGGGGTCAAATGGCTCTTGAAGAATCTCCGGGTCTGGTAGAGGCTCTTTGGGGTCGTATACAAGCCATCCCGTGACGTTCCAGTTCAGATCATCAGGGAGTTTATCAAATAGATCCTATAAGACCAGTCAGTCTGAGCTTCCTACACAGGCAATGTGCTGCGATGAGATGCTCACCGTGTCCATGCTCGCCACAATAGGAAAGTTTGTCGTAGTGTTTTCCTTGGCCGTGATGAGGAAGCTACAGCGCTGCGCCGCGGAGAGGTAAATCATGCTGGCCTCGGTCGGGTGCGTGTAGACGCCGTCAACCTCGAGGATGGTCATGTTGTGGCCCTCGAACCAGACATATTGGCCAGCGAATGCGCCAATGTTAATCATGCGGAATAGGTACGTCTTCCCGGCCTGAATATTGATGGACAAGTTCTGAGTCTCGTTGAGTAGGGCAGAATTTGGAACTGGCTCAGCGCCCGTAGGGTTGACTTTGCTTATGAAGAATGACAGGAGGCCCGGCATTTGGTCGTGATACCAATCGGAGACTGTCAGGACGAGCTCTTCGTCATACAGAGCCTTGAAAGGTGATTCGGGGTCGTGGATGATGAGTGGCCCCCTGAGTCCATCTGGATACTGGCCGTGTGTGTGAGAATGGTACCAATAGGTCCCTGGCTGCTCGACGGTAAAGTTGTACGTGAAGCGGCCACCTGGTCGGATCGGACATTGTGTCGTCTGCGAGGGCCCGTCCATATGGGTGCTACCGTTCATGAATATACCGTGGAAGTGAAGCGACGTGGACTGGTTGCCCAGCGAGTTGAGAACATTGACGATGATCCGGTCTCCCACGTTGGCCTGTATTCTCGGGATCGGCCACTGCCCATTGATGCCTATGGTCGGCCGGTCGGCCAGGCCATCCGGGTTTGCGGTGACCCAAGATATGTCAAAATCGTGTGTGACAGTGGCAGCACTTGTGAGAGAAATCGCACCCAGAAGAGCGACCACCATTGTCAGGGGCCAGCAAGCCCTTGGTGAAGCCATCGCGGAAAGGCAGAAATGGGTAACCCTCACCCTCTGGCGTCGGAAGTGTTTACCGCCAGTTTGCGGTCAAGTCGCGAACTGGAACTGGGGGAAGAGGGAGATTGACAAATAGCTCTGCCCATATCAACCGCAAGGGAAGTCGCACGACCCCCCCAACATTGTCTTCCATCCAACTACGACGAGACTACCTAGGTAGGTAGAAAGGTAGGCACCTGCCGGCCTGGCCAGCTTGGGTGCGGTTTCCCCACAAGAGACGAACGAGGCGCGGGGGCCAATGGCACTAGAAACAAGCTAGGAAACACGCTAGCATAATCTTATCAATCAATCAGCGACAAGGGTGCTGCTCGGGTCGTTTTCACTTATCAGATGGAAACCCCGAACGGGGGAGCGGCTAGGGTGCTGATTGGCTGTCGCGGCTGTAAGTCGCGCGAGAGCGGAGCCACCAATACGCACATCTTCAAGCCTCCTCAACTCTTGGACAAGAGGAGGCATTCTTACCGAGAAGAGCGGTATAACGTCCCTTTTCTACCGAGCCGCCGACCATCGGCGGCTGTTGCTTTTACTGCGCGTTTTTTTTCTCGCAATGAGGCCTCTCAGGGCTTCGTACCCTTGCACGTGCCTTGTTCGCCTCCAGAACAGAGTCGTTGATCGCCGGAGCCTCGAAAATGCTTGATCGTGCTTGGCTTCCTTGGCTTGCTTGGCAATGGCGCTACAGGGACACCGAACGGCACCTCAAAAGACCCGCGACAGCACAGTCTCTTGAGTCGCTAGTAGGGAATCTTCCCAGTTTCTGGTTCGAGAGAAACTCGAGTAATTGTCTGTGCCCGCCTTGTCGGAAATGCCCTGCCGGTTACGGACCTGTGCTCAACCGACCGCCGATACCCCCGTCGAGAATTTGATCTGATAAAGCAGGGATCATACGAGTGGGTCCACACTGTGACACCACCCCGCCCTCAATCAGAGGGAAGGCGCCCTTGATCGCTCGAGTGGCTTAAGGCAAGAGCTAGGAACCGCATCTCAAACCTGCCTACTTGGAGGGTCCGTGAGACTATGGGACCTCAGGAGTCAGGTAGTCACGCTCACCCACCCTGCAGGTAAAACCAGAGACGGCCAAGATGGAAGCCACTTCCGACGTCAATTGGCCGCCGCTGGACCCTTGGTGTGGCTTAGAGGCCGAATCGGCTGATGTCGGGCCTACTACCCCCACAACCTCCACATTCCTATTATATGATTAAGTTTATCAGATGGACTGATAATCGCCCGCTCTCGACCCCCCTACCCCTCGTCATCCAATCTAGATTAGCCATTGGACATTGCTGCTCACAAAATTGCAATTGGCCCGGTGGGTCTGCTACCCTTGGCGGTGTAAATCAGGTAGGTAGCTCCTACCTCGCTCAGAAAGGGACTGGCCCAGAGAAACCCAAGCCTCTGAACATCGCCGGATCACCACCAGCTCTCTGAAGCTGCCCTTCCCTCTCCCTTATCACTTTCATCCCGCATTCCCTATCCCAACCTCTCTCTCATCTCCTAACCCTTTGCAAACTCCCAACAACAACCCACCTACCCAACAATGGCCGACGACGTCTTCTCCATCCCTGTCTTCCTCGTCGTCTTCCGCGAGAGTCTTGAGGCCGTAATAATCGTCTCCATCCTCCTCGCCTTCCTCAAGCAAACCCTCGACGGCCCCACCGGCGACATGACCGCCTACAAGAAGCTCGTCCGCCAAGTATGGCTCGGCACCGGCCTCGGCTTGCTGGTCTGCCTCATCATCGGCGGCGCCCTCATCGGCGTCTTTTACACCATCGGCATCAACAAGTGGGAACTGTCGGAGAACAACTACGAGGGCGCGTTCTGTCTGATCGCCTCTGTTATTATTACGGTTGTCGGCGCGGCGCTGCTGAGAATCGGCAAGATGCAGGAGAAGTGGCGGTCGAAGCTGGCGGCGAACTTGGAGACTCCGCTGGCTGTGACGGGCCCGGCGGGGAGGTGGTCTGCGGTGAAGAAGTTTTTTGAGAAGTATGCGATGTTTGCGCTGCCGTTTATTACGGTGTTAAGGGAGGGGATTGAGGCTATTGTGTTTGTTGCGGGGGTTTCGTTTCAAGCGCCGGCGAAGTCGGTGCCGCTTCCTGTGGTGGTTGGGCTACTTCTTGGGGCGTTGGTTGGGTATTTGCTGTATAGGTTGGTTGCCCCCTGTTTACTTATGCCTGTTTTGCGTGATGACTGACATTGCGAAAAGGGGCGGGTCGACTGCGAGACTGCAGATATTCTTGGTGATTTCGACATGCCTTCTTTATCTCGTAGCCGCCGGGCTCTTCTCACGTGCGGTGTGGGCATTCGAGGCGCAACGGTGGTCGACGGCGATCGGGGGCGACGCAGCAGAGATCGGAGACGGGCCGGGATCGTACGATATCGACAACTCGGTTTGGCATGTCAACGTATGGGCGCACAACTCTCCTCGGTGAAAGACCTGGACTGACAATACCTTAACACAGTGCTGTAGCCCGGATTTCAACGGCGGTGGCGGCTGGGGTTTCTTCAAAGCTATCCTCGGCTGGACTAACTCGGCAACCTATGGCTCGGTGATCTCGTACAACGTATACTGGATCTTTGTGGTTCTCGGCTTCCTTGCAATGAGATACCGCGAGGTCAAGGGTCATTGGCCGCTGATGAAGCCAACACCGGATGCGCCTGAGGTGGGAGTGGCCACTACACACAACACGAGCGCAAAGTAGAAGTTGATTATCAGGCCACCGACGGTATGTCAACGATAGGAGAGAAAAACATAGTTCTGTCTGTATTTAATCTTTACCTGTTTACAGTCATGAAGGGGCTGATACCAAGACTTTTCGTCGTACAATGTAGGCTCTCAAAAACAACATTGATCTTTGAGGCAGGTTTAACCAGCACAGACGCAGAGACGGTTGTATTGGCGAAACAACCATTTTATATCCTGCCATTGATAGGTACTGTAGTCTCGGGATCATGTACGACAACAGCCCTCCCATCTGCAAGGGCCAGGACCCCCCCCCTCTAACGCCCTCTTCTTTCCCTCACTGATCGGGCGGCCCTTTCTCGTCGCTTTCGGCAGCCTGCAGGTTACGGACCGTCGCAGGACCCTTTGAGAAAATACACGGATGGCAAGTGCTAAAATTGTAGTCTGCCCAGAACCTCGTCCCCTTTGGTTCGCTGGGTACGGTCTTGGTGTTCCTCTGCATCCCACCTCGGTGATTGCAGGTGATATAGGCAGAAGGTTGGTGATCCCGAAGGCATAGGTTAGTCGGGAGGTTTGTGATCATTGTGAGGGATTCATTATTCCAGCCTCCGACTCCGTGGTTCATGGGATGGTTGTTATTCGGATCTCAACCATATATACAGTGTCCCTGGGAGTTCCCGATACCCCTGTTACGCCGTTCATATTCCTTTTCTTTTCTCTGTTTCGGCCCTAGATCTGCCGCTGCTGGTTGTTGCGACTCATTCCTCAGCTGTGAGGTTGCGACCAGATGTAGTGCAGGAGTAATGACATATGCAAATGGGGGTACTGCCAGCTGGTGAGTTAAAGTGGGATCGTTTTGATCATGTTGACTGACTGACTGACGAGCAAACAGTACGACAGCCTTGGCCAACTGCAGGACCATGACAATACACGAGAGCTATCCATCCGGGCCTCAGGTCCAGAAACGGAGCGCAATGGCATGCGTCAATAACTGGGTGGTTTACAGTATATACCGCGAAATCATAATTTCTACCCCGACATCCTCTTCAAGAACAGCCTCGTCAACCTCAACAACTGGTATTTCAGCTTCCGGTGCCACGGCTTCAGGCGACACGACTTCGGGAGGGACGGCCTCAGGAGGCACGCTCACCACCGCTAGGTCTGAAGCAGCATCGTCAACCTCAACGACGAGCACCACGGCTTTAGGAGACACAACCTCTTCCATTGAATCAAGAACTGCCACTTGACCCGCTCAGACCGGCGGCTCGACAACGGAACCCAGAACATCAAGCTCCAGCTCCAATGTCTGGATCGTCGCAGCAGTTGTCGGACCAGTCGTTGGGGCAGCTCTCGTTGGGCTTCTCGCCTTCTTGTGGGGAAAACGCCGTGGTGCAAAAGCGCCTGAAGAGTCAAGTCCCTCCGGTCCAGAAAAACCCCCGTTTTATCCAAGCTACCAGACCGGCGGCGTCAGCCCTGCCCCGGGTTTAGGGGCGATGCATCAAACTACATCGTATACAAGTACGTCCAGTACCCCCATTACTATGCCGATCGGTTTCATGCAACGGGGACCGGATGTGGCCCACCATCAAGAACAGTTTGTGTACTCGGCGCAGAGCTCGCTGTATGAGGCGCCGGGAGATGGCCATGGAAGGGCGGAGATGCCTAGTATGCTTATCCGGTGATTCAGATCCCTGGCGTGTGTATGGGGCACATGTACCTAATCAGGAACCGTCAGGAGAACATTACCATGGTTTTCAACAAGTGTCACGGCCCCTTTCTTTCCTCTCCTCTCTGAAACAGCGTGACTTCTGCTGTTCACCCATAGAATCACTCTGTGACACAACTTCATACATACGACCATAGGTACTAGAGAACTCGGGATCCCGTCCGCTCTCCCATCGATAAACCAGTGACCGCCAGACTAGTAGTTAGGTCGGTGACGACCAGCGAATCCCTGGTGTTGTATGTTTTTGTATTTTTGGCCATCACTTTTAGCTCCCTTTTAGTTCTAGTAGGCTTGCTAAAGGGGGTATTGGGTCTTATATCTCGAAGTGAAAAAGGCAGTCATAAATAGGATAACCAGGGTCGCGGAGGGACATGAACCTCAGTCCTCAGGCGTCCACTCCCATCGATCCGCCGTAAATAGCGCCCTAGCCATGCGATCCGCCGCCATCACCCCCTCATACCTAAGCCGCTGGTCCCCCGCCAGCGAGCGCGTAAAGAGGAACACTTTCTCCTCGCCCCCTTTCTTTCCCCCGTCATCCGCTGCCTCGCTAGGAAGCCAGGTCGTCGTATCGCGTGCCTTTTTCCACGCGGTCCGTTGCGGCGCAACCACGTTGGACGAGAGCATGGTCTGGACGTAGGCCACAATGGGACTGATTCGCGTGCGAAGGCCGCAGTTGGTGTGATTCTTGTCGATCTGGTAGGAAGGGCACTGCTTCAGGACGCTGATGATGTGGTTGATTTCCACGGTGGCGAAGTGGTCCTGGAGCGGGGGGGTATCGAGCGACGCGGGGGAGAAGTCGCCGAGGGAGAGGAGGTTGTGGGCGAAGAGGAACTTGACCATCTCGCCGAGTTGGAAGGAGTCGCAGCTGGCGCTGGAGTCGTAGCCGAGCTTGCACTGCCGCTGCTTGGAGGTGTACAGCCGGAGGAAGTGCCGGGGGATGGAGGCGATGGTGTTGAGGATGCAGTCGCGCCGGTGCTGGAGCTCTCCTTTTTTGCCCGGGAGGGGGGTGGGTTAATAAACATTATATTTAGGGGTAGGGGTAGCGGCCTGGGATGGTTCCAGCTCACTTTCGAGATCATCGGGTAGGTCCCACCACGCTGCAGTGCTCGATGTGTCGTCTTCGTCCGGGTATACGGACCATTTTCTCGAGCCGTATAAAATAAGCTCGCGCGTTGAGGTATGCATCTTGGGTGGCTGGTCGAGCAGCCACGAGACAAGGATCTTTTGTCTGAGAGTCTCCTCCGCTGTCCGGCTAAGAGATGGCATCGGGCGGTCTTCCCTAGGAAGAGTTGTTGGTGTGGTGGGCCATTTGAACTTCAACGTGCTCAGGCTTCTAGACACAGGCAGGGTGCAGTCAAAGCGGTCGGCCAAGACAGCAAGCGTGGCGACTTGGTGCATCGTCCAGGGCTTCGAGCCGGCAGTGGCTTCCAAGGGCTTCTCGTGGAGGATCCGCAAGAGGTGGCCGAATATGACTTCTTGGCCCGCAAGCTTTGTTGCCTCGTCATCTTCATGGATCCGGACGGCCGGCAGGTCCGCGACGCTCGCATCTGACGGTTTGATGTTCCGGAGCGAGAGCTGCTCAAAAGCGGCAGCGATGGATTTGGCCTCCGCAAATCTGGTATCGCTAAACAGGTTGTCAAAATATTTTGACTTTTGCCTCAGAACCGAGAGCTGGACCCGATATCCGATCCTGACGCTGGGCTTTAGTGCATGTGCCGGAGCGGAGGCCTTCTGCCCGGGCCTTGGCTTTGTGGCTTTCCTGGCTGCCTTGAGAGTATCGTTGGAAGTTTCAAACGTTACGTCGAGCAAGACATCGCCATCTGATGCAATCTCCACTACGCCGAGCTCCAGAGAGCTGTCGTCTGTCGTGTCCATGGTCGTGACGTTGGCCACGGCCAGTCACACGTGGGTGTTATTGTCACACGTTGTGGGTACATTCAGCCATCGTCACCTAACCCTGGGGGCGGGATAGGTAGGCAACGTCAACAATTGTGGGTCACACGTGATAGCCTCGCAGGGTAAGCTTCGGGAGCTCAATAGGGGTAACGGCCAGCAAACTAGTTGCTATTGTTGCCTGTTAGTCAGATGGGTACCTAGGTGTCTAGGGAGAAAAGCTACGAATGTCAAACCGAAAGATGAGTTCTAGGGCGCTGCCATTTCTAGCCGATCATTCCTTCTTGCTGGCAAGCTTTTTTTCGATCCTGCCCAATTCCATATCGATCCTCTTGAAGCTCCAGCTCTTCCAGAAGGAAGGATACAGGAACGGCCGCAAATCGAAACGGTTATCATCCGGTGAATAATCGTTGCAGTCTTACGCCATATGTCAGTCAAATATATCGCCGCCAGTTGGAGGACTATCCGTGAACAACTTTAGAGTGGAGACTTACGGAGAGCTGGAGTAAGGGTTGTCATCTTGTGGCGGTTGATAGCATAGTAGTGATAAAAGTGCTTGACCTTGTCTGCAACCTGTGCCGGAGTATATGCCGGCCCATCATCACCTGGCGTGCGCTTTCGATCGATACTCCAATCATGAACGAGTCTCTGGAACATCGCATAGGGGCCGAGTTTGTTGAGCTTGCGCAGTCGGCCGAACACCGTCAACTCCTCGTATGTCATGCCCTGGAATTACATGTTAGCACCCTGCCATATCATCTACTTTCGTTTGACAGCAAAGGTGTGCTCTGAGGTATGGATGAAACAGATGGATGGCGTACCATATCTAAGATGTGTCAGCAAGCCGTTCGTTAGGTGTAGAGTGGTCAGAATAATACTAACCTGCTTCGTCACTCTGAACGTAGTCATGAGTTATTGGCTCGAGCTCCGCAGTGGGAACCTATTGATGGTCAACACCATTCCGTTCTCCGGAGAAAGCCACCCAGCGGTAATAATACATACCGCAGTCAAAAAGTCGTGGAGACATGGCAGTTCAAAGTCATTTTCCGCCCACCCGATGAACCGTTTCTGTTCGTCCGTGTCAGAATTCATCTCCACTTGTCATATCCGCGGCGCCGAGACCCCGGGGGCAAACCCATCCAGCCAAAAGGGGCATACATACCAAGTCCGCCTTGTCAATTGACCCGATTGGGTTTATATCGGCACTAAATTTGCCGTTAGAGACTACGTTGGTACATAACCGGGCCAAACCTTACCTGGAACAGTCATATTTGGTCTATCAAAAACGTCAGCCTCACCGTTGAGGTTTTCTTTTAAGAAGAGAAAGGGGGGAAAAATTTACCAAGTATCCGCGGAGACCTATTAGCGGTTAATGATCAAACGTCAACATAATCCATTTAAATAAGCGCAGAGGATCGGTACATACTCTAAATTTGGGTTAGCACTCTTCATCGGAAGCAGGGAGAAAGAATCGTCTTACCTCGCCAACGTTGGCACTCCCAAGAACTAGCAAGCTTCCACCACCAGGCCTGTTGCGTGCCGTCGGTAGAATTTGGCCAAACTCCTGTTAATTGTCAGTATTTTGTTCATCGGACTGTTGTGCAATGAGCTCACATATGCGGTAACCATTCTGATTCGCGCCTGCAAGCATTGCAGTGTCAGATTTTCCTGGTTGGTACCGCCCTCGACTTTGAACTTCGGGTCGAAATTGATTGTGTTGACGACAAGTTTCTTCTGGGCCTCATATACGTCGTCAATATCGAGATTGACATGATAACTGCCAATAGCTTCAGATAGATCTTTGGCGCGCTGACGAGTCTCGCGAGAGCTCTGCTTTTTCATGCCCATGTATATCGTGGTGAATACTTGGTTGCACAACTCTTGCGGCGTCTCAGGGAGAACACCTTCGCCATTGTACGTTGCGATTCGCTTGACGTCTTCAATGACTTGAGCGTTTCCTTCCTTGATAGCCTGGATAACAATCCGACACATGGAGTAGACGATCGCTGGCTTTGTTAGCAAACAATAGACCGATGAAACGCACCGAGTGGCAACATACTTGCAGTTGCGCAACTGTCAATGCCTCCGCTCAGGGGTACGAGATAACCTGCCGTCCCGGACCTCCGGAGATACTACAAAAAAGGGGTTAGGTTGACCTAAACACATGGCATGGATTTACGTACATCCCAGAGATAGCAGCCACCGCTCAGAGCAATCTCCTCTTCCACTGGGTGGATTCTTGGCTGGATTGCAGGCGTTGGTCGTTTGGAGATATCCGCATCATCGTCCTCTGAACTGAGCTCAAAGAGGGTCTGAATTCTGTAGTACTTGGCGGTGGATGTGGCGGCCTGTAAGCCGCGAGAAATCGCGGACCGATAAGCCCTCACCTCCTCTAAATCGACTGTGGCGGTGATGACCTCGACGTCGTTTAGGCTGAACTGAGAGCCCTGCGCAACTAGTTACGATGTCAGAGGGCATCTGGAAGTTGATGGTTCCTTTTCTTTCTTACCAACATCACCATTTACTATGATCATGGCACAACCGTCGAAGTAAAGTCTCTCGCCGCTGCAATAGTTAACAGCACATTCGAATTGAATTGGTTCAGGTGTACATACTCGCATCCTTGCTGATTGGCATACTGTAGATACTAGGATTAGTCCACAGTCTAAAGGAACAAATCCTGAGCCTTCGTGGATATGCAGCACTTACAAGGTAGATGCCACCAGACTTCCGGGTCGCCTCCATTATCAACTGCAGCCGAGTGTCAAGCTTCCGGAGAGTGAAACTGGTATATTGGTGAGCGGGGTGATTCAGGATACTGGATGCTGTCGGAGAACTTGAGTCTCTCAGACAAGAACTGTCCGTCCAAGTGTGGCACGAGCACAAGAAAGGGAGTAGGCACTATCACTTACTGTGAGCCGCTGCTGTTGGTGATGATTTCAACCTATTCTAGTTAGCAGTGGAACCCTGTTACCTAAGGAAAGCTCTTACTCCATCAAGTGCCATGTCCTGTAGAAACCAAGTCAGCAAATATCCAAACTCATTGCGTGGTCTCGAGGCAGTGGTTATAGCTTACAATGTGTGGTGCCCGAGGGGTGAAGAGTTCTTCCTGAAAAAGAGTCAGCGAGAATCAGCAAAGACGGAGAGGGAGTACACACGCAAGTCTCTGCTCCGAAAGCAGTCTCGGGAGTAGATATGACAGCGTCCCCGAACAATACATGTGTCTCGCCCTGTATTTCAGCAAGTGCCTTGGGCAGATGGAAGAGCTCTGTCTCTCTTGGGCGCATCCAGGGGGTGAAGTGCCTCATCTCCCTGTAATTGCCGTCATTGGCGAGCCACATCTTTGGTCTCTGTTGGCCTATTAGTGAAAAGGAACGGTGACCTCAAAGCAACATCCTAGACGTGAGCTTACGATCAAGAGGATCTTTCCATCCAGGCCTACGCGGCGTATGTTAGCTTTCAAATTGACCGCCGAACAAGTGTGGGGACATACAAATAACCCGACAGTTATACCTCAGGTTCCGATGCAAGATCGGGAGGCCAACGTCGAGCAGGATGCCATGTGTGGTCTCGTCCAACAGGAGACGCTGAAGCATCTCCAAGCTGTGGGTGTAGACATCGAGCTCATGGAAGTGGTCGAGGCACGAATATCCGGAGATTTCGAGCTCCTGGTGGGTTGTGTCGATTGTGAGAAGATGGGCTACAGGGGTTGTATCAAGGGGGGTCACTGCTCACAGGACCGACTCGAAGCCGGGCTCCGGCCTTCTTCGCGATTTGGATGCTCTCAATAATCCTCTTCAAATTCCCTTCCCACTAGGCGCCAAGACTCAGTACCTGCAACACGAACGCGTGGCGTGCATGATTTGCTTACATCGAGGACCCATTGGTTCAAGTTACAAGTTGCAACGGTGACTAGGTGCCCCACCATGGCGAGTTGTTGAGGGGTGACAAGCACCGCACTTGAGGGAATTGAGAATGCCGGCCAAGGCTCTCAGGGACACTGAGACGCACGAGATTTTTACTCTTTAAGCCTTCGCGCCCTTAGAATACTGCGCAATAGATCTGTTCCGCAGGTCGTTGAAAGGTAGAGAGGGAGCCCCGCGGTTGGTTAGCGTGACGTCCGAAATGTTCCCGACGCCAAGACCGAACGGAAGTGTTGAGTCTCAATGACAGCCGCCGCGGGCCCCACCCGTCAACCTGCCAGGCACCACTTGTCCTGGATATCCTTTCAGCCCAGCATGGACGCTTTATCCTTCCAATTTCCTGGACGAAATAAAAGTCAGCAATAAAAAACCTTCCGCAGCAAGTCGCAGTAGTTATTTCTGTCCTCTCTGCCTCTTGTTTGCTACCCGGCGGTCAACCGACGGTGTGGTGACACTGCATGTCCAGGTGGCTTTTCGGAATTGAATAATTTTGGCAGCGGCTCGTCCAACCCCAGCCGTCAGCCCTATATCTCATCACCCAACTTGACCAACTTGTCGCGTCTTGTTGTCGTGTCTATGGCCACGGACTGTGATCATCGTTTTCCCGTCTTCTTTTCCTCGCCGCAAACTGGCACCGGCCAAACTGTTGAGGCCCGATAGCACCGCACTCCTTGGCAATGGGTCCCTTCCGTCGTCGGCTTCTTGCGACAGCCCCATCGAGCGCATTTGGTTCTGCTCTTTCCAGGCGCGCAGACAGCCCGCCAGCAGCTCTCCTCGATGCTTTCATGGGATACATATCTACATTCTTCCACGGCCACAACCAGGCTCGTGCGCGCCGACTCACCATGTCTGGCGTTCGCACCCTCCATACCCTCCGCACGGCAGCGGGGCGGCGTCACACCAACACCAGTACCCTTAGAAGTACGGTGTCGCCGCGAAACTTCAACACCTACTTCGTCACCCATCTTCCCTCGTCTTCGTTGCACCCCGACTCCCGATCTTCCAGCGGCCCCGGCCACAAGCTCCCACGCTCCGCTTCGACGCCTCACACACCAGGGCCTGGAGCGTCACCCGCCGTCGTCCCGCCGAACATACCGAGCCGCGATCTCACAGTCGTCCGCATACCCTTACGTAGCGCCAAACATCACTACGGCGTAGCCAATTCGCGAGGGCAGCGGGGATACAATGAAGACGCTTATCAGGCGGGGACTATTTCTATCCCGGCCTTTGCCCGACGAGCACCCATGAGCCTAGTCCGTAACCCGGTGGCCAGACAGAGCGAGGGCACAAGCGCAGACAGTGCATTCGGCGATCCTCAAGTATTCTACTTCGGCGTCTTCGATGGCCATGGGGGGTCGGAGTGTAGTGAATTTCTCCGTGACGAACTGCACGGCTACATCGAGGAGACCGCAACGGAGTTCAGTCTGGAGAGCAGCTTAAAGAAGACAAAAGCGGGCATGTCTTCCAGCCAGGACGACCCAAAACCCCAGACGAAGGAACCAGAAGTCCCATCGGATGAGGTTGCGCCCACCTCGAAAGCCGTCCAGCTAGAGTCAGAGCTGCTACAAGAATACAAGCGGACAGTGGGTGGGTACTTCCGTCGTTTCAGTCCGGATTACTTCAGCGTTCCCACCAGATCTTCCGTCGACGATCCCGTCCAAGGGGCACTTCCCCCGGTGACGGTCGAGTCCGTCCTCTCGTATGCCTTTCTCCGAGCCGATCTCGACTTCATCACCGCGCAGGCCCGGAAGCCGGACCCGGACGACCCCCATATCTCGGACTTCCCTCTCAACAAGGACGAGATCCTTGGCAGCCCGCACCTGCCCCCTTCGGGACACGGCATAGGCGGGCCAGTTCGCTTCAAGGGTGGTTCCACGGCATCCGTGGCTCTCGTCTCGACGCCGACACCCGCACCGTTCTGGCATCCAGCGTCGCACAGTACGCTCGTAGTTGCCCACGTTGGCGACACGCGCATATTGCTCTGCGAGACGGCGACGGGCCGTCCGCATCCGCTGACAAGCGACCATCACCCCTCCTCGCCGACGGAGTCGCGCCGCTTGCGCCGATTCGCTGATTCGCTCATAACCGACTCTTTCGGCGAGGAGCGCATACAGGGCCTTGCCAACAGCCGCGCATTTGGCGACATGCAGAGCAAGCGGATCGGAGTCTCAGCCGAGCCCGACATAACGCGCGTCGACATGGGTCCCGCCGAGTACTCCTTTCTTGTCCTCGCCAGCGACGGTGTTAGTGGCACCCTGAGCGACCAGGAAATTGTTGACGTCATCAAGGAGGCTCGCACCCCCGAGGAGGCCGCTCGCCATGTCACCGAGTACGCGACCGAGATTTCAGCCGACGGCGACAATGCGACATGCCTAGTTGTACGTCTCGGCGGGTGGGAGCGTCGTAGTGAGGGCGGCGTGGGAAGTCTAGGTACTAAGGAGTTGAGGGATGTTCGACGGGCTGAAGCATTGGACCCGAGGCGGCGAGGAAGGAGATGAAGTTTCTCCGACCGTGTTTTGTTTTCCGTCTTGGGGGGTTTGGGTCCGATTTAGGGTTTGTGGTTTCTGCATAGCATAACATGGGCATAGCGCTGCATACGGCAAGATAGCGTACGGGCACAGGGTCACGGAGAAGACGGACAGAAAAGAAAAGAAGTGCAGAGAAGGAAGGTGTATTTCTTGGCTTGGCATGGCTGGCGCTGGAAAAACATTGGCTACTCAACGTAGAATTGGAGCATTGTTATTCGTTACTCATTGTGATCGAGTAATTGCGAGTCAGTATTTGCTCTCTGGCCTAGAGGCGTTTGTTCTGAGTCTAATTTTGTCTGTTTTCAAAGCACATATATTGTTCCTATGAAGTGGGAAGCAACCAGAGACGAGATATTTTTCGAGAAACAAAGTGACAAGATTCCAA
>Ga0247770_1000612_pt1 | contig 33480 bp, 20 predicted proteins | sample UWRJL136409B6_FD_179943 | JGI IMG/M metagenome (GOLD analysis project Ga0247770, IMG submission 179943) | Plant litter microbial communities from Arlington Agricultural Research Station in Wisconsin, United States - UWRJ-L136-409B-6 | ecosystem: Environmental > Terrestrial > Plant litter >... | reverse complement strand
CGAAAAGTAGCTAAGGGATTTAAAGAAACAATGAAAATTATTTTTGATGAATATCTACCCAAATGGAATTATCGTGCAGTTCCGACTATTTAGCAGACGCTAAAGTTATTAAATTTTCATTCCTAAGGGGGGGAGTAAGAGTTAGCCCCAAGCTTCGGGTGCGAGTAAGAGTTAGGAGGGTAGATTAGATTAAATCCTTGACAACATCGGGTATTTTACCCCCCAGCCCCCCCTTGCTAAGGGGGGGAGTAAGAGTTAGCCCCAAGCTTCGGGTGCGAGTAATAGTTAGGAGGGTAGATTAGATTAAATCCTTGACAACATCGGGTATTTTACCCCCCCCAGCCCCCCCTTGCTAAGGGGGGAGTAAGAGTTATCACCAAGCTTCGGGTGCGAGTAAGAGTTTATTTAATCCAAAATCCCAAATCGAGCGGCTTATTTGTATGTGATGATAACGGGATATTCCCCGCGAAATTTGCATGGTCAAGACCCGTTTTTGGCGGTTTTAGAAAATGATGGGGTTCCTGTGGACGATCGCACTTATGCGATTCCTCAACGGCTAGCCACAGTTATCGATCGCGCTTTAATTGACAATCCTGAAATTTATTATAAAAGTGCAGCGGAATTTAAACAAGCCCTATTCAATAGTATATCGTAATTTATGGTTCGACTACCAATAGGTTTTCAGAAACGCGGTTGCTTGAAGAAACCGCGTTTCTTGGTATTCTCACTCTGCCATCACAGACAACACATACTCTCCTTGATTTACTGACTGATTGGTCGAAAGATCAAAAATGAAAACATCCGACTCAGCACTAACATCAACACAACTCGGAAATTCCCCATTCTTATTAAAGCTGAGAATTTGATAAAGCCGATCGCCCTTTTTGACATAACTCCCCAATTGCACTCGATTTTGAATCATCCCGCCCGCCGGCGCGTAGTATTTTATCACTGAATTATTGCGGGTGAAAATAACTTGATGGGCGGCAGTTTCCGGGAGAGGAAATCCATCTAGTTTCAATAAACCCTTACTTGCTAAGTAATTTTTGATGCCCCGCAAGCCATTCGCCACAGACTCGGGATTCATTTCCATCCCCGAACCTAATTCTAAAGTCCAAGCTTCCACGTCAAATTTGATCGCCCTTCCCAACTGGGCCAAAATCTTCTCCAAAGCCAGCCAAGGCTTGATAAACGCCTCGTCAAAAGCATCGCCATCGTACTCGTCAAACAAGATTGCGCGATCGAGCAAAAAAGCTTTCGCACTCTCCTCGCGGTAATTAAAACAGTAAAGGTAATCTAAACTTTGATTCGTAGAACTGTGCAAGTCCAGCACGTAGTCAGCATCCAAACATAAAGATTGTAGCTGATATCGGTAAAGTTCGCTGTAGGGGCGGCAACTAGGAGCGTTAATTTTTGCCAACTCTTTGACAAAACTCAAAGCAATCGCTTTTCTGTAATTAAGTTTGACAGTATCGCCATCAAGATGAATGTGAGAATTAGCAAAACCGAGAATATCTTCCCCTTGTTTTTCATAATCCCAGAAAATTCGGTTCCAATTTACCCCATCATAAAGATTGTAGCGACCAGGGGAAAAATGGTGCGATCGCTGACTGACACCCACAGGATTACAAACAGGAACTAGCCAAATTTCCCCGCTTAACTGACTGCTGTCCAAAGACCTTAAAAACTCAATTAATTGGTAAATCACAGCATTACCGCTAATCTCAGCGCCGTGCAGGTTAGATTGGAGATAAGCTTTTTTGCCGGGAATCGCACCTTGGAACTGATAGACTTGCAATGAAAGCCGATCGCCCGAAGCAAGCTGCACCACAGGAATAGTCGAAATAACAGGAATCATAGAGAAGGAAACTTGGGGAATGGGGAATGGGGAATTGGGCATGGGGCATGGGGCATTGGTAACTGGTAATTGGTAATTGTTACTAATGACTAATGACTAATGACTAATGACTTCATAGCCGATTTGCGGGCGTTGGTCTAAAATCAATACAGTCCTCTGCTGACTTGCTTTCAGCAAGATTTAAGCATACTTACCCTGAAACCTTATAATAATCCTTGTGCCAGACACTGCCCAGAACCGCCCAGAGCTGGATCTGAAGACCATATTTCCCTTCGAGCTAGATAACTTTCAGAGAGAGGCGATCGCCGCCCTCGATGCAGGTAAATCTGTTGTCGTGTGCGCTCCCACAGGCTCTGGGAAAACGTTAATCGGGGAATACGCCATCCATCAAGCACTCGACCGGGGGCGGCGCGTCTTCTACACCACTCCCCTCAAAGCTCTGTCTAACCAAAAGCTGCGCGACTTCCGCAGTCAATTTGGAGACGACAACGTAGGTTTGCTGACGGGCGACATCTCCGTCAATCGAGATGCGCCGATTTTGGTGATGACTACCGAAATATTTCGGAATATGCTCTACGGTACGCCGATCGGAGAAGTCGGTACTTCCCTCACCGGAGTCGAAACCGTGGTGCTCGACGAGTGTCACTACATGAACGATCGCCAGCGTGGTACCGTCTGGGAAGAATCCATTATCTACTGTTCGAGCGAAATTCAACTGCTAGCCCTCTCAGCAACCGTTGCCAATAGCGAGCAACTCACAGACTGGATTAACAAAGTCCACGGGCCCACAGAGCTCGTCTACTCAGACTTTCGGCCAGTGCCGCTGCAATTCCACTTCGCCAACCAAAAAGGTATATTTCCCCTGCTAGATGAGACCGGCAAAAGAGCTAATGTCCGGTTAGTCCCCAAAAAAAAGCAGCAAAAAGTAGAAAGAGGCAGCATCCCCACTCCGAGTTTGACCGATGTTTTGGCCCGGTTGGACGATCGAGATATGCTACCAGCAATTTACTTCATCTTCAGCCGTCGCGGGTGCGACCAAGCAGTTGCAGAAGTCGGCAATTTCTCCTTGGTTAACGAAGCCGAAACAGCCGAACTCAAACGCATCATTGACGATTTTTTACAGCGAAACCCAGAAGCAGAACGCTTCGGTCAAAAAGAAGCACTTTTAAAAGGCATCGCCGCCCACCACGCAGGCATTTTGCCCGCTTGGAAAGGTTTAGTAGAAGAACTCTTTGGCAGAGGTTTGATTAAAGTCGTATTTGCCACCGAAACCCTAGCAGCCGGGATTAATATGCCCGCCCGCACCACAGTCATTTCCACCCTGTCCAAGCGCACCGACAAGGGACACCGACTGCTAAACGCTTCAGAATTCCTGCAAATGGCCGGTCGGGCGGGTCGGCGGGGCATGGACGAGATCGGGCACGTAGTCGCAGTTCAGACGCGCTTTGAAGGCGCAAAAGAAGCCTCTTATTTGGCAACAGCCAAAGCCGACCCCCTCGCCAGTCAGTTTACTCCCAGCTACGGCATGGTGCTGAATTTGCTGCAAACTCACACTCTCGACGAAGCTCAAGAGTTGGTAGAGCGGAGTTTTGGTCAATACCTGTCTACCTTGTACTTGCAGCCGCAGCAAGCAGAATTAGACCGATTGCAAACAGAATTGGCGGTGCTCGAAGAGTCCCTGGCGGCCGGAGGAAATGTCTCCACCCTGGAAAAAGAGCTCGCCCATTACGAAAAATTGCAGGGAAGACTCAAAGAAGACAAACGTTTGCTGAAAACTTTATTGCAGCAAGCTGAAGAAGCGCGATTTAAGGAAATGTCCGTAGCTGTAGCTTTTGCAGTGCTCGGCACGGTTCTGAGTCTCAAAGGTAAGCACGTTCCGACAGCCAAACGATCGCACACAACTCCTGTACCCGCCGTATTGGTTGCCAAAACCGCAGGTTCCGGCCAAGCTCCAAATTTGGTGTGCTTGGGCAAAGATAACCGCTGGTATATCGTCGCCATTAGCGATGTCGCTACCCTGCACGCCGAATTACCCCGCTTGAGCGTTGCAGATACCTTGAACCCGCCGTCGGAAATGCCCCTGAGACTCGGCCAGTGCCGCTTGGGAACTGAAGAAACTGTTTCAATTGCTGAATCGATCCCACAATTGCCGGCACCGGAACCGAGCCCAGAGGCGATCGAGCAACAGCAGAAAATCGCAGCCCTAGAAGCTAAGCTAGAAATTCACCCGGTTCTACAATGGGGCAATCCCGGTACTTTGCTCAAACGCCAGCGCCGCCGGGAAGAATTGAAAAAAGAAATCCGCAAAAGCGAACAAGACTTAGAAAAGCAGCGAGCTCGCTACTGGGAGCAATTTCTCAACTTAATCGACATCTTGCTGAATTTCGGCTGCTTGGAAAGAGTAGTTTCGGCAAATGCAAACCGAGATGACTCCTCCGACAGGTTGGTACCCACAATCTTGGGCCAAGCTTGCGCCGCCATTCGCGGCGATAACGAACTGTGGCTGGGTTTGTCCCTGATGTCTGCAGAGTTTGACGAACTCGACCCCCACCACCTCGCTGCTGCTTGCGCGGCCTTAGTTACAGAAGTTTCTCGGCCCGACAGTTGGACTCACTACTCGCTGTCCCCGGAAGTTTTGGCACCTTTGGACAATCTGCAAAAAGGCCTGCGCCGCCGATTGTTTCAAGTTCAGTACCGTCATGAAGCTGCAATCCCGATTTGGCTGGAACGGGATTTAGTCACTTTGGTCGAGCAGTGGGCTCTGGGTGTTGAATGGCTGGAACTGATTAGCCATACGAGTTTGGATGAAGGGGATGTGGTGCGGATTTTGCGCCGGACTTTGGATTTCTTGTCTCAGATTCCTCATGTTCCTCATGTTTCCGATTCTTTGCGCAGGAATGCTTGTCGGGCGATGCAGTTAATTGATCGATTCCCGGTGAATGAAGCTGCAACTTAGAAAAATGTTGACTGTTGACTGTTGGCTGTTGACTGTTGGCTGTAAGCTGTCTGGCATCTAAATTGTATTTTGGGTTTTTCAATCCAAATGCACGCAGATTTTAATCTAAAATCGTTTCCGGTTGCATCGGTATAGTTCAAATGTCCAAACAGTCAACAGTCAACTGTCAACTGCCATAAGGACTATACCCAGATTTAAATCTAAAATCCAAAATCTAAAATCTAAAATCGCTCGATCGATCGCACATTTTCCTGATTCAGGTTGCAGGACAGGATAAAAAATTGTATGGTGCGGATCGATCGCTCTTAATTGTGATTGAAATTTTCTCAAGCGGTGTGGTGAGTAATTCTCATATTTATGCAACAAATCAAAAAGCCTTATCAAATGTCTGATGCCTGCTCCCAGGCTAAAAAAATTCGTTTTTTCACTTTCTTGCAAAGAGTCTTAATTGGAACTCTAGCGAGTACATTACTCAATCTCTTCATCATATTTCCCTCTCCGAGTTTCGCAGAAGTAGTTCTGGGCGTTGTTCGCAGTTCTGAGAATTCTCCCGATTGGGTGAAGATTACCACGCGCCTCTGGGAAAGCGGCATTGCTTACAAACCAATCAATCTCGAAGAAATCAAAAGTGCAGCGGATTTAGCAGGCGTTAACGTGCTGTTTTTGCCCAACATTGAAACGTTGAGTCCGGCGCAAATTAAAGTTTTAGAAGCTTGGACAAAACAGGGCGGCCGCTTGATTGCTTCGGGCCCAGTCGGCCGCAGTTCCCCGGCCTTGGTGCGCCAATCTTTGCGATCGCTCCTCGGGGCCTATTGGGCTTTTCCCTTAACCCAGCCGGCGACCCCGCAACCCCGCACGCGCTGCCGCGATATTGCTTGCACTACTTCTAGCAATTGGGTGCCACCAGAACAAAAAAAGGGCTCAGTCCAAGGCGGTGTCTTAATTCCGGCTGATGCGAACAGTCAAACAATTGCTACTTGGAAAGATAGTTCCGGTTCCTCCGCAGCCATCGCCACGGATCGCGCTACCTATCTCGGCTGGCGCTGGGGTAGCGACGGTTCGGCAAATGTAGATAAGGCTTGGCTGCAAGCCTCGATCGCCCGCTGGGGAGGCACAATCGCTCCGCAGCCCTCCGCGCCGCCCACTGCTGCGGCGCCCCCACTACCAACTCCCCCCTCCAGAGTCACAAGAAACAGCCCTAATTCGCCGCGTAGTAACCCGCTGAGCCGACTTTCTCCCTCTGGCTCGCTTCCCGATCCAGTACCTGCAACCTTTACAGACCCTTCCGATCAGTCGGCGCCGCCCGGTTTGGACGTGCAGGCAAATTCCAATAAGCCGATCGTCAGCATTGAAGCGTACTTGATGCGGCAAGAACTCACCAACCTCCTCGGCAGGTTTGAAAGCGCCCTGACAGCAGCTAATTCAGCTAATACGCCTGTTAATCTCAATGCTGCTACCCCCCCTCAACTGGTGGCGACAAGCAACAGTGCCGGTGGCCCGGCAGCCAGCCGCCCGCCTGTTCTGCAAGGGGCAAGGGCGCGGGCGATCGCCTCTGCGCGGCAGGTTTTGCAAACTTTCGACCAACTTCTGCAAGAGCAAAAGTACGTGGAGGCTAGACAGCAGTGGCTGCAGGCGCGGCAGTTGCTGTGGCAAAATTACCCCCAGGAAGGGCAGCGCGTTGGGGCGGAAATTCGCGCGGTTTGGCTCGATCGCGGTACGATCGTCGCAGCGCGATCAGAACAAGGTTTGGCGGCAGTGTTCGATCGGCTCGCCGCCGCCGGTATCAATACCGTTTTCTTTGAAACATTGAATGCCGGATATACGATTTATCCCAGTCAAGTTGCACCGCAACAAAACCCCCTGACAGTGGGCTGGGACCCCCTGGAATCTGCCGTTAAATTAGCCCATGAGCGAGGCATGGAACTGCACGCTTGGGTTTGGGTTTTTGCCACAGGAAATAAGCGCCACAATACTTTAATTGGCAAGCCTAGTTCTTATCCTGGGCCCGTGCTTTCCGCTCATCCAGATTGGGCAAATATTGATAATAAAGGACGCACGCAACATCCTAACGATGGTAAATTTTATCTCGATCCTGCCAACCCGGAAGCGCGTAATTATTTGCTGCGAATTGTCAGCGAAATTGCCAATAACTACAAAGTAGATGGAGTGCAATTAGATTATATTCGCTATCCTTTTCAAGATGACAATGCGGGTTTTACTTACGGTTATGGTATGGCGGCAAGGCAGCAATTCAAGCAGTTGACTGGGGCAGATCCGGCGAATATTTCGCCGAGTTCCGGCAGTTTGTGGCGACAGTGGGTTGAGTTTAAAACTAATCAAATTAATAGTTTTGTAGCTGAAGTTTCTCAGCTTTTACGGCAGAATTATCCGCGCACTATTCTGTCGGTGGCGGTGTTTCCGCACCCTCCAAGTCAGCGGATTTACAAAATTCAGCAAAATTGGGAAGTTTGGGCTCGTCAAGGCATTGTAGACTTGATTGTGCCGATGACTTATGCTTTGGATACGAACCGACTTCAGCGCATCACCGAACCGTTGGTAAAGGAACAAATGCTCGGTTCGGCTTTGATTTCTCCCTCGGTTAAGTTGTTGACTCTCCCGGAAGTTGTGGCGATCGACCAAATTCAAGCTTTGCGCGATTTGCCTGCTGGGGGCTATGCTATTTTTGCGGTGGAAAGTATCAGCAGCGGGATGCAGGGGTTTTTTAACCGCACTCAAAACCCGCCACGTTCCACTTCTGCAGCGCAGCCGATTCCTTACCGACAGCCGTTTGCCGCGGCGGCCTCGCGCTATACTGCTCTCAAGCAGGAATGGAGTTTTTTGTTGGCTAACAATCAGTTGCGGATGTCAGAATCTGAACTGAAAGTTTTGCAAAGTCGATCGGATGAATTGGCGCAAGCTTTGAGCAAATTGGCTGCCAATCCTTCTTGGGAAAGTTTAGCAACTACCAAAAGATTGTTAAGGACTTTCCAATCTCAATTTCCATCTTCGATGCGCTTGCATTCTGCAGAAAATAGCTATCAAGTTCAAACTTGGCAAAATCGTTTGGAAAGTTTGGATATGCTGTTACGTTACGGCGAAAGGATGGAGTTGAATCGCAGGTAAATGCAGGTTTTTGGGGTGCACGCGGCTGTGGATAGGGCGATTCCCTACGGCATAGCTTCGCTTCACGTACTCTCCCTTTCCGCAGAAATACGCTATAGTAATTTAAATTCATACCTGTACAGGGCTCAGTAAGGTACAATCCCAACCCTGCACTCATAGTAATCTCCATTGCCTGCAATAAGTAGGGGGTGTACAAGATAAAGCACTTTTCAGGTAAGCGCTTTATCTTGTCCGCGCGCACAACCACAATAGACTTGCATTGCAGGCATTCGCTCTCCTATCTTGAAATGCATCTGCGTTGCATCTGCTGTTTATCTATACAATCAAAAATTTATGCAATAAGTCTAATAAAATTGGGCGAGAAAGCCAGTTTATACGAAAAAGTTCGGGCTGACTAATGAGAAATCGCGAAAGAAACCGGGTTGCTGAGGTCACGCACGCCAAACAAAGAAACCCGGATTTTTAAAAGTTATCAAGTATTAATTACTAATTACCAATTACCAATTATCAATTACCAATTATCAATTACCAATCTGTACCTCACTTGAGAATTGCCATAGGATGAATATGTTTCCTAAACCGCTCAATCACTTTGCTACCAAAATTATCGGCAAAGCTCAATTACAAACTGTGATCGTAGTTCCTTTTTTAGTGCAAATTGTCTCCACCGTAGGAGTTGTAGGTTGGCTGTCGTTCCAAAACGGTCAGCGGGCGGTCAACGATGTTGCCGCTCAGTTGCGGGCAGAAATTAGCGATCGCATCAAAGACCGCATTGAAAATTATATGTCAATTCCCCACATAGTCAATCACCTGAACGTTCAAGGCATAAAATTGGGACAGTTGAACCTAGAAGACAAGCAAAAACTAGAAAAGAATTTTCTTGAACAAATTAAATATTTTGATGCGATAAGCATCATTTACACAGGCACAGAAAATGGAGAACACTCGGGAGCAATCCGCACTAAAGATAAAACTTTGATATCTGCTTCTGACAGCTCAACTGGCAATAAATTAGCTCGATATACTGCTGACTCTCAGGGAAACCGCGTTCAATTAGTGCAAATTTCGCCCAATATTTACGACCCGCGAATTCGCCCTTGGTACATAGCTGCTGCTACGGCAAAAAAACCAATTTGGACTCCAATATATACAGATTTTTTGACGAGGGAACTGGCAATTACTGCTGCTTTGCCTATCTACGATGATGCTGGCAAGCTGTTAGGAGTAGCTGGTAGCGATGTGCTGTTTTCCCGAATCAAAGAATTTCTCGTCAGCCTCAAAATTGGCAAGTCGGGGCAAACTTTTGTGATGGAGCGATCGGGGATGTTAATTTCCACTTCAACGGCGACTCAAGAATTCGTGGTGGAAGGTCAAGAAACAAGACGCATCAAAGCTTCAGAAAGCGAAAATCCGGTAATTCGCCAAACCGCACAGCATTTAGAAAAATCCTACGACAGCTTAGCTAAAATCAATAATTCTCAACAGCTTACTTTTGATGTTGATGGCAAGCGAAATTTTCTTCAGGTAGCTCCTTTTAAAGACGATAGAGGGTTGGATTGGCTGATTGTAGTAGTTGTACCAGAGGCCGACTTTATGGAGCAAATTAACCTCAACACGCGCACGACTTTTTTGTTGTCGGTTGCAGCTTTGATTGGGGCGACAATTCTGGGGATTCTTACTGCTAAATGGGTGGTGCGACCGATTTTAAAATTGAATGCGGCCGCGAAAGCTTTGGCGCGGAATGAATGGAATACAAAGCTCACTCTCAATCGCGAAGATGAGCTCGGAGAACTTGCCGCTTCTTTTAACAGCATGGCAGAGCAATTGCAGCAATCATTTACTTCCCTATCGGAGAACGAAAGCCGAGTAAAACAATTTCTCGATGCTGTACCGCTAGGCATTTTTATTGCAGAGCAAAATGGTCAACCTCACTACATTAATCCTATAGGAAAGCAGCTTTTAGGTCAAGGACTTGTGGCAGCCGATGCCGAAAATTTGCGCCAATCCTACGGAGCTTATTTAGCTGGAACTCAGGAAATTTATCCGGCGGAACGCGACCCAATGTTAAATGCTTTGCAGGGCAAAAGTGTAACTGTTGATGACATTGAAATCTCCTCGGCTGACAAAAAGGTTCCCATGCAAATTTCGGGAACTCCTATTTACGACGCCCAAGGAAATATTATCTACGCAATGTGCGTTTTTCAAGATATTACGGAACGCAAACTAGCGGAGAAAGTATTAAGGGAATACAACAAAAATTTAGCAGTGCAAGTTGCCGAACGCACTGCAGATCTTGCTAAGGCAAATGAAAAGTTTTCTAAAGCTTTTCGTTCGAGTCCGAATGCGATTACTATCACGAGAATCAGTGACGGCTGTCATCTAGAAATTAATGATAGTTTTTGCAGGATGATGGGCTACAGTCAGGAAGAAATTATCGGTAAAACAGCGGTGCAGCTCAATTTTTGGGCGAGTTTGGGGGAGCGTGACCGCATGATTCAAATGTTAAAAGATAAGACGGCAATTCACAATTACGATCTCAGGTTTCGCAATAAAAATGGTACAGAAAGAACGGCACTGCTGTCGATAGAAACCATCGATATTGACGGAGAAGCTTGTTTTTTGTCGATTTCTAGCGATATTACCGATCGCCAAAAAGCAGAAACTGCCCTCCGGGAAGCAGAAGAAAAGTACCGCAACATTTATGAAAATGCTTTGAATGGAATTTTTCAAACTGCTGGTGACGGGAAATACATCAGCGCTAACCCCGCTTTAGCTCAGCTATACGGTTACGAATCGCCCGCAGAATTAATAGGAGCACAGCCAAATTTCAAGAACCAGCTTTACGTGAAACCCAACCGCCACGACGAATTTACAGAGCTGATAAATGAGTATGGGATACTATCAAACTTTGAATCGGAAGTTTACCGCAAAGATGGCAGCATAATCTGGATTTCAGAAAATTGTCGCGCTGTCTGCGATGAAGCAGGAAATCTACTTTACTACGAAGGTTTTATTAAAGACATTACTGATAACAAACAAGCGGAAATGAAGATGCAGCAGGCGAAAGAAGCGGCCGAAGCAGCAAACAAAGCTAAGAGTGCCTTTCTCGCCAATATGAGCCACGAATTGCGATCGCCCCTGAACGCCGTCATCGGCTTTGCTCAAGTCATACTCCGCAGTAAAACTCTGTCTCCTGAAAATCAAGAAGATGTCGCAATTATCCTGCGGAGTGGCGAACACTTGCTGGCTTTAATCAACCAAGTTTTAGACTTAGCCAAAATCGAAGCCGGACGCACTACCCTCTATGAAAAAAGCTTCGATTTGTACCAGATGCTCGACGATTTAGAAGATATGTTTGCTCTCAAAGCTGAGCAAAAAGGTTTGCAATTAATGTTCGATCGGGACGCGGAAGTACCCCATTACATTTGTACCGATGAAGTGAAATTGCGCCAAGTCTTAATTAATTTGCTCAACAATGCAATTAAATTTACTTCAGAAGGGGGAGTATCGCTGCAAGTTAAAGGAGGAAGGCGGAAGGTACACAAAAATAGCGCTGACCAATTGCCCGGCTGCTACTCGCTCCATTTTGAGGTTCAAGATACCGGTGCAGGCATTGCTGCGGAGGAAATCCCTCAGTTGTTTGAAGCATTCGTGCAGACAAAAACAGGTAAAGATTCTCAGGAAGGAACGGGTTTAGGTTTAGCGATTAGTCGCCAGTTTGTGCAATTAATGGCAGGTGAAATTACTGTTAGCAGCGATATCGGAAAAGGTGCATTATTTCAGTTTTACATCCAAGTTCGTCTAGTTGAAGGTGGTGATATTGAAAGCAAAAAAACTCAACGTCGAGTGGTTGCCCTCGAGCCGAATCAGCCGAGTTATCGCTTGCTAATTGTGGACGACAAACCTTTGAACCGCCAACTGTTGGTAAAACTTCTCAGTCCCCTCGGATTTGAGTTGAGAGAAGCTAATAACGGTAAAGAAGCGGTGGATATTTTTATGGAGTGGGAACCGCATCTAATTTGGATGGACATGAGAATGCCCGTCATGGACGGCTACGAGGCAACGAAACAGATTAAAACCACAACTGGCGGGCAAGCAACGGCGATTGTGGCCCTCACTGCTAGCGTTTTGGAGGAAGAACGGGCGGTGATTCTTTCGGCGGGTTGCGATGATTTTATGCGGAAACCGTTTCGAGAGGAGGATATCTTCGTGGCAATGGGAAAACATTTAGGAGTACGCTATATTTATGAAGATCCAACAGCAGTAAGTGTCGCAGGTGTAGGGGAGTCAAATCGAGATGTGCTGACACCGGAGGATCTCGCCTCTCTTTCTCCAGACTGGATGGCCCAATTCAAGCAAAATATTTTGAGTGTGGACATGGAGGCTATCGCCAGTTCGATCGCACAAATCTGCAATGTCAATTCCTCTCTTGCGGGCAGGCTTCAAGATTGCATTAATAATTTTGAATATGACAGAATTTTGGACATAATCAAAATCAGCGAGAACCAGTAAATACCCGATGACTTCAACTTTACCTAAAACCAATCGAGCTAATATTTTAGTAGTGGACGACACCCCCGAAAACCTGCGGCTGCTGGCAGGAATTTTGAGTGAAAAAGGCTATCTAGTTCGCCCGGTTCCCAACGGCAAGCTAGCACTGTCTGCCGCTCAAAAAATGCTCCCGGATATAGTGCTGCTGGATATTATGATGCCGGAGATGGACGGCTATGAAGTTTGTCAGCGACTCAAAAATTGTGAAGTAACAAAAGACGTTCCGGTGATTTTCATCAGTGCGATTAACGACGTGACGGATAAAGTTAAAGCTTTTGCAGTTGGGGGAGTGGACTTTATTACCAAACCGTTTCAGGTTGAAGAAGTTTTAGCCCGGATAAAAACTCATTTAAAAATTTGTTCGCTGCAACAAACTTTGCAAGAAAAAAATCAAGATTTAGCAACTGCGATCCACCAACTGCAAGCTACCCAAGAGCATTTGATTCAATCGGAAAAAATGGCAGCCCTGGGACAACTGATTGCCGGCATTGCCCACGAAATCAATACCCCCCTGGGCATTATAGGTTCGTCTATTAATAATATAGCTAATTTTTGGGACGAAAATTTAGAAAAAATGCCTCAATTTTTTAAAGAACTCTCTGAAGAAAGCCAAGCTTATTTTTTAACTTTACTGTACAGATCTACCCATCAAGAAACTTCATTTACCAGCAGAGAAAAGCGGAAATTTAAGCAGAAGTTGACGGGAGATTTGATGGCTGAATCTGTTGAAAATTCCGAGGAAATTGCCGATACTTTAGTTGACATGGAGATCTACGAAAACATAGAACACTTGTTGCCACTTTTTAAATTGCCCGATTGGGAAGTAGTTTTAAATACTGCTTACCAGTTTACGAGCTTTAAAAAAAGTATTAGCCTGATCCAAAGAGCGACAGCGAAGTCTGGAAAAGTAGTATTTGCTTTGAAAACCTACGCTCATTTCGATAGCAAGGAAGAAAAAGTCCAGGCGAACTTGCACGACGGCATTGAAACGGTGTTAACCCTTTATCAAAATCAACTGAAACACGGTATAGAAGTAGTTAAAAATTATGGAGATTTACCAAAAATTATGTGCTATCCAGATGACTTAAATCAAGTTTGGACGAATCTCGTTCACAATGCCCTGCAAGCAATGGATTATAAAGGTATTTTGACGATTGAAACTCAGCACCAAGAGGCAAATATTTTCCTCAAATTTACTGATAACGGCAAAGGCATTCCCCCAGAAGTTATTCCCAAAATTTTTCAGCCATTTTTTACGACTAAATCTGCGGGCGAAGGTAGCGGTTTGGGATTGGATATTGTGAGAAAAATTGTTGAAAAACACGAAGGCACAATTGCTGTAGAGTCTGTACCGGGGCAGACAACTTTTACAGTCTCGCTGCCAATCTATTAAACAAAACTTACCCGCAGGAGGCTGATTTCTGGTGACACTCGTGGCTGTCTGGCTGGCAAATACAAGATTTATTGCGATCGACCGGGTTTCTGTTCGGAAGTTCTATTAAAATAAGATAGGGGACATATATTCTGCATCTTCGCCCGAAAGCAATAACGTAGAAGCAAGTGAAGTTGGTAAACCCACTAAAATTAAAGCTGAGAGGAAAAGATGAATAAGCCTGTAATTCTTTGCGTTGACGATGAACCCGATATATTGAATACCCTCAAGATGCAGCTAAAGAATGAATTTAAAAATGATTACTTTTATGAATTAGCTGAAAGTGGTGATGAAGCTTTAGATTTACTTCAGGATTTTCAAGAAGAAGTTCAGGTGATTGTGGTTATTTCTGATTGGCTGATGCCGGGAATTAAAGGTGACGAACTTTTAATTAAAGTTCACCAAAAATATCCTAAAATTATTAAGGTGATGTTGACGGGACAAGCGGATGCAGCGGCACTTCAGCGGGCAGTACAAGAAGCAGATTTATACTGTTGTTTGTACAAACCGTGGAAGAGCACAGAGTTAATAGAGACTATAAAATCTGGGCTGGCTAAGTTATGAAAAAACCTGTGATTGTTTGTATTGATGATGAACCTGACGTTTTGAACAGTTTAAAAATTGAACTGAAAAAGGCGATCGGCGATCGGTGTATTATTGAAACGGCGGAAGGGGGGGCGGATGCTTTAGAGTTGCTGGCCGATTTGCAGGCCGATGAATACGAGATTGCTTTGGTGCTTTCCGATTATATCATGCCGGATATTAAAGGGGACGAACTGCTCAGACGAATTCACGAACGCTCGCCGGATACGCTGACTATTATGCTGACGGGACAAGCAGATTTGGAAGCCCTGAGCAATGCTATCAAGTATGCTAAGTTGTACCGTTATATCCCTAAACCTTGGCAAAATGAAGACTTAAAATTAACGGTAGTAGAAGCAATTCACAGTTACTTGCAAGACCAAAAGTTAACAGATGAAATCCTGAAGCGGCAAGAAGTAAACGAAGAGTTAAAGCTAGTAAATGAGGCGCTGTCTGCGAGTGAAAGCCGCCTGAGTCAATTTTTAGAAGCTTTGCCGGTGGGGGTATCTGTTTATAATCCCGATGGCTCGATCGCCTATTTCAACCAAACAGCGGGGGAATTGCTGGGTGCAGACACTATCGCGGAAAGCACTGCGGAACAATTAGCTGCAACTTATCAACTTTATGTTGCCAATACTGATGAGCTTTACCCGCCGGATAATCTGCCAATTTTGCGAGCACTGAAAGGAGAATTTGTCAAGGTTGACGATGTAGAAATTCGTCAAGATGGAAAAATAATTGCGATCGAGATCAATACGACGCCGATTTTTGACGCTAGCGGAAATATTGCTTATGCGATCGCAGCTTTTCAAGATATTAGCGATCGCAAACAAGCCGAAAAAATACTAGGAGATTACCAGCGCACCTTAGAAGCCCAAATTGACGAACGCACAGAACAACTGCAACAAGCAAAACAAGCTGCTGAAGCAGCAAACAAAGCTAAAAGCACGTTTCTTGCCAATATGAGCCACGAGTTACGCACCCCTCTCAATTCCATACTCGGGTTTGCGCAAATCATGGAACCCAGCCCGAATCTTACTGCCGAAAACCAAGAAAATATGAGAATTATTCGCCGTAGTGGCGAACACTTGCTGACCTTGATCAATGAAGTCTTAGACTTGTCAAAAATCGAAGCGGGGCGGATGACGATCGACCCGAAAAACTTCGACCTCTACCGCTTGCTTGACGATTTGCAAGATATGTTTCAACTGCGGGCACTAAATCAAGAATTGCAGTTGCTTTTTCAGCGGGAGGATGGCGTTCCTCAGTACGTGCGCACCGATGATATTAAACTGCGGCAAGTGCTGATTAATCTTCTCAGCAATGCGATTCAATTTACCCAAAAAGGCGAGATAATTTTAAGAGTTAGAAAGTTAGAAGATTCGGGATTTTGTGATTTATTGGATCGTCCAACAGCTTGCTTTGATACCACAACAAGTATTCGGAAATTTTCTTCGCTCAATAGCAGTGATTTTGCTAGGGTTAAATTGAGGGAAGACGCTGAGGATTTAACTGTTCCGGATTTTTGGCTTCAGTTTGAAATAGAAGATACAGGAGTTGGCATTGCTGCGGAAGAATTGGGCAATATTTTTAAGGCATTTGTGCAAACAGCTTCCGGTCAAAAAAATCAGAAAGGCACGGGTTTAGGATTGAAGATAAGCAGTCAGTTTGTCCGCCTGATGGGAGGAGAAATCGTCGTAGAAAGTCAACTGGAAGTCGGCACTACTTTTAAATTTGAAATTCCAGTCTGTGCGGTTTATGCTGATATTCCAAGAGAGCAAATTAACCGCGAAGTTACTGGGTTGGAACCAAATCAACCGTACTACCGGATTTTAATTGTGGACGATCGCGAAGACAACCGCCAACTTTTAGTCAAAATGCTTTCTCCCTTGGGTTTCGGGCTCCAAGAAGCCACCAACGGTCGTGAAGCAATAGAAATTTGGAAAAATTGGCACCCGCACTTAATTTTGATGGATGTGCGAATGCCAGTGATGGATGGCTACGAAGCTACTAAAGAAATTAAGGCGAGTATACAGCAGAGAGAGCAAGAGCAGCAAGAAAACAGGGAAATGAATATTTCCACTCCCGAATCCCCGATTCCGAAGATTATTGCTTTGACAGCTAGTACAATTGAAGGAAGGCGATCGTTTGCTTTATTAGTCGGCTGCGACGATTTTATTAGCAAACCTTTCCGTAAAACAGAGATATTTGATACCCTCAGCAAACATTTGGGGGTGAAGTATGTCTACTCTAACTCAACGGAGTTTATCTGCACAGGCGCTCGAAATAATCTATCTGCTTCCCCCTCTAATGCTGTGCTTGCTTATTTGCCCAAACTTCCTGCAGAATGGATAAACAACATTAAGCAGGTAATCCGCAGTGCTGATTTTGACTTAATTTCTAGGACAATCGAGGAAATAAGGGACGCTCATCCTGAATTTGCCGCAATCCTCCAGGGTCATCTCGATAATTTTGATTACCAGAAAATTTTCAATTTAATTGCCGAGGCGGAGGAATCAGATAATGCAGATCAATGCGGAACAAACTGAAAACTATCAAGCAGATATTTTAGTAGTTGACGATACGCCAGATAATCTGCGTTTGTTAATTAGAATCTTGCAAAAAAATGGCTATAAAGTTAGACCTGTTACTAATGGTTTTTCTGCCATAGATGCGATTCAATCTAGCGCACCGGATTTGATTTTACTCGATATTATGATGCCGGATCTAGACGGCTACGAACTCTGTCAAAAACTGAAATCAAAACCGCAATTTAGGGAAATTCCCATCATTTTTCTCAGCGCGCTAGAAGAAGGAATAAATAAGGCAAAAGCTTTTGAAGTGGGCGGAGCCGATTATATCACAAAACCTTTTCAGGTGAAAGAAGTATTGGCGCGAGTGAGCAATCAACTTACTGTGCGTTCATTGCAAATGCAATTGCAAGAAAAAAATCAAAAGTTGACCCGTCAAAACGTCCAGTTGCACCAGGAAATCGCGGAACGTCGCCAGGTTGAAATGGAAACGACGTTGTTGCTGAAGGCAACTCAAGCTATTAGCAAATCTGAGGATTTTGAGTCGGCTATAGATTTGATTTTAGGTTTAATTTGCAAAACTATTGAATGGAATCTGGGCGAAGCTTGGATTCCTTGCAGTGAGGGCGTTTTAAAATGCGCTACAGGCAGGTACGTCAGCGACTTGAGTTTTGCCCAATTCCGACAAACAAGTTGGCAGTTAACTTTTGCTCCCGGTGTGGGACTCCCGGGGAGGATTTGGCAGTCGCAGCAGTCTGAATGGATCGAGGATGTTTCTACTGCACCGGCTCAAGTTTTTTTGCGCTCGGAAATTGCGGCTGCTGTGGGATTGAAAGCGGCTTTTGGGGTGCCAATATTGGCGGATAACCATGTGTTAGCTATTTTGATTTTTTATCGCGAGAAAGTTCTAAAATGTCAGCCTCGCTTGTTGGAATTAGTGAGCGCGGTTGCGACGCAGCTTGGTTCGCTTATTCAGCGCAAACAAGCTGAGGCAGCCCTGAAATTGCAGCAAGAGCAAACAGAGAAATTGCTGCTTAATATTTTACCGAAACCTATTGCCGAACGCTTGCAAAAAGAGCAAAAGTTGATAGCAGATCATTTTGATGATGTGAGCGTATTGTTTGCTGATTTGGTGGGTTTTACAGAGTTTTCTGCTCAAAAAACTCCGACGCAGTTGGTAGAAATTTTGAATGGAATTTTCTCGGAGTTTGATAGGTTGTCTGAGTTGCACGGGTTGGAAAAGATTAAGACTATTGGGGATGCTTACATGGTGGTTGGGGGTTTGCCAACGCCGCGGGAGGATCACTCTGAGGCGATCGCACTTTTAGCTTTGGATATGCAGGCAGCTTTGAGAAGGTTTAATGTCAAAATTGGAGAAAATTTTCAATTGCGGATCGGGCTTCACAGCGGTTCGGTGGTGGCGGGAATTATTGGGATTAGCAAATTTAGCTATGATTTGTGGGGCGATACTGTTAATGTTGCTTCGCGGATGGAGTCGAACGGATTGCCTGGTAAAATTCAAGTGACGGCGGGGACTTACGAGCGTTTGAAAGAGCAGTTTGTTTTTGAAGAACGGGGTCAGATCCCGATTAAAGGTAAAGGAAATATGCTGACTTACTGGTTGATTAAAGAACAAAGTAAATCTTTTTGAGTTTTCGCGGTCAATTTCAATTAATATTAAAATTAGATGTAATTTGCACTTTCAGGAGGGCTAATCCTTTGCAAACAGTTGAAACAAAATCGCCCACAGCATTGAAAAGAGTCCTAGTTATTTTAATGTCATTGGTAGCAGTAGCGGTACTGTCGATCGCGATTTTTATCGCAATACCCGGAGAAAAAACAATGTTTGCTGGAAAAAGACCTGCCAATATCGGCATTGTGTCAGGAAAACTGGCAGCGTGCCCGAGTTCCCCTAACTGCGTCAGCAGCTTCAGTCAAGATGCCGAACACAAAATAGAGCCTTTGGCATACACTTCGTCCCAGAGTGAAGCGATGGCAAAGCTCAAAGGGGCGATCGAGTCTTTGGGAAAAACTAAGATTATCACGGCAACTGATAATTACCTCTATGCGGAGTTCACCAGTGCTTTGATGGGGTTTGTTGATGACGTTGAATTTTTGCTAGATGATGGAGCAAAAGTCATCCATGTGCGATCGGCTTCCCGTCTGGGAGAGTCAGATTTAGGAGTTAACCGCAAAAGGATAGAGTATTTCGCGCAACTCCAACCGTTCTAGCCCTTCTACCTAGAATTTCTAGGATAATTCTACGATCTAACCCATCTTGCAAGGTGTTCAAGGTCACTTGTTACCCTACTACTACTCAGCTTAATTGAAGGGCTGCGAGGAATATTCTAGTTGCAGCCGACACAGGCAGGAAGTTTACCACGGGCGATCGACTTTCACCCAGCGTCCCGGTAGTGACAAACTTTTGCTTTACTCGCACTATGCAGATGACGTGACTCTAGCTTTTGTCCTTCGCTGCCGTCAGAAAATATTCTGTGAACTCGCTGTCTACAAATTTCTAGACATGACGCTGCAGCTTTGTGTCTACAAATTTGAAGACAGTTTGTAAACATCACACAATACACAAGACGGTAACTCAGAGTTAATCCCTTGACACAGTGCTTGAAAGTCAAATAAATCCCTGTGGCCTGTCCTTAATTTCGATCGCGACTTGTAGCTAAACAGCCTGGGCGTGTCCTTAATTTCGATCGCGACTTGTACCGCGAAAACCAATTTTCCCGTAAAATCAAAATAGTCTACCCACAACCAACACGCTACCTGTGGCAAAGTCAACTGAACCCAACAATCCAGAGACGCCGAGCCAACTTGCCCGATCGCCTCTGTACGACCTATCATTAGAACTCAAAGCCCGAATGGTGCCCTTTTCCGGGTGGGAGATGGCGGTGCAGTACGCAGGCATCAGCAGCGAACACCAAGCAGTACGCCAGCAAGCAGGAATGTTCGACATTTCCCACATGGGAAAATTTTGTTTGAGAGGGAAACAATTAATAGAAAAATTTCAACCCCTAGTACCCTCAGACTTGAGCCGCCTGCAACCCGGTCAAGCTCAATATACAGTCTTGCTAAATGCCAAAGGCTGCATCTTAGACGACATTATTTTCTACTGCCAAGAACCCGACGCTATCACTAGCGAAGAACGTGCAGTAATTATTGTCAATGCCGCCACTCGGATTGCAGACAAAGCATGGCTCACCACTCACTTAGAATTGAGCGGACTCTGTTTTGCCGACATCTCCGAAGATAAAGTTTTAATCGCAATTCAAGGGCCGGAATCTGTCAACTATCTCCAGTCTTTTGTAGAAGACAACCTGGCACCAATTAAGGCATTCGGTCACTTAGAAACAAATCTGTTGGGACAGCCGAGTTTTATCGCCAGAACTGGTTACACGGGCGAAGATGGGTTTGAAATCATGGTGGATGCCGAAGTAGGAAAAGAACTGTGGCAAAAATTGTTAGCTGCTGGCGTTGTTCCCTGCGGTTTGGGTGCCAGAGATACCTTGCGTTTAGAAGCAGCAATGGCTCTTTACGGTCAAGATATCGACGACAATATCACCCCTTTAGAGGCTGGATTGGGTTGGGTAGTTCACCTCGACACCAAAGGCGATTTTATTGGTCGCGAGGTTTTGGAACAGCAGAAAGGGAGTGGAGTATCAAAGCGGTTGGTAGGGTTAGAAATGCAGGGGCGGCACATTGCACGCCACGGCTATCCGGTAATATTTGAAGGAGAAACAGTAGGAGAAGTTACTAGCGGTACATTATCGCCTACATTGAATCGGCCGGTAGCCCTCGCATTTGTTCCGGCAAAATTAGCGAAAATCGGTCAGCAATTAGAAATCGAGATTCGCGGGAAAAACTATCCGGCTAGTGTGGTGAAAAAACCATTTTATCGATCGCCAAACCGACCTAGTTAAATTAAGTAGGGCAGCATTAATTCAGGGGCGTTGCTCAGAGCAACGGCTTACAAGAAAGTGTAAGTGTATTTGTTGTGGAACGGGCTTCTAGCCCGTTGCTCATAATTGTGGTCAAGAAGACTCATCTACTAGCTTAGCAAATTTTCGCAACGTTGCAGCATAGCGATCGCCCGCCACATCCATCAAATCATTATGACCGGCCCCATCAACCCAAAAATTTAATTTCGGCTGCTTCGCCGCTGCAAACAACTGCTCTCCATGCCAAAAATGCACCACGTCATCAGCCTTACCATGAATCACCAAAACAGGCGATCGAACTTTGCCAATCTTATCAATATTCACAAACTTATCAAAGGGTAAAATCGGAATCCGCGTCAACACCCCAAAAGCCGAAACAAAGGAATTTTCAACCACCAAACCACCGACTTTTTGCCGCGACGCCAAATCAATTGCCGGCCCACCGCCCACAGAACGCCCATAAAGAATAATTTGCTTTGCAGGTACTCCCAACTGTTGGGTTAAATAATTATAAGCAGCATCAATATCACGATAAGTATTATACTCAGAAGGATTTCCCTGGCTCGTGCCGTAACCTTGATAATCATAGGCAAACACAGCAAACCCGCTATCTCGAATCTCTTTGAGTAGCCACAAAATCCCGTCCAAGTTTTCTGCATTCCCGTGACTGTAAAGTATGGTATATTTAGCTTGCGGGTTAGGAAAATGAACAGTAGAAATTTTCACGCCATTAGCTGAGCCAACTTTGATAACTTCCCTGCTATCACTCTGACTAGATGGGGGAGGTTGAAAAATTAGCCGTTCTGAAAAAAAGAAAGCGTAAAAACACAGAAATGCGTAAATAAAAATTATAGATCGCATAAGTCTTTTGACTGAAAAATCTCCGAAAAGCAAGCGTTTAATATTTTTTTTGTTCCAATTAGCCATCAATAAATGCCCATAGTTCATTAAGATTTACCGGAAATTTGGGTAAAAGCCCCGTCCTTATAGGACGGCTTTAATTGATTGCTGACTTTTATTTTAATCGTTTAGTTGCGTCAATATCTATTTTTCAAATTTTCTTGCATCCTATTTAAAATAGAATACAATGATACTATACCACAGGTAGAATAACCGCCGATACAAATGAGACACCAAGCTCAAACGACTGGTCGGAAAAGAATAATGGTTAGTGGGTGGCGAACACCACGAAAAACACAGCTAGGCTAACTAACGTAAGCCAAAACCAGAAAAGTAAATTATTGGAAGTTAAAAACGTACCGTAGGGCATAGGTCAACGTGAGAAGTAATTCTCGAACGCTTGGGGAGATAAAGCCCTCTGGGACTAACTAAATTAGGCTCAATATTTGGTTCATTTGAACGGATATTTGGTCTAAGAACTGCCGCAAGGATAGATAGTTTTAAGGTATGTCGCCAGAACCAAGAATCCCCACGCCGGATAGCTGGGGAGTGTCAATTGATACTTTGTTTATTGTGAGGAAAGACATGACAGACTACCCCGATGACTTGAAATACCTAGACACCCACGAATACATCCGACTCGAAGGCGACCTTGCCACGATCGGCATTAGTGCCTTTGCCGTTAACCAACTCGGTGATATCGTATTTCTAGATTTGCCCGAAGTCGATGCAGCGTTGGAAAAAGGCGAAGCTTTCGGTACAGTCGAGTCAGTGAAAGCGGTTGAAGACTTGAAAGCACCCGTTACCGGTACCGTTGTAGAACGCAATGATGAGATTGTAGAGTCTCCCGAAACTTTGGTCGATGATCCCTATGGCGCTGGGTGGCTGCTGAAAGTCCGCGTTGACAATCCCAGCGAACTCGATGACGCTTTATCGGCCGCGGCGTATCGCGAAATGGTAGAAGGCGAGTAGGGGAGGGGAAGTAGGGGAGAGTGGGGGAGGGGGAGAATGGGAAAAATCTATCCTCTTCCTTCTTCCCTCGAACCTCTTCCCTCGAATCTCGAACCTCAACATCAATCCGCTAAATCCGTTAAATCCTTTCAATCCCGTACATTGGTCGTTGGCGAACTTTCTTCTTCCTTAGCAAAATGTTACAAACAAAGAAGAAAAGTCTATTCAGGAGAATCAGCCTTGGTACTTTACAGCCCTCAAATTGAACCCAACCAGCAGCAAAACCTTTCCCCCATCGATGGTTTTGCTGCCCGGCACATTGGCCCGACACCCAGCGAAATCCAGCAAATGCTCGATGTTTTGGGGATTTCTAGCCTTGATGAGTTGATTGACAAAACGGTTCCTGCGGCAATTCGCATTTCTGGATCCCTACTACTTCCAGAAGCGCAAAGCGAGTACAGCGCTTTGGCAGAATTGAAAGAAATTGCTGCAAAAAATCAGGTATTTCGATCGTACATCGGCACTGGATATCACGAGTGCATAACTCCCCCCGTCATCCAGCGGAATATCCTAGAAAATCCCGGCTGGTATACAGCTTACACTCCCTACCAAGCCGAAATTGCTCAAGGGCGATTGGAAGCTTTACTGAACTTCCAAACCATGATAATTGACCTCACGGGTTTGGAAATTGCCAACGCTTCCTTGCTGGATGAAGGGACTGCGGCGGCGGAAGCGATGGCGGTGAGTTACGGCGCCAGCAAAAATAAGGCAAAAGCGTTTTTTGTTTCCCAAGATTGCCACCCTCAAACTGTGGAAGTGGTGCAAACTCGCGCTAAGCCGTTGGGAATTGAGGTAATTGTCGGCGACCATCAAAGCTTTGAGTTCGATCGTACAATCTTCGGCGCTCTCGTGCAATACCCCGCCACAGACGGCGCAATTTACGACTATACGGATTTTATTCGATCGGCACACGAAGTCGGCGCATTAGTCACAGTAGCCGCCGACATATTGAGCCTTTGCTTGCTCACACCCCCCGGCGAATTCGGCGCGGATATAGCCGTAGGAAGCACTCAGCGCTTCGGAGTGCCGATGGGATTCGGAGGGCCCCACGCCGCCTATTTCGCCACGCGAGAAGAGTTTAAACGGCAAGTTCCCGGGAGAATCGTCGGCGTTTCTCAAGATGCCAACGGCAAATCTGCTTTACGTTTGGCCTTGCAAACTCGCGAACAGCACATCCGCCGCGAAAAAGCAACCAGCAATATTTGTACTGCTCAAGTTTTGCTGGCAGTGATGGCGAGTATGTATGCTGTTTATCACGGCCCGTCTGGACTGAAAGACATTGCTGAGAAAGTAAGGAGTTTAACAGCACTTTTGGCATCCGGTTTAAGAAGTTTCGGATACAAAATTGGTTCTCAACCTTTCTTCGATACTTTGCGGGTAGAATTGGGAGACAAACCGCTGTCAGAACTTCTAGAAGCTGCTAAACTTCGCCAAATTAATCTCCGAGTTTTTGATGATTCGACAGTGGGAATCACTTTAGATGAAACTGTCACCGCTGAAGATGTGCAAGAGTTGTGGAAAATTTTTGCACAGGATAAGGATTATATCAGGGCTGACGGGCAGAATGCTCTCAACATTCCGCTGGATGCAGACGCATTGAGTTCATATTTGACCTTACCAGATTTTTGCGATCGCACCAGCAGCTATCTCGCCCATCCAGTTTTCAACAGCTACCATTCAGAAACTGAACTTTTGCGCTATTTGCACCGTTTAGAAGCCAAGGATTTATCGCTAAATACATCGATGATTCCCTTGGGTTCTTGCACAATGAAATTGAATGCAACAGCAGAGATGATGCCGGTGACTTGGGCGGAATTTGGCAAGATACATCCTTTTGCACCCCGCGATCAAAGTCGCGGCTATCAAAAGATGTTCGTGCAACTAGAACAGTGGCTGGCAGAAATCACAGGTTTTGCGGGAATTTCTTTGCAGCCAAACGCCGGTTCCCAAGGCGAATACGCGGGCTTGTTAGTTATTCGTCAATACCACGAACACCGAGGCGAATCTCACAGAAATATCTGTTTGATTCCCCAGTCAGCCCACGGTACAAATCCGGCTAGCGCGGTGATGGCGGGGATGAAAGTAGTTGCTGTAGACTGCGATTCTCAGGGCAATATTGATGTCGCAGATTTACATAAAAAAGCCGAGAAACACAAAAAAGAACTGGCAGCTTTGATGGTGACCTATCCATCTACGCACGGCGTTTTTGAGGAAGAAATTAAAGAGATTTGCGAGATTGTCCACAACTGTGGCGGACAAGTTTATATGGACGGCGCAAATATGAATGCTCAAGTTGGTTTGTGCCGCCCCGGTGATTTTGGTGCTGATGTTTGTCACTTGAATTTGCACAAAACGTTCTGTATTCCCCACGGCGGCGGCGGCCCGGGAATGGGGCCGATTGGGGTAATGTCTCATTTGGTAGAATTTTTGCCCAGTCATTCTATTCTTAACAGTCAACAGTCAACAGTTAACAGTCAACAGTCAACAGTTGGTGCTGTTTCCGCAGCGCCTTGGGGAAGTGCTAGCATTTTGACTATTTCTTGGATGTACATTCGGATGATGGGAGGAGTGGGTTTAACTGAGGCGACAAAAGTAGCAATTCTTAATGCTAATTACATGGCGCATCGGTTAGCATCTTATTATCCGGTTTTGTACAAAGGGAAAGCTGGTTTAGTGGCGCATGAGTGTATTCTGGATTTGCGATCGCTCAAAAAATCTGCGGGTATAGAAGTCGAAGATATCGCTAAACGGTTGATGGATTACGGCTATCACGCGCCGACGGTTTCTTGGCCGGTTGCTGGTACGGTAATGGTGGAACCGACGGAAAGCGAATCAAAGCAGGAATTAGACCGTTTTTGCGATGCGATGATTGCGATTCGAGGCGAAATTGCGGAGATTGAAAAAGGTAATGTTGATGTGCAAAATAACGTCTTGAAAAATGCGCCGCACACCGCAGAATCTCTGATGGTTGATGAGTGGAATCGTCCTTATACTCGCGCGCAAGCGGCTTATCCGGCATCTTGGACTCGCGAACATAAGTTTTGGCCGGCGGTGGGTCGGATAGATAATGCGTTTGGCGATCGCAATTTTGTCTGTTCTTGTTTGCCAATGGAGGCTTACAGTCAAGGTTAAATCGCTCTCTCCGGGTTCGCAATGCGCACTTTACCCCTAGATAAACTGTAGGTGCGCAATGCGCACCTTACCGCACATAAACGCGCTGAAAAAGATTTAATAAAAAAATCCAAAAATCCCCAGATAAAATAAAAAATGAAGCCAGGATTTGTGTGGCGATCGCCCGAAAATAAGCCGCGTTGGATTATCCTATTATTTTTAGGTGTTTTGACTGCTTTGGGGGTGGTATAGCAATCCTTGCAGGAGTCGTAAATTTTTTACCCCACCCCAACCCTCCCCTTATCAAGGGGAGGGAGTAAGAAATTCACAAAAGATTTAGGATTGCTATAGCAACAGCAGCTTACCTCAAAACGCCGATCGCCCAAACAGCCAATCCCACCTTATCTGTAGACGTTAAAGCCGATCGACATCCGATAAGTCGCGACATCTACGCTATGAACGATTATGCACTAGAACCCGCCCTCGCCAAAAAGTTGCGAATTCCGCTAGAACGCTGGGGGGCTAATCACACCAGCCGCTACAACTGGTTAGTCGATTCTTCCAACAGCGGCGATGACTTCTTTTTCATGGTTGGCGGCGAAAGTGTGTGTAGGATTGGTTTCAACCGCCTAGTAGAAAAGGGGTTTTAAACTATTAAGCATCGACCATCCAAGCAATACACTGTTGCATTTGCTCGCGCATTTTTTCTCGATCGGCATAATACCTGCGGCCGTGTCCCGGCAACACCCATTCAAAGTCATAATTAGCCAAATTCTGCATAGATTTGATTTGTTCCGGCCAAGAATACCAACAGGCGTCGCGAAAGCCAACTAGCTGCTGCAAACTTTCCGACCAAGCAAGATGATCGCCGCTGAACAAAAACTTGTTATTGTAAAGCAAAACAGTGTGACCTTTCGTGTGGCCGGGAACAGGTATAATCAACAAGTCCTCTGCTATTTGATGCGGTTCGCTGCGCGACGACAATTGAATTTCTACATTGCGAGTACCAGCATTAATTTCGTCAGCATGGAGAATGCGATCGCACCCAAAATAATCGTGGTATTGTTGATGATCTGCCACATCGTCGCGGTGAGTCAAGTACATATAGCGAATGCCGCCCATTGCTTCTATATTTTTGACTAGCGGCGGCACAAAACGGGGAGAATCAACTAAAATATTGCCATCGGGACGGACAATTAAATAGCTGGCCGCGGCGTAGGATTTCTCTGAGTGGTAGCCGCAGTGATAGACATTTTCTGCTACGAGTGCCGGCAAATTTTGCTGAACTTCTTTGATGTTTTTCGGTTTTTCAAGAGTGCCGATCGAACTTGTGGGACAAGACAAAAGAGCCGCGAGTGCTCGCCTTTCTTCCATCTCGCTAGTTGGCTGGTGGTAAACAGCAGACTGTTCTCCCTCTTGAGTAAATACTTCAGGTGCCATCCACCGACAAGTATCGCAGTCAATGCAGGTAGTATCTACATAAAAGTTACCGCTGATATTTTCAGTACGCCTCCGATTAATGTTAGCCATTTTTCCACCTCTTCATAACTCATATAAATTATCGTAACTTAGTATAATTACTGCGACATCCCGCCGGGGGCTTAAACCCCGTCTCACAGCACAATTCGGTTAAAACTCACATCTTGCACCCTTCTCAAGAACGGGCTCTTCGGTCCGTTCCACAACAAATAAATTTTCTTGTGGAACAGGCATCTTGCCTGTTCATAAAAGCCCAATTGAGAATCATGCAAGATCTAAGTTAAAACTCAGATCTTGCACCCTTCTCAAGAACGGGCTCTTCGGCCCGTTCCACAACAAATAAATTTTCTTGTGGAACAGGCATCTTGCCTGTTCATAAAAGCCTAATTGAGAATCATGCAAGATCTAAGTTAAAACTCAGATCTTGCACCCTTCTCAAGAACGGGCTCTTCGGTCCGTTCCACTACAAATAAATTTTCTTGTGGAACAGGCATCTTGCCTGTTCATAAAAGCCCAATTGAGAATCATGCAAGATCTAAGTTAAAACTCAGATCTTGCACCCTTCTCAAGAACGGGCTCTTCGGCCCGTTCCACTACAAATAAATTTTCTTGTGGAACAGGCATCTTGCCTGTTCATAAAAGCCTAATTGAGAATCATGCAATATCTAAGTTAAAACTCACATCTTACACCCTTCTCAAGAACGGGCTCTTCGGCCCGTTCCACAACAGATAAATTTTCTTGTGGAACAGGCATCTTGCCTGTTCATAAAAGCCTAATTGAGAAGGGTGCAATATCTAACTTTCAATCAACAAATCTACTACTGCCTCTGGGACGCTGGAAAATCACCCGCTTTCACCGCCACAGTAACAGGTTGTCCGCCGCGGCTCAACTCAAGCTGCAGATCGCTGCCCACTGTACTTTTCTCGACAATTTGCTGTACGCTGTTAGCATCGCTGACTTCTGCACCGTTGATTTTCTTGATCACATCGGCAACGCGAACTCCAGCTTGTGCGGCCGGAGAACCTTTGGCAATTCCCAAAACTAACACGCCTTTATCTTCAGTCAGCCTCAATTTGGGGTTGGGATTTTTATTGAATTCTGCCTTGACTTCGGGAGTAATGCTCAACATCCGAACGCCGAGATAAGGATGTGTGGCTTTTCCTGTTGTTACTAATTGGTCGGCAATTTGTTGTGCTCGATCGATCGGAATAGCAAAACCCAATCCTTGAGCGCCTTGAATAATCGCCGTATTCATGCCGATAACTTGACCGCGCTGGTTCAGCAGCGGGCCGCCAGAATTGCCGGGATTGATCGCAGCATCGGTTTGAATAAAGTTGACGCGCTTGTCGGGAACGCCGACATCGGCGCTAGAACGGCCTGTAGCGCTAATAATGCCCACAGTCACAGTATTGTCCAAACCGAGGGGATTGCCGATCGCGATCGCCCATTCTCCCGGCTGTAACTCTTCAGATTTGCCCAAATTCACCACAGGCAAATTGTTAGCTTCAATTTTAACAACAGCCACATCAGTAACTGTATCTACGCCTAAAACTTTGCCAACAAATTCGCGGCCATCCTTCAGTTTTACCCTCACCGTATCCGCGCCATCAACAACGTGAGCGTTAGTCAAAATGCGGCCGTCGGAACCAAAAACAAAACCCGAACCGGAGCCCCGTTCTACCCGATTTCCCGGTTGAATGGGAGATTCCGAACCGAAGAAGCGCCGGAATTCCCGGGGTATCTCATCTGGAATTTGGTTCGTCACCGTGCGAGACGAATCAATCCGCACCACTGCAGGGCCGACTTCCTGCACAACTTTAGTGACAAAATTAGAGTCTTGAGAGGGCAGTATATTTGCAGGCAATGCTGAGATTGGCGCTGCACTTGCTGGCTCAGCTTCAATGGCGTTAGAACTTCCAGGAACTTGAGAAGTTAGGGCGTTGCACCCAACAGTTGCGGTGGAGCCGAGCAAAACAAGGGATAAAAAGGCCAGTTTTTTCGGCAACGAAAAACGGCGAGAACGCACAGTTGTAGCAGGCATATTTTGGGTTGACATAGTATTGATTTGGTGGGAGTTAGAGCGAGAGTTATAATTAGGGTTTTGCATTTTTAGCACCTACTGTAATTAAGTTAGAACTAAAGGGTCTTTAATTTTAATTCAAGCATTATGAGAGCTGCTTGACTGGTGGGGTTTACCCTACCAGGTGGGGTAGAAACCCGACACTCTCGGGCTAATTGTGAATTCCAGCTTTGGAGTGCGATCGACCTCAGGCAGAACTGGCAAATTGCCTCACACTTCGATAATCAAGACTACGGCCGCAGACTAGGAAATTCCGCATAGGCATGAAATCTTTACAGGATTGATATCCGAAGTCAACAACAGTCCTTGACTCACAAAGTCAACATCAGAGGTCGTGAGCTCACGACGTTAAAGTAGAAACCGGGTTTTTGACCCCGCCTGCATCCAGGACAGCAGCTAAAGCACCCGGAAAGCCTAAACCTAAAGTAGAAGTAAAAAACCTGTAAAGCCTCAAGCTAAAGTACCAACTAAACCTCAGTCAAAATAGTCGGCAAAAACTCCGTTAAAATGTCAAATTTTAACGGAGTTGGCAATTTTATTGCTCAGCAGGTTCAATGGAACTAACCGAATCAATTTCCTTGGACTTGTTGCTCAAAGTTTCCAAAGTATCAACAGTATTCTTAATAAAACCTGCCATCGGCACAGCAACTATCAAACCTGCTACTCCTGCCACCTTAGCCCCCACCAGCAGCGACACTAAAATCCACACGGGATTGAGGCCAATAAAACCGCCTAATAACCGAGGAGCAACTCCGCTTTCAATTACTTGCTCAATTACTGTAGCGACAGCTAAAACTGTCACGCCGAGCCAAAAGTTGTTTAATGTGATCAGCAAACTGACAATGCAAATACTGAAAGGTGCCCCGAAGGGAATCATGGTCATTACACCCACACCCAAACCGAACAGCAGTCCGAAGGGAACTCGCAAAATTAAAAAAGCAACAGTTATCGACAGTCCCATCAAACCCGCCAAAGTTGCTTGCCCGACGAAGTAGTTGTGAAAGCTTCGCGCCAGCAACTCTCGCAATTGAAGGTTCAGCTTGGAGGGAAACCACTTAAACAAGCCTTCCCACACGCGCTCGCCGTGCAAGAGCAAGTAGAATGTCACGACTATTGTGAGGAGGAAATTCAACAGACTGTCTGCAGCACCCAAGCCAAATTTGAGAATTTCGCCAGTGAGTGACTGCAATTGAGCTGAAAGTCTCTCGCTCAATTGGGTAGTCAAACCCCTGACATCAATGCGGAGATTGCGATTTTCCGCCCACTTGTGGAAGGCTTCAATCTGTTCTGTGCCAGAAACTATCCAAGTCGGCAGTCGGGTGGCGAGTTCAGTGATTTGGTTTAGCAGAATCGGAGCCAGAGTCAGACCTAAAACCACCAATACCAGTAAAGTCAAAAACAATACCCACAAAACAGCTCGATCGCGCTTGATCCCGTATCTGCGCAGAAAGCGCACTGGATAATCTAGCAAAAAAGACAGCACTGTAGCCACTACCAAAACAGTAATCAGGGCGCGAAAATATTCAAAGACTAGGAGGGCTAACCAGCAGTTGAGTACCGCTAGGGGAAATACCAGTCCGTAAGTCCACCACTGCGGAAGTTGAGGGAAACGTCTCATCTAAGTTAACCGAGTTAAAATTTGAGATGCAAGATGTGAGATTGACAATGCTATTGGCCCTTCTCCCTTAACCATTTTATGTTGCTTTTATTTATACCCGACTGCTGAAAATTCCCAGTTGCTCGACCAGCAGGGGAAATCGGGTTGCTGGCAGGCACTGCCTGCCACAACCATGTTATATGGTTTCCGCTGGTATGGATATATTACCTGCGAAATTAATTTGTTTTCTGTTGCCACGGCAGCGGTTTGCAGCTCGCGATTCAACCTTTTTCCCCGTGGCGTTCGAGAGCTAATTGAATTAAACTGTCTACTAATTCGGGGAAAGAAATGCCGTCGGCTGCCCACATTTGCGGATACATACTGGTAGCTGTAAAGCCGGGGAAAGTGTTGATTTCGTTAATCAAAACTTCTCCGGTTGATTCAATGTAGAAAAAGTCTACTCGCGCTAAACCGGCTGCGTCTACAGCCAAAAATGCTTGCACTGCCATTTCTTGGATTTGCGAGGCGATCGCACTGCTGACTTTTGCCGGAATTGACCAGTCGGCTTGTCCCTCAGTATATTTAGTTTCGTAGTCGTAGAAATCGCTTTGAAAAGTGATTTCTCCCACCGTTGAAGCTTTGGGATTATCGTTGCCTAAAACGGCACATTCTAATTCTCTAGCAACCACACCCGCTTCGACAATTATCCGCCTGTCGTAGCTGGCGGCGCTATCGAGAGCTGCTTCTAACTCAGCGCGCGATCGAGCTTTAGAAATTCCCACCGACGAACCCAAATTCGCCGGTTTAACAAAGCAAGGATAGCCCAAAGCCGCTTCAATTTTGTCGCACAGTTTGGGGAAAACGCAAGGATTAGACCAGATTTCGGAACGGTTGACAGCGATGTATTTTACCTGCGGCAAACCAGCGTGAGCAAAAGCCATTTTCATCGCAATTTTATCCATTCCCAGCGCCGAACCTAAAACCCCTGAACCGACAAAAGGAAGTTGCATTAATTTCAGCAACCCTTGCACCGTACCGTCTTCACCATTTGGCCCGTGCAAAACAGGGAACCAAACATCTACGGCATTAAAATTAGGAAACTGTCCAGACGCGGGAGAGTCATCTTGTCCGGGTTGTTCCTCTATTTCCAGAGGTTTTGCGCTGGCTAAGACTTGTTGAGGTAATGTTCCCGACAGCCAGCGGCCGTTTTTTTGGATATAAAAGGGCAGAACTTCGTATTTAGAGGCATTTTCCTCAGCAGCGAGGGCGCGGGCGATCGCCCGCGCCGAACTAATTGAGACTTCGTGTTCGCCCGATCGCCCCCCGAACAATAGCCCGATCCGCATCTTTGTCATTTTTCAATACTCCTAGGACTTTTCGACAAATATACACGCAGTTAGCGCAGCTAACGCAGAGACGAACCGCTTTAAGACTATTATCTCCTCTGTTCCACTCGGACTCTGTGTCCTCTGCGCTCTCTGCGGTTAAAATCCCCCTCCCGCCTTTCAAAAGCCTCAATTCCCCCCGGTCATTTTCAGTTAAACCGTCGCCAGAATCCACAGCAAATAGCCACAGTTAGTCAAAAATTGCATCCCCCAAACAGCTTAAAATCCCATCATTTCCCTCAGCATTGGGTTCCCAATTTCTTGCCCTGACTTAAACAGTTTATTTCCTTCATCGTCCTTCAGGGCAGCCAGATATTCCTGGAGTCAACAGAAATGCTCAATACTCCAGTCATCCTCAGTTGTCGGAATAGTTTTTAGCCGCAAAAGGCGAATTGGTTTCTTCAGAATTTGCGCCCCATATTAATTTTTTTTTTCCACAAATCTAGTTACGATTTGACCAGCCGACAATTTGTGTTTTGAGTATTGAGTTTGTCAACATTATTTTTTGTAATTTAACTCAAAACTCAAAACCCAAAACTCAAAACTATTCCAGCATTTCTCCTGTCAAACTAAAAGCGCGAATATCTGTAATTTTAACCCGCACCATTTTACCCGCCAATTCAGCAATATCGCCCTTAAAAAATGTCAGACGATTGCCGCGAGTGCGTCCCATCACCTGAGTTGAATCTTTGAGATTCTGGACTTCCACCAAAACCTCTTCAGTGCGTCCGAAATAGCGCTGCGATCGTTCCATCGCCGTTGTTGTCACCACATGATTGATTCGTTGCAGGCGATCGGCTTTAACCTCCTCACTCAACTGATTTTCCCACAAAGCCGCCGGCGTTCCCGGGCGAGGCGAATAAGCCGCAGTATTCACCAAATCGAAACCAACATCTTCGATTAACTTCACAGTCTTCTCAAACTGCGCTTCCG
>Ga0247770_1000611_pt1 | contig 33482 bp, 34 predicted proteins | sample UWRJL136409B6_FD_179943 | JGI IMG/M metagenome (GOLD analysis project Ga0247770, IMG submission 179943) | Plant litter microbial communities from Arlington Agricultural Research Station in Wisconsin, United States - UWRJ-L136-409B-6 | ecosystem: Environmental > Terrestrial > Plant litter >... | reverse complement strand
TTCCTTCAATTTGAGTACAAGTTTCAACCTTGACTCCAGGCAAGTCTAATAAATAGTCTAAATGAAAGCTCATTACTTTAACTGTATTGGTTGATCTATTTTACACCATAAACTCAGGAGAGCCCGCTCAACTTATTCATCGATCAACCAATTTTCTAGCCATGATGGAATAAAAGGTATTTTGTAATATTCACGCTCCATTAGAGCTTTGAAAATAGTTGTATTCAAATGGTAATAGTTAGAAGAGCTACTATAATACGGATTTTCAAACATCAGGATAGCAGGTAAATGTCCCTGTGGTGCATTCAGAGAGTATTGTAGATCGCCATGATATATACGGTTGCTCTCTCTGTTCCAGCCAACTCGATCGATAAATACATTGTACACAGAATCATCAATCCAATATTTTTCCCCGTTACTATTATAGATGTTCAAAATTTGAATCCAAATATTTTTCTGAACGCTAAGACCAAACCTTCCATCACTAAACTTCACCCAAAGTCGATTGATTTTTCTCAGGTCTTTTGGAGGAATTTGAGCGATATCTATGTACGTATAACTGCGAGATGGCATTAAGTTGTATATAATATTTAATGTTTCTTCATCAGCCTCTTGCCATTTCCTTGCATCAAGTAATTCGTAGAGTTTTTTGTATTTTCCCTCTATAACAAGAATAGAGTGTCGGGAATATTTGGGAGACTCTTCAGTGGCAAAACTTACTATTCTTTCAGCCAACTCATTGTCATCAGGTACTCTGGTGTCAGAAATACCTAAATTTTTATTCCACCTAAGAAATCTTGCTTTAATTTTAGAATTTCTGCGTATTTGAATTTTTAATTGATTAATCACTTGCTTCTTAGCTGTTCCGGCATCATCTCCTTGATTTTGAAGGTGATTTAATATCTCTTGAATTTGAGCAATAAATTGCGATAAATCCTGATTTAAATATATTTGATTGCCTTGTATATTGATACAATCACCTTGAATCTGCTCGTGATAATTACCACCCTCTGTACCTATATTCCGATTGTTAGCATACATCCTATCCTCGTTACTATCCTCGTCACTATTTTCAGCGTAAGGAATTCTCAAGCTTTCTTGCTTAAGTTGTAGTTTTAAAATATATAAAGAACACCCAACTACAGCGCTCGCAATAGCAGTGCATATTAGAATGACAAACAATGTATAATTCCACGCAAACGTAATACCCAAAATAACTAACGATAGCCCGATAGCATAGTAAAACATTTTTGGGGGAATCTTACTCATTATTAATTTTTTAAATTATAAATTTCACACGCTCCAAGTTAACCATTTTGCTTTAAAATAGTGGAATTCCTGCTAATTTAACAACATTTTTCAATACTTCTATAGTAGCTTCACCTATTAATCCATTAGCAGCAGCATCACCCAAATACTGAGCTATTTTAGCTAACTTACTTCTAGTAATAGGGTCATTATTAGCTTGATTAGCTAAATCATTTGTAACTTTTTGTTGAGCTTCTTCAGGTGTATATCCCTGGGTTTGAAGCTGAGTTAAAAGTTCCTGGATCTGAGTGGCAGCTTGAGATAAATCTTGACTTATATTTATATGATTGCCTTGAATATTAATATTATTTCCATGAATGGATTCATTATAAGCACCGCCACCTGTATTGATAATTCTATTTGCGCTCATAAAATACCTCTATATTAAGACTTTTCTATTATACACGATGGCTACACCCATACGCAACTGGTCATCGACCGAAAAAGCGTCATCGGTGCAAGCTCAATTCGCCAACTTATTCAAGCAGTCAAGGATCTAGTTACTTAAGCAGATCACATTTTGAGAAAAATTTTACATTTCAACTATACTATGGTAGCATTTTCAGGATTAGCCACGACACTCAAATCTAGCAAACTAGCGATCGCAAATTATCCCTGCAGAAGATCGATCGCCATTACGATCGCAAAATCCGATTTTATGGCAAAATTAGCCTAGACTGAAATATGAAAGCTGGCGATCGGGCAAGCTGTAGCGAATGTTGCCCTCGTGAGTCCTGACTTCGTTTTTGCCGTTTACCCCGGTTATAAAATCCGGTTTGTGAGCGTATTAGTCCGTAATCCTTGATTTAGTATGTAAAATCATGAACGTACAAATTACAGATTTGCGTGCGGTTGACGAGCCAAAAATTCAACAGGTAGCTAGATTAATAGTTGAAGGTTTTAAAGAGCATTGGCCCGATGCTTGGCCCGATCTAAAATCTGCTTTGCAAGAAGTGCAAGAATCTTTAGGAGCCGATCGCATCAGTCGAATTGCTGTCGGCGACAGCAATCAAGTTTTGGGATGGATTGGCGGAATTAAACAGTATGACGGTAATGTTTGGGAACTGCACCCGCTGGTAGTGGGAACCGAATTTCGCGGACAAGGAATTGGTCGATCGCTCGTAGCTGATTTAGCAACAGAAGCTAAAAACCGGGGAGGGATCGTGCTGTGGGTGGGTACCGACGACGAAGACAATCAAACCACTCTTTCAGGCATCAATCTTTATCCTAACGTTTGGGAACACATCGCCAAAATTAGAAACTTGCGCGGTCATCCCTACGAATTTTATCAAAAAATGGGTTTTGCGATCGTCGGAGTGATGCCCGACGCCAACGGAATTGGCAAGCCAGATATTTTCATGGCAAAGCGGTTGTAAAGTTTAATTTTGGTTTTAAATTTACTGACAGGTAGCTTGCCAATCCAACACTTACCAAAATTAGTTGTTGAAAGTTTCCCAGAAAATCCGTCTAGTCTGGACGTGCGAACCCCGTTCGAGGGTCGCTAATAAACAAACCCAGAACTAACGAATCCATCACCGTATCCCAGACAGGAGTCAAACGCTGTGCATCGTCAACCCAATAATCAAAAGTAATCAAACACTGAACATTAGAACCCAATCCAATACAGATTCGCGAATAAGCTTCCCGCTGTTCTGGAGGGTCGATAAACTTAAATTCAGTCCAAACAACGCGGGCAGTTTGCCGCTTCAATTGGATAATTTCCCCAAAAGCGATCGGATTTCGCGTCTCATCTTCAACCACCTTCTGTAATAGCGGCACCAGCGGAAAATCTCCCCAGTTACCAGGTGGTAGCAAATTAAAAGAAACCTCCAAACGACAATCATCATCCGGCGGCTTTTTATCCGTAAATCGGAACGAGTTAGTATCCGGTTCAAAATGCCAATCTTCCGGGACATCAAAGCGGACTGCACCTCTTCCTGCTACAAAAATTCGAGTTCCAGGCTTTGACTTCCAATTGTGGTCTTCTTTGAGTTCTAGGGTTTCCTTGAGCCATTCTTGCTTTTTGCGCTTAGACATAAACAGAACACCAAATTGCTGCTAATGTGTAGTTTTAGACCTTGCAAACACATTTTAACTTTATTTTGCTCGCCGTTTGCTCAAATATAACAATTCTTACACAAATCATGAATTCCTCTCTGTGTTCTCTGCGCCTCTGCGGTAAAAAATAATTTTTTTCACAATTGGCTAACTTTTATTTTTCACTCTTGGGAATCACATACCTAATTCCGCCTTTATTCCCAGCCGCATCGCCATTGTAACGGGGGATAACATGAATAGCTGCGTGACTGCGACTTTGACCAGCCTGTTTATTAATATTGATTCCCACATTAAAACCGTCTGGATGAAACTCTTTAATTAACATTTCTTGCACCTTATTAGCCATAAACCAGCAAGCCGATTGCTCTCGAAAAGGCAGTTCAAAATAATTTGCAACGTGACGCTTGGGGATGATTAAAACATGACCTTTGCTGGCGGGATAACCGTCAAACATCGCATAAGCTGTTGCTGATTCAGTTAGCAAAATTAGGTTTTTATACGGATTGCAGAATATGCAGTTATTAGTAGAATTTCTTTGATGGTTGTAATGCACGTATTTGTAAATTTCGCAATACTCATCTAGGTGAACTGGCTTAAATGGAAGTTTGACAATGCACTGATATGTAGGTTTTTTGTGGACATAATGTTCTCGAAAGCCTTCTTTTTTGATATCCCTTCTCACCGCAAAATACGCATTCCCTCCCGGTTTCAACAGGTGCGACACTTCCATCAGGACATTCGCTTGTTCTTCAGGAAACAAAACATTCAAAACATAAAAACAAATGATTGTGTCGAATTTATCTTCGGGGAATTTCGGGAAATAATAAGGGTCATAACCCGTAATATCGAAGCCTTTTTGCTGCAACAATCTCACATCGCTGCCCAAGCCGCACCCAAAATCTAAGACTTTGCCTTGCAGCAATTTTTTATCCAATAAAAATCTTGCCGGAAATGACAGATAAATTCTTTCGATTGCCGTCAGGTGGCTGAATTTATTTTGTTGCTTTTTCATGGCGGCCTAAATTTAATTTCAATCGTTATTTTTAGTCTTTGCGTAAAAGTTTTGTTAAAATTCCGAGAATTTTGTCAACTTCGTTAATATAATAATCGTTCAAGTCAATAAAAGCTGTTTGATTTACCAATTTGAGAAACTTCCAAGCATTTCCCGTGGTAACACCTCCGTAAATCGCCTCAATTTCATCATTTTGCTGTTGATTGAATCGCTGGGCTCCCAACATTTCAGCAATACACTGTCCTAATCCGTTTTTGATGTTTTCATTTTTGGCTTCTACTAAGGTGACAACTGGTGTTCGGATTTCGTACAAATCGCTGGATGCGGTGAGGATATAATCGCAGTACCCGTTAAGTCCACTTTCTGGATCGGCATTAAATTCCGTGCCTGAAAAAAAGCCGATTTGGAAGTTTAAAATGCGCCGTACTTCTAATAATACGGGAGCAATAATTAACTCGGATCGAGCTTTTTCAGTATTGATAGCATTGGCGAGAGGGATATATTCTGCTAGGGTTGTTTTGAGATATTCGCTAGGTGCAATTGATTCTACATCTGCAAACAAAAATGTTTTTTCATTAACAGTGAGGTTAAATGCTGCACGCACTTTGGTGATGGTAGTAAATTCACTATATGACATTTTTAAAGTCCTTAAATTAACTAAAAATTACCGATGATACTTGAGATTTTACCATTATTGCAGTTTGGCGATCGCCCCTTTTTCCACCAACACCTTACCAGTCACCAAATCCCGCACCGTCGCCAACAAAACCCGCCTCTCATCCACCTCAAAACTCACCGAAACCCTGTCAATTCCCAATACCCCGGGCGGATTCAAATGCGCTACGCAAACCTGCTGGTGGTGGCTTTCCAGAGACCGAAAATCCGTTTTTTTGTTGAGCAAGCTGCTCGTCATTTGCCCTTTTTCGTTAAAAATAACCTCCGCTTGCGATACCTCCGCAACTTCCCCAATATCTAACCGAATTTCCCTTTGCCCTTCAACTGCCACTTGCAGCGTCAACTCTTCGGAACTTTGACAGGGATACTTCATTTCCTTGCTAAATATAGGCGAATAAGCGTAAGCTTTAGCATAAGGTTCCCAAAGGCGAATTGCATAGCTGTGGCGCAAATAATCGTCAACACTCGCTAATTGTGTCAAGGCTAAAGCACCGTGCGCCACCGCTTCAAAAGGCTTGTCTATTTGGACTTTTTGGCGCCCAAAATACGAAACCACTAAATTAGATACAGCCGGGATTAGAGAAGTTCCTCCTACCAGCAAAACCTGTTCGATATCTGCTTTGCCGATACCTTTTCCCATTGCAATGCTCAGCACTTCATCTAAACTTTCCCGCAACTGTTCTAACAACTGCCTAGATTCCAGAATTTCCTCAAGCTTGTATCGGTTTAGCTGCAACTCGTAAGACATAAAATTTTCATCGTCTAACCAACTTTCCTTAGCCTCATTAACTTGAGAAAGTTGAATTTTTAATTTTTCCGCTATTTCTAATAAATTTTGCCAGCCAACTAGGCCGACTTCTGCCCGCGACGAACCAATTTGCCGCAAATAATCTTCGACAATCCAGATGTCAATATCTTCGCCGCCGACATAAGCATCGGATTTTGCCAACACTTCGGCACGCACCCCCCCCAGCCCACCCTTGTCAAGGGGGGGAGCGAGATTTCTCTCCCCCGGGCTAAGGGGGGGAGCGAGATTTCTCTCCCCCGGGCTAAGGGGGGGAGCGAGATTTCTCTCCCCCGGGCTAAGGGGGGGTAAGGGGGGGGTTACAGCAGTACGAACTAAACTTAAATCTAAAGTTCCGCCGCCAAAATCAACTACTAAAACTAGAGAGCCGGGGCGTTTTACTGCATATCCCAGGGCGGCGGCTGTGGATTCATCTATTACCTGAACTTCAGAACCTCCCAAATTTTCTCCTAAGTCGCGAAACCAATCTAGATATCGCTCAAACGCTCCGACGGGTACTGTAAAAAATATTTTATCTGGCTGTATATTTTGTAAATATAATTGTTTCCAAATAGTTTTGATAAAATGTTCTGCTACTGATTCGGCTGTGTAGGTGTCGCTGTCGATATTGCGGGGCGGTGGCTGAAAGTCGGCAGCTAAATTGCGTTTAAAAGCTTTGAAAAAACGGTCGGGCTGGGATTGTCCCAAACGCTGCGTTCGCACTTTTTCTCCCACCACCAACTCTCCCGCCTTGTTCACAAACACTAAAGTCGGTACTACAGATATTTCTCGAACATCTCCGCTCAAATTCTTCGTTTTAAAAATGCGGGACATCTCGCCCAATCTCAAAGTTTCTGGTGTTTGCGTATCCGGGTTGAGAATGCAGACAACCGTGTTGCTGGTGCCGAAGTCAATTGCAACTATAGTCATGGTGATTTTAGATTTTAGATTTTAGATTTTAGATTTAATTTTTCAGGCGGCCCTGGGTGGGGCAGCTAAGTTTATATGACTTACGCATCTACTCTATTTGTAGGCTCGCATTGCGCCCCTTACTTAATTTTTTATGCCACCTGGAAGGGTGCGGCTAACTTTAGCAGGAGCAAGAATTCGCTCTCCCTCCCGATAGCCGACAAACCGAATATAAACTAATTCTCCTTCTGTTATATCCTCAACATCCGCCTGGTGCAACTGCGGATTGTAAGCAGTTTGTTCCCAGGCAGAACCGATTGTTTGAAAATCCCAGCTTGACAAGAGATTTTCTAAGGGAGTAAACAAAGCTGAGAGATTTTTGGCGGGCATATCCGGCTTGGCTTCTGCCATTTTGCGGGCGGCGGGATAGTTAGTTAACAAAGTTTGCAACTGTTCAAAGGTAGCGCGGCGAAAATCGGCAGTTAGTTGAGCTTTTTGCTGCTGCAGTTCTTCTCGCAGCCGGAAACACTGCTGCCTCAATTCTTCAATTTCGCTGGGATTAGTTGTGATTGTAGCTGATATTGGCAGCGCGCTCAAAGTGCGATCGAACTCTTGAAAATCCAAATTCAGCACTGTTGCTAGTCGCCTCAGTTGGTCTAGCGTGACGTTTCCCACGTCTCCCTGCCGCACTAAACGCACCGCGTAGCGACTTAAGCCTGCTTTTTCGGCTAAATCTTGCCAATCGAGAATGTCTAGTTGATTCATGCGTTCCCGCAGAATTGTATCGTACTTAAACTCGATCGCATCTCGCGCCTCAGATGCAGCATAAAGGTAGACTAAAATTAGAAAAATGCCCCCGACACCTAGCGCGATGCTGAAGGCAGGCACTGTTGTTACATCAACTGTTGCACCCAGGAGATCAAACATCTTTAACTCTTCTAAACTTGTTTTAAAGTCTGCGTTTGTTCAACGACCAAATTTTCTTCGCCTTGGTAGTATTCTGGCAGCAAGTCTTGAGATTCTACTTTTCCGAGGGCTTTTTCAATTCCGGCGGTGGTTTCGGTGCAACTCGAACCGGTGGCGTTGAGGACGGTTTCAGTAATTTTGCCGTCTTTACCGATGCGGTATTCTATTTGGCGGTATTCTGCCATAATTCTTCCTCTTGGTTTAATGCTTGAGTGTTGACTATTGAGTGTTGAGTTATATTATAGATTCTATTTACCAATTATTCTAATGAATTTTTGTAGCGACAATGCAACCGGGGTTTCGCCGGAGATTATGGCTGCGATAACAGCGGCTAATTGCGGTGCTGTGATGTCTTACGGAGATGATGAATATACGCAGCGTTTGCAAGTTAAATTTTCGGACTTATTCGAGACAGCGGTGACTGTTTTTCCGGTAGCAACTGGTTCTGCTGCTAATGCTCTGGCCCTTGCGGTTATGACTCCTCCTTACGGGGCTGTTTACTGTCACGCGGCATCTCATATTAATGTGGATGAATGCGGCGCGCCGGAGTTTTTTACAGGCGGTGCAAAGTTAGTGACAGTAACAGGAAATCATGCTAAAATAGAGGCAGAGACTTTAGGAAAAATGCTCGATCGCGCTGGTGCAGGTGTCGTCCATCACGTACAACCCGCAGCCGTCAGCATCACTCAAGCAACGGAAGCTGGCACAGTCTACAACCCAGCGGAAATTTCCCACATTTCGGAAGTCGTTCGCGCTCACCATTTGCACCTACACATGGATGGAGCCCGCTTTGCCAATGCTGTTGTCAGTTTGGGCTGTTCTCCGGCCGATGTCACTTGGCGCGCCGGTGTGGATATTCTATCGTTTGGGGCGACAAAAAACGGCGCGATGGGTGCAGAAGCTGTGGTTTTTTTTAATCGAGAATTAGCAAAAACTTTCCCTTTTTACCGCAAGCGCAGCGGGCATCTATTCTCGAAAATGCGGTTTTTGTCGGCGCAGTTGGAAGCGTATATAACGGATGATTTGTGGCTAAAAAATGCGGCTCATGCAAATAATATGGCAGCCAAATTAGCCCAAGGTTTGGCAGGAGTTGAGGGAGCGAAGTTTTGCCATTGGGTTGAAGCCAACGAAATTTTTATTCAACTTCCAGAATCGGTAATTACAGCGGTTTTAGCTGAGGGTTTTCTGTTTTATCGGTGGGATGAATGTACGGTTAGACTGGTAACGGCTTTTAATACTCTGGAAGCGGATGTTATTGCTTTGGTGGAAGCTGTTAAACGACATCAGTAATTATTTCGTAAGGGCGGGTTTTACGAATAATATCTGACGAGTACCAACAATCTAGATCAACCCGTTCCCCACAATAAGCAACCCGCATTAACATTAAACTTGGATCGAATGCGGAAAATGTACATTGTGATTTTTCGTTTGATGGAGGCGGGTTTGAGAGATTGTTGGTTATTTACAATTATTGTTTGTGACACCAGCCCTACATTTTAATAGGTTGAGGAATAGGTTCTGCAACTGCGGCTAGTTCTGGTTCAGCTTCTTCGAGGTGTGCTTCTAAAAGCGCCAGATTTCTCATGTTTGATTTATAAAAAGCATCGAAGATATCTCCTACTAAAGGTACTGAACCAACGACGGCTTCTAGACCGATATTGTAAATCATTTTCCCGAGAGTTTTTTGGGGGATGTTGAATCGAGTTGCTAAATAAATTAGGTAGGCGGAAAACGCGGTATCTACGATATCCCCAGCACCCGGAACTAAACCGATAATGGGGTCTAAACCAATGCGAAATTTAGTGCCGGGGATGCCAATGGCGGTATCCATCAGGCGGCTGAGTTTGCGGATGCGGTTGAGGGTAGCGAGACGCTCTATGTTGTTCATATTATTATTGTTGAACTAGGTTGAAAATTTGAAATCTGTCGGAAGACGGAAAAAAAACATCTAGAAACCGCTCATTCTCGATCTTTGCTAATATGCTGAATTCCCCATTCGTGCATGGCATTAATAATCGGTTTGAGACTTTCGCCCAAAGGCGTTAGCGAATATTCAACTTTTGGCGGCACTTGCAGGTAAATTTCCCGGTGCACAATCCCGTCTGACTCCATTTCGCGCAGTTGCTGCGTCAGCATCTTCTGAGTAATGCCGTTGACAGCTCGTTGCAGCTCGTTAAAACGCTTCACTCCTTGAAACAACTCCCGCAGAATCAAGACTTTCCAGCGCCCGCCAATCACCTCTAGAGTTCGTTCTACAGGGCAATTTGCTCGATCGACTTTTACTTCTTGGACTTGCATAGTATCTTTTTGGTAAGTATCGTACTTTTAAGTGCGTACTACCCATAATAACTTGACTCGGTTTAAAATAAAAACATCACAGAAACACCCGATAAATTTCACTGAGGATTCAGAAAATGATTACCGTTAGAAAAAGTGAAGCAAGAGGACACGCTAATCACGGTTGGCTGGACAGTTACCATACATTTTCTTTTGCCAGCTATTACGATCCAAATTATATGAATTTTCGAGCGTTGCGGGTAATTAATGAGGATTTCGTTAGCCCCGGCAAAGGTTTCGGCACTCACGGGCACAGCGACATGGAAATCATTACTTATGTACTGGAAGGAGCATTAGAACACAAGGACAGTTTGGGTACTGGTGCAGTGATTAAACCCGGTGAAGTGCAGCGGATGACGGCAGGTACGGGCATCCAGCACAGCGAGTTCAATCCCTCGCAAACAGACCCGGTTCATTTGCTGCAAATCTGGCTTTTACCCGATACAAAAGGCTTATCACCCAGTTACGAGCAGCGGGATTTTCCCCTAGCAGAAAGGCGCGGAAAACTGCGCTTAGTGGCGGCGCGAGATGCGAGAGATGGTGCTGTGAAAGTGCATCAAGATGTGGATTTGTATGCGGCTGTTTTGGATAAAAACTCGCGGGTTTCTCATGCTTTGGGGCCGAATCGCCATGCTTGGGTGCAAGTTGCTCGCGGCTCGGTTTTGCTCAACGGTTTGACTTTAGAAAATGGCGACGCTGCGGCGGTTAGCGGCGAAAATGAGGTGGTGATTGAAGCGGCGGAAGATACGGAATTTTTGCTGTTTGATTTAGCATAAACTTCTGCACCCTACTTAGTCGGTAAGGTGCGCAATTCGCACCCTACTGAGTATGGCTAGTGATGGGTAAGGTGCGTATTGCCCACCCTACTTAGTGATGGATAATGTGCGCATTGCCCACCCTACTTAGGGTGGGTTACTACTTAGGAAATAAGTAAATAGGAGGAAGACAGTAAATTTTATTTGTGGTATTTTTGCTAAGGTTAAGTGTTTAGGATAAATTTTTATGCAAGAAAACCCGATCGCCAGAAAGCATCTTGTTTGGAGCCTGCTCACTGGTTTAGCAGTCGGCGCCATCGCAGGCGCACCCCTCGGCTGGATGGCTAATGGGTATTATTCCGACCAGCGTATGGCTCAAAGTATCATTTGCCGAGAAAAAAATAGAGATAAGCCAGTTGCTATGGTTGAGTCTATTTGTGGTCCCCAATTCTAAATTTTTCTGCTAGCCAGAGGGCTGTGTCAAATATTTTTAGGCTTGTGCGAATGTCGAAAGTTCGATCGCGCAGGCGTTTTCGCGTTGTCAACGGTCAATATGCCACAAACCGGAAAATTTATGCGTCAGTTGATATGTGGGTATGTTAAATTTACACAATAATGAATTACAGCAGAACAATTCCGGCTATTTTGAGTGCTACGATCGCCCTGAGTTCGATCGCCCTCATCCCACTGACACCACCTCAAATTGCCCTCGCATTAACCGCCGACAAAGTTAAAACCGTCGCTAAAGAAATTACTGTTCGCATCCAGGGGCCAAAAGGCGGTTCGGGAGTAATTTTAGAAAAACAGGGCAGCACATACTATATTCTCACAAACTGGCACGTTGTCGATAAAGCCGGCGATTACCAGGTCGTAACTCCGGACGGCAAAGCTCACTCTGTATACTATAGCCTCGTGCGGCGAGTGCCAGGGATGGATTTAGCGGTCGTGCCCTTCAGCAGCACTCAAAACTACCCCCTGGCTCAATTAGCCAATTCCGCAGCAACTAAGGGAAACAAGGCTTATGTGGCCGGCTGGCCGATATCCGGCGGTTCTCTCAGACAGCCGATTTTCATCGCTACGGAAGGTCAGCTTACCGGCCGCCAAACTCCCTGGAACGGTTATACTTTGGTATACAATAACTTAGTGAGAGCGGGCATGAGCGGCGGGCCGGTCCTCGATGACGCGGGGCGGCTTGTCGCAATTAACGGGATTGTCAGATTAGAGGAAAATTCCGATAAAATCGTGGCGGCGGGAATAGAAATCAATACTTTCATGAAATGGCGATCGACTATTTCCCTGCCAGTAGTTCCCCAATCTCCTACTGCCGGAAACCCTAAAACTCCAGGGAATAATGCAGCCCGAAGGCCCGGAAGTGCGATCGCCTTTGCTGCTACAAATACCCTCAAAGGACCTTCCGAAGTTGTCAGTTCCCTTGCCCTTGCTTCAGCTTATTTTACCACAGGAAATAGCAACGGCACTATCTCTGTTTGGAATTTTCCCAGCGGGCAATTACAAACTACCCTGCAAGGACACACGGAAGCCGTAAACGCACTGGGCGCGAGTGCGGATGGCAAGGTGTTAGCTAGCGGCAGCGACGACAAAACTGTGAAAATTTGGAATTTAGAAACTGGCGCGGTTGTACGCACTTTGAGCGGGCATTCCAATGCTGTTTCGAGCGTTGCCGTCAGTCCTGATGGTCAATTTGTAGCCAGCGGCAGTTGGGACAAAACGATTAAGATTTGGAACCCGAAAACAGGAGAGTTGCTGCGGACTTTGACCGGGCATTCTGGGTTGGTGAATGCTGTTGCAATTAGTCCCGACAACAAAACTTTAGCTAGCGGCAGTAAAGATGGTTCAATTAGGTTGTGGAATTTAGCTAGCGGTCAAGCAATTCGCACGATTGGTGGCAAAAACTTGGCTGTTTTGTCCCTAGCTTTTACTCCTGACGGCAAAAGTTTAGCGGCGGGAAATAGCAATGGTACTGTTGGGTTGTGGAATGCCGGAAACGGGCAGTTAATTCGGCGTTTAAGCGGGCATACTGACGGGGTTTGGTCGGTGGCTTTTAGTCGGGATGGCACTACGCTGGTTACTGGGAGTTGGGATAAGAGTGTGAGACTTTGGGATGTGCGATCGGGGGAATTGAGAGGTACTTTGAGCGGTCATGCTGGCTATGTTAGCGCTGTGGCGATTAGCGCAGATGGCAAGACTATTGTTAGTGCGGGTTGGTTGGGGGAAATTAAGATTTGGAAACGGGGCAATTGAGATTTTTTTGAACCGTAGAGGGTCAGAGGGCGTCCAGAGAAGAGAGATAGGATCGCTTCGGCGATTAATCTAGGCATCAGGAGCGGTTTCTTTCTCTAGAAGCTGCATTAACTCTGCATTTTCTTGGATAAGTCTCTGATTCTCTTGATAAAGGGCTATATTTAAGTCTTTAATTCGATTGAATTCTTCGGGGCCAAAACTTTTTACCTCTGCAACTTCGCTGGGAAGCTTAGTTTTTCTATCTCTTCCTTTATCATCCCTTCCTGGGAAAAGATTGTGTGCGGGGTCAAACCACACTATATAAAACGTATTATCAAAAATAAAACCATGTATTCTTCCATAGCTCTTTGCTACCCTAAGTTCAAAAGAATCTCTAGTCATTTCTTCATATTGCTTTTGTAATTCATTCTCATCATTGCCGCATTGAGGGCGCAGTGAATCTTTAATCTTATCTGGAAAGGAAGTTTGTGTGATGGTGTTATCTCCTTTCCAATTAATAAATTTAGGCGTCAGTCTTGGATGGGTTTGCTGTTTAATATCATCAGCAGTCGCATTTTGAATGTCATTAAAGGCACCAAAAAGTAGTTCATAATATTTTTGGCTCAACCCGTGAAGAAAAAACTTTTCTGATTCCCAGTCGACGAACTTGAAAGAAATCTTAAGTTTTTCGTTTGATATTATGCGATAAGACTCTTCAGCAAGATTTTTGAGACGACTTTCAAATTTTTTCTTAGTCATTTCGATTAGCATGCGTAAGCTGCCAACTTTCTCTCAAAGAAACTCTTCATAGAATCTTTAGATATTAAGGCATTAGAACCTTCAGTTTCAGATAACCCTTTTCTCGCCTCTAACCACGGATATTCACGATGAGTCATCGTCACTAAAGCTGCACCATCATATCGTCCGTAAGCTTCAACGATCTGTTCGATCGACTCTAATTTTTCCGGTTCTATTTCGGGAAGCTCAAACTCTTCTTGAATGCTTCTCCATCCATAATCTTTGTATTCTTGATACAAGGCGGTAATCACAGGTCCATAGGTCCAAGCCTCAAAATCTTCTTCAAATAGTGGTTCTCCATTGTGGGTAGCCATATAAATAGCTTGGACATAGTAACAAAGCTTTTGCAGCTTCATTGGAGTTAGGCTTTCTAGAAAAACCTCTCTGTGATGGATGATAATAATACTCACAATTTTTTTAAGATTTTCGGAAATCACAAGCTAGTCCTCCTATCTAAGGTCTTCAAATTATAGCCTATATCAGAAGAATATATTCTCTATTATAACAATATTATAACAATCGCTGTTTGTAGTGAGGACTTTAGTCCTCAAAAACAGGACGCCAGCGTCCTTACTACAAACTAATTTTCATGAAGCTACATCACTAAATCTTCGATCGTGAACTTCAATAAGTCGCACAGGGCTTTGATCTGTGCTGGGTAAAGCTTGGGGACGTGTCTGTCGGTTTCCCAGTTGATGACTGTGGATTCCACCACATTACACGCTCTTGCCACTTGTATTCGAGTCAAACCTAGACTTTCACGTCTTTCTCTTAGCTTTTGCCCCAGCGTCATTATCTGTCCCGTACTTAGTTCAGTTGATTATATTTATTCAGTTGACTATATGTAGTTCATGTCTTACTCTATAGACAGACACAAAGTCTAACAAAGGTCAAAAGCCAGTCCGCGCCCTCGACAAGCATTGAACTGGCTTTGGCTCCAAAACTCAAATGGAGACAAATTTAATTATGCCCTACAAACAGCGCCTTAACAGGTGGTTGGTGGTTCGCTTGCTTCCCAATATGCAGCGAATCACTGTAGCCCATTTCTTCAGACATTCCGATGCGGACGGCTATCTGCGGATTATCCGGCAGTTAATCCCCAATGCTCAATTTGTGATTGTTTTTAATGCCGATATCAACCTAGAAACAGCCCCGCGTCTGTAGCGAAGGCAGCTAGTTGAGGGTTCGGTTAGGCACAGAATCGACTGGTAGGGTGCGTTAGTTGGTAGCGATTCGACGCACATCGGCTAATCATTTCCGGGCTACGCACCCTACTACCTAGCATTTGGCTTCAAAGTACGATCGACACTTGTCAGTAACCAGCGGGCTAAAGCCAGGATCGATCGCGAGAAATCTCTCGCAAGCTGTACTGATCCGCTATCCTCTTCACTGACTACGTTGTGTGGGTGACGACACTCCTTGGATGCGACGCTAGTTTTGGGCTCTGTTGCTTGTAGTTAAACAGTTTTAAAGTCACCCTCGACAGTGCTGCAAGCTTAACAAACCCTTACAACAAAGGCACAAAGCGAACGTTACCTAGTAATAGGTCCGGTGACAGCCATGTCTCCGAAAAGGGGCAACCATACCCCTCTCCCCGCAAGGGGATTCAAGGCGGTTGAAACCGCCGGGTCGTTTTCCACGGCCAGGCTAAAGCCCCGCTCGTTTCCCACTTACCGAGTGTTCTTTATGATAGATTTGGTTCTTGCACGACTACAGTGGAAGACAAAATCACATTAAGATTTGCGCCATAAATTCGATCGATCGGCTGTAATGACAGGGTAAGGCGCACAGGGCGCAACTGGTGGAGTTAATCTAAAATCTAAAAGCTAAAATCGCGTGACTTCTGACAAATGATTGAAGTAGAACACTTAAGCAAAACTTACGGTTCGACCGCAGCGATCGCGGACGTGTCTTTTTCGGTCGAATCAGGAGAAATTCTGGGTTTTTTGGGACCCAACGGTGCCGGCAAAACCACAACCATGCGGATTTTGTCGGGATATTTGCCCGCATCCAGCGGTACAGCCCGCATCGCCGGCCTCGACGTTCACGAAAACTCGATGGGAGTCAGACAGCGCATCGGCTATCTGCCGGAAAACCCGCCACTGTATCCAGAAATGACTGTGGAAGGGTTTCTGTTTTTTGTGGCCAGGATTAAGCAAGTATCGGCGGGCGATCGCGCGCGACAAGTTACCTCCGCGATCGAACGCTGCGGGCTGGTTGATAAACGCAAAGTTTTAATCCGCAAGCTTTCTAAAGGATTTCGTCAGCGCGTCGGTATAGCTCAGGCGATCGTCCACGACCCGCCCGTCATTATCTTAGACGAACCAACCGTCGGGCTCGACCCCCGACAAATCATCGAAGTCCGCAATTTAATCAAAAGTCTTGGCGGCCAGCACACAATCATCCTTTCCACGCACATCCTGCCGGAAGTCAGCATGACTTGCAACCGCGTTACCATCATCAATCGCGGTAAAATCGCCGCTGCGGGTACTCCCGACAATTTGATGGGAGAGTTGGCCCTCTCCGAGGGTTACGATCTCGAAGTTGAAGGCGAGGCGGATTTGGTAAACAGTCTGCTGTTACCTTCTTTGGACAATTTGCCGGGAGTTCGATCGGTCGAATTGATTCCCAGCCAGGAAGTTTTAGTCAGTCGCTACCGCCTGCGGGCGTTGTGCGAACCGGAAAGAGAACCGGGACGAGAAATTGCAGCAGCTATCATCGCCTCGGGATTTGGACTCTGCGAAATGCGCCGCTCTCGCGCTACTCTGGAAGATGTGTTTTTAAGGCTGACAGCGGCTGAAAAGAAACCGGAAGAAAATCTGGTTCACAGCGAACCGGAGGTCGCTCGAAATCTGCAAGAAGCAGAAATTCAAGACTCGCTCGCGGATGCTCATCAATCGGAATCGCAACCGACGATCGCAGATATTCCACAATCGGAATCGCAACCGATTGGGGAATATCTGCCAGTTTCAGATAGGCAAGAGTCTATCTATGATTCTCCTTCAGCATCCGAACCAATTGCAGAAACAGTAGAGTCGATCGAGCATCCTCAGTTAGAATCCGAACCAGTTGTCGAAACGGTAGAGTCGCCAGAACATCCTCAACCAGAAGCGATTGTCGAAAATCTGCAAGTTTCAGAAACGGTAGAGTTGCTAGAACATCCTCAACCAGAACCGATTGTCGAAAATCTGCAAGTTTCAGAAACGGTAGAGTCGCTAGAACATCGTCAACCAGAACCGATTGTCGAAAATCTGCAAGTTTCAGAAACGGTAGAGTCGGTAGAACATCGTCAACCAGAACCGATTGTCGAAAATCTGCAAGTTTCAGAAACGGTAGAGTCGGTAGAACATCGTCAACCAGAACCGATTGTCGAAAGTCAAGAGTCGATCGACTATTCTCAACCAGAATCCGAACCAATTGCAGAAACACCAGAGGAAATAAGCGATTTAGAACCAGGAATGCAACCAGTGGCAAATTTTCTGGAAATTGTACAAAGACAAGAGTCGCTAGAGCATTCTCAACCAGAACCGGTTGTCGAAAATCTGCTCATTGTCGAAACAGTAGAGTCGCAAGAACATCCTCAACCAGAACCGATTGTCGAAAATCTGCTCATTGTCCAAACAGTAGAGTCGCAAGAACATCCTCAACCAGAACCTGTTGTCGAAACAGTAGAGTCGCAAGAACATCCTCAACCAGAACCGATTGTCGAAAATCTGCTCATTGTCCAAACAGTAGAGTCGCAAGAACATCCTCAACCAGAACCGATTGTCGAAAATCTGCTCATTGTCCAAACAGTAGAGTCGCAAGAACATCCTCAACCAGAACCTGTTGTCGAAAATCTGCTCATTGTCGAAACGGTAGAGTCGCAAGAACATCCTCAACCAGAACCGATTGTCGAAAATCTGCTCATTGTTGAAACGGTAGAGTCGCAAGAACATCCTCAACCAGAACCGGTTGTCGAAAATCTGCTCATTGTTGAAACGGTAGAGTCGCAAGAACGTTCTCAACCAGAACCGGTTGTCGAAAATCTGCTCATTGTCGAAACGGTAGAGTCGCAAGAACATCCTCAACCAGAACCGGTTGTCGAAAATCTGCTCATTGTCGAAACGGTAGAGTCGCAAGAACGTTCTCAACCAGAACCGGTTGTCGAAAATCTGCTCATTGTCGAAACGGTAGAGTCGCAAGAACGTTCTCAACCAGAACCGATTGTCGAAAATCTGCTCATTGTCGAAACGGTAGAGTCGCAAGAACGTTCTCAACCAGAACCGATTGTCGAAAATCTGCTCATTGTTGAAACAGTAGAGTCGCAAGAACGTTCTCAACCAGAACCGATTGTCGAAAATCGGCTCATTGTTGAAACAGTAGAGTCGCAAGAACATCCTCAACCAGAACCGATTGTCGAAAATCTGCTCATTGTCCAAACAGTAGAGTCGCAAGAACATCCTCAACCAGAACCGGTTGTCGAAACAGTAGAGTCGCAAGAACATCCTCAACCAGAACCGATTGTCGAAAATCTGCTCATTGTCCAAACAGTAGAGTCGCAAGAACGTTCTCAACCAGAACCAGTTCCAGTTGTCGAAAATCTGCTCATTGTCCAAACAGTAGAGTCGCAAGAACGTTCTCAACCAGAACCAGAACCGATTTTAGATACACCAAAGTCGCTAGAACATCCTGAACCAGAATCCCAACCAGTTGTAAAAAATCGGCCACTTAAACAAAAGCCACAACCGAGTAGCGATTCTCCACCACAACAGCCACCTATTAACAAAAAGCGACAAATAGAAAGAAAGCAACAGGATAGCGACGACCGCGAAACACCACCTGCAGGCGACTCAGAATGAACCAATTACCAATGGCCAATTACCCATTCCCAATTCCTAAATGTTAGTAATGATTAGTAATATTGTCGCAATTTACCGCAAAGAACTACAAAGCTATTTTGCCTCGCCATTAGCCTATGCCATCGCAGCAGTGTTTTGGCTAATCACCGGCTACTTTTTAATAGCCATCCTCCTCGCCCCCGACGGGTTAATTCCCCAAATCGGCCAGCGAGACCAAATGGGAATTACCGAACCTCCCATCGACGTAGCCTACGAATTCCTGCAACTCTTCCTGCGAATCATGGGTTCCCTTTCGTTGTTCGTACTACCCGCACTCTCAATGGGACTTTACGCAGAAGAACGCAAACGCGGCACCTTAGAACTATTAGCCACATCGCCCTTAACCAACTGGGCAGTTGCTACGGGCAAACTCCTCGGCGTTTTAACATTTTATACCACAATGTTGCTGCCCCTGCTGTTCTGCGAGGCGATCGCCCTCAGTTCCTCAAACCCACCCGTACCCCCCGCAGTTCTGCTGCTAGGACACGGTGGCTTAATATTACTAGCGGCAGGAGTATTGTCCCTGGGAATGTTTATTTCCTCCCTCACAGACAGCACAATTTTATCAGCCATCCTCACCTTCGCTCTAGTATTATTTCTCTGGGTGATCGATGCAGCCGCCGTCGGTATCGGTGGCCCCTTCGGAACAGCATTAGGACATTTGTCGCTCTTAACACATTACACCAATCTTGTCAAGGGAGTTTTCGATACTAGCAGTTTAATTATGTTTGCCAGTTACATAATTTTAGGAGTATTTCTGACCGCCCAATCCATCGATGCCTTGCGATATCAGCGTTCTTAAAAAATCAGGGAAGGATTCCGGGAATAAAGAGGGGAGAGTCGGAGAGTGGGAGATTAAAGGAGAGGCCACCACTTCCCAGTTCCCACTTCCCAATTCCCACTTCCCACTTCCCACTTCCCACTTCCCAATTCTCAATTAATGTTAGTTATTCCACTAATTGCTTGAAAGAATGAGATTTATAGATCCCAAAATCGACTTTGCGTTCAAAAAAATATTCGGTTCCAGCGACAGCAAAGACATCCTGATTAATTTTTTAAACGCCGTCCTTTATGAAGCACAGCCGCTCATCGAAGACTTAGAAATAATCGACTCCCAACCAGAAAATCCAACTCTGGGGACCCAAGAGACACGCCTAGATGTCAAAGCCACAATTAACGGCGACAGAATCGCCCTCGTTGAAATTCAACTGATCAACGTGCCTTCCTTCGGGAATAGAGTTTTGTACAACGCTGCCAAAAGCTACAGCCAGCAATTAACAGGAAAAGACCGCTACGAAAGACTAAAAACAGTAATTTCATTAAAAATTGCTGACTTTGAAATGTTTGAAAATCAGCCCGAATTTATGTCCCGGTTTGTTTTCCAAGAAAAAGAGCAACAGTTTGAGTGTCCAGATACTGAAATAGAATTAGTATTTATCGAACTGCCAAAATTTAGCAAGGAATTAGCAGTATTAGAAACAACCGCCGACCAATGGATTTACTTTATCAAAAACACCAGCACTCTGGAGACAGTACCAGAAACACTGAGTGCAGTTCCCGAGATTCAGAAAGCTTTTAGAATTGCCAGGGAAGACAACTTCACTCAGGAAGAATTAAAGGAATTGCAGAAGCAAGAAGTGTGGATTCAAGACCAGCAGATTGCCATAGAGATAGCAAGAGAACAGGTGACAAAAACCGCTCAACTCTCGTTAATATTGCGTCAGCTAGTGCGGCGTTTAGGCACAATACAACCGGAAACAGAAAACTGCATCCGTCAATTAAGCGTACAGGAATTAGAAAACTTAGGAGAGGCCGTGCTGGATTTCAAACATCCGTCTGATTTAACAGTATGGTTGCAGGCTAATACGATATAGAATAACATTCTAGAACCAGAATTGGGTCACTCAATATTTACCTTATGAAAATTAGAAAAAAAAATTGGAAATACGTGTTTTTGCTGGGCCCCCTCCTCATCGCAGCGGGGGTAACAGCAGCACTTGTATCCGGAGTATGGGAACCCCTGACAGTCGGTTTAGTTATTGCCGGAACAGTGACGATCGCACTTTGGCTGCTATATTTGAGTTACGAACAAAGCTTTTGGGGGAAGCGTTCCACTCAAGCTAGCACCAACGCCCTGATTGCTACCCTCGCCGTCTTTGTGATTCTCGGAGTAATTAACTTCATAGCGGTTCGCTATCCCGTCCGCATCGACTTAACCGAAAGCCAACAATTTACCCTCGCCCCGCAGACTCAACAAATACTGCGAAATTTGCAACAAACAGTCAAAGTTTGGGTGTTTGACCCCACCCAAAATCCTCAAATCAAAGAATTGCTGCAAAGCTACAAACGCGAGGGAGGCGAAAAGTTCCAATTTGAGTTTGTTGACCCGCTAGCCCAACCGGGAAAAGCGCGGGAATTTAGCATTACCAGCGTCGGAGAAGTTTACCTGCAATCCGGTGACAAAAAACAGGTGCTGCAAAAAGGTGGGACTGCTTTTGGTAGCGACCCGAATCAAGGTCTTTCAGAGATAAAACTTACCAATGGCTTAGAAGAAATTCTCAGCACTCGCGTTGCTACAGTTTACTTTTTGCAAGGCAAAGGAGCCCGCCCGCTAAAAGAAGGTCAAGGCGGAATTCAGCAAGCTGAAAAAGCTCTGAAAGATAAATACTACAACGCCCAAACCCTGAATTTGACAGAACGTAAAGAAGTGCCAGAAGATGCAGATGCTTTAATCGTTCCGGGGTTGGAAAAACCGTTTTCCGATACAGAAATTAAAGCACTAAAAGCTTATCTCGATCGCGGCGGCAGTTTATTGTTAATGGTAGACCCGGCAATTGATACGGGATTGGACAAAATGCTGCAAGAATGGGGCGTAAAACTAGACGCCCGTTTGGCCATCGATGCTTCGGGCACTGGTCAAAGATTTGGGCTCGGCCCCACGGTTCCCACAGTCAGGCGCTACGGCGAACATCCGATTACTCAAAGTTTTGGCAGCGGTATTTCATTTTATCCGTTTGCGCGTGCTTTGGAAACATCGCCAGTAGAAGGGATAGAGGAAAAACCGCTGATTTGGACGAGTCAGGAAAGTTGGGCCGAAAGCGATTTGACGACGAGGAAATTGGAGTTTGATCAGAAGACCGATCGACAAGGCCCGCTATTATTAGGTGTCGCTTTAGTTCGATCGTCCACTGACAGCACTCCCTTAAAGCCCTCACCTCCACCAACACCAACACCGGTCACGCCTTCACCCCAAGCATCGCCTTCACCCCAAGCATCGCCTTCACCCCAAGCATCGCCTTCACCCCAAGCATCGCCGACAACTTCACCATCGCCGACAACTTCACCATCGCCGACAACTTCACCATCGCCGACAACTTCACCATCGCCGACAACTTCACCATCGCCGACAACTTCGCCAACAGCTTCCCCAATCAGCTATTCGGTGATTGTCTCGCAAGAAGCTACACCTCCAGCATTACCGACGACTTCGCCAACACCAGCAGCATCTCCCACAGCATCTCCAGAAAGTTCGCCAACACCCACAGCATCTCCCACAGCATCTCCCACAGCATCTCCGACAACATCTCCCACACCGATACCAGAAACATCTCCCACAGCATCTCCGACAACATCTCCCACACCGACACCAGAAACATCTCCGACAGCATCTCCCACAACATCTCCCAGTCCAAAGTCAACTCCTTCTGCGCCTTCAACTCCTAGAAAAACATCGCGAATGGTAGTAATTGGCACATCTCAATTTGTGACTAACGGTTGGTTTGACCAACAACTCAATAGCGACGTGTTTCTCAATTCAGTCAGTTGGTTGAGTAAACCAGACCAACAAAGCTTTTCTATCAGTCCGAAAAAAGCTACCAACCGCCGCTTTAACATGACGCCCATCCAAGTAGGATTGCTGGTTTTAGCTTGGCTAATGTGGCCTTTACTCGGACTCGGAATTGGCGGCGCTATCTGGTGGAAGAGAAGATAAGTTAGTTGACTGTTGACTGTTGACTGTTGACAGTTGTCAGTTGACAGTTGACTGTTGTCAGTTGACTGTTGTCAGTTGACTGTTGTCAGTTGTTATTAATAACAGACTCCCCAATGCCCAATGCCCAATGCCCAATTCCCAATTCCCAATGCCCAATTCCCAATTCCCAATTCCCAATTCCCAATTCCCAATTCCCAATGCCCAATTCCCAATTCCCAATGCCCAATTCTCAGTTATTATGAAATTGCAGAAAAATACATTAGTATTGATAGCCGTCGCGCTGAGCATGACTGGGTTGGTTGCTTTGTTCGAGATGCAAGTGTCTCCGAAACAGGAAGCCGCTAAGGAAGAAAAACAGAAAATTTTTGCTTTTAAGTCCGATCGTGTACAATTCTTTACAGTCAAAACTCCCGAAAAAATATTGACTTTTGAGCGAGTTTATGCTACAAAAGGAGGCAAGTCGAGCTGGGAAATGAAATTGCCAGTGCAAGCACACGCAAGTCAGGCATCGGTGGATTTTTTGCTAGACAGGCTGGCAACAGGAAAGAGCGATCGCACGATTAATATTACTGCTGCTCAACTGCCGGAATTCGGTCTCGACCAACCCCAAGCTACAGTCACAGTAAAACTGGACAACCAGGAAACTCACCGCTTAGTATTAGGCAAAACAGACTTTAGCGGCCGCTTCTTGTACGCTCAAGCCAATCCGCCGGAAGCGCCCCCTCAAAATTCAGCCCAAAATTTGCCCGTGCTGCTAGTGCCATTTGACTTTAAAAATGCCGTCCAGCGACCTTTGTCAGAGTGGAAAAAAGCAGAAGCACCCAAAACAGACAAACCGCAAAAACCCTCTCCGACGCCAAGTCCTGAGAATAAATAGATGCCCAGTCGCTCCTCGATGTTGCACCATTCTCAATAAGCCTTTTATGAACAGGCAAGATGCCTGTTCCACAAAGAGTGAATTTTCTCGCTTCACAGGCATCTTGCCTGTTGCTGACAATGGTGCGCTCTGGGATAGAATTTAAAGAACAAATCCCAAAACCTGTTACATCCAACATTCCGCACCTAAAATACAGAAAAGTCTAAACTTAAACTGTATTTAAGTAGCGTGCATTACCCCCAGGAAAGGGCGAATATGTTTCAGACAGCACTCAACCAAGGTACGACAGCAACGGATACAGCGCTTGACGTTGAACTCCGCAAGGTCTTCAAGGTATTTAACGGCGAAACCGCAGTCCGCGGAGTAGACCTCAGCATTCGCCAAGGAGAATTTTTTAGCATTCTCGGGCCTAGCGGCTGCGGCAAGACTACGACCCTGCGGTTAATCGCTGGGTTCGAGACTCCCTCGGCGGGCGAATTGATGATTCGCGGCCAGTCGATGACCAACACTCCGGCTTACCGCCGTCCGGTAAATACTGTGTTTCAAAGCTATGCTTTGTTCGGACACATGAATGTCTGGGACAATATCGCTTTTGGATTGCGGATAAAAAAGCTCGGGAAAGCGGAAATTGAAGAACGGGTACGGGAAGTTTTGCAATTGGTGAAAATGGAATCTTTCGCCAACAGGTTTCCCGGTCAAATGTCGGGCGGTCAGCAGCAGCGGGTGGCTTTGGCGAGAGCTCTGGTAAATCGACCGGCTGTTCTGCTGCTGGACGAACCCCTAGGTGCTCTGGATTTGAAGTTGCGGAAGCAGATGCAGTTGGAACTGTCGAATTTGCATCAAGAATTGGGTTTGACTTTTGTGATGGTGACTCACGACCAAGAAGAGGCGATGAGTCTGTCTGACCGGATTGCTGTGATGCACGAGGGCAGGATTGACCAAATTGGCTCTCCTGAAGAAATTTATGAGTGCCCGCAGACGGCTTTTGTGGCGGATTTTATTGGGGATACGAATTTGTTTGCGGGTACGGTAGAATCGATCGACCGATCGACTATCACAGTTCGCACATCAGCCAATCTGAAAATAATCGTTCAGCAGTCGGATATGTGGAGTGGTGTCACAGGCGACTCTGTTGTGGTCAGCGTCCGGCCGGAAAAAGTATATTTGAATCTCTACCAGCCGGAAGTGTCGGTCAACTGTTTTGAAGGGCGGCTCAAAAATACTATGTACATGGGCACGCACGTTCATTACGTGGTTGAGTTGGCGTCGGGCGATAAAATTACAGTGCGCCAGCCAAATACCGGCGGGTCTTTCCCCGATCCGCACACGCCGATTTACGCTTACTGGGGAACTAATGATTGTCTGGCTTTGACCGATCGAGGATAATTACGAAAGAAGTTCGGCAACGAACACGCGATCGAGATTTAACGGATGTCACGGAGGTCGGGAAGTTCGGCAACGAGCAGTGTACGGGATTTAACGGATTTAACGGATGGATGTTGCAGGGGAGTTCGGCAACGAGCAGTGTACGGGATTTAACGGATTTAATCGAATTTCCCAATCCCTAATTCCCCAATCTAAAATCTAAAATCTAAAATCGAATTTCCCAATCCCCAATTCCCCAATCTAAAATCTAAAATCTAAAATCTAAAATCTAAAATCGAACTGTGCCTCCGACTAACTTACCAATTTCCAGGATTTTCCCGGCTAATTCTACACGCCGTCAGTTCCTAAAAAATTCGGCGGCGACAATTTCCGGGTTAGCTGTTTCGAGTTGCGGCTGGCGACTTGCAGACGTACAATCTGCTCCTGCCGTCAAAGGTTCTGCCGACCAACTTTTCATCTATACTTGGGCAGGCTATACCGATAACGCTTTGCTCGATCGCTTTGCCGAAAAAACAGGCATTCGCGTAGTGGCCGACGTGTTTAGCTCCAACGAAGAGATGCTGGCGAGAGTTCAAGCCGGTGGCGCCCGCGCCTACAGCATCATTTACCCGTCTGACTACATGGTGGTTCAAATGACGGAACTCGGGCTGTTGAGCCCATTAGACCACTCGAGTTTGGGCGGACTCGATCGGCTCAAAAAACAGTTCCAAAACCCTGTCTATGACCCAGGAAACCGCTACAGCGTGCCTTTGAGTTGGGGAACCACAGGCTTGATTTACAACACCGAACAACTCAAAGAAGCTCCTGAAGATTGGAACTATTTGTGGGAGCACAAACAGGAGTTAGCAAGGCGAATGACGTTGGCGAGTGATGTTCGAGAAGTCATGGGCGCTGCGTTGCGGATGCTGGGCTATTCTCTGAATTCTACGAACCAAGAGCAAGTAAAACAAGCTTACGAAAAGTTGGTGGAACTCAAACCGGCGATCGCATCTTTTACTACTGATGCTTGGCGGCCTCAAATGCTGACGGGGGATTTGAAGGTAGCTATGTGTTATTCTTCTGATGCTAATGAAGTAATTTCAGATAACGATAAATTGAAGTATATCGTCCCCAAAAGCGGTTCTTCTCTGTGGACTGACACTTTAGTAATACCTAAAGGTTCTCCCAATCCCGAAGCAGCTTATAAATGGATTAACTTTCTGCTGCAAGGCGATGTCGCTGCTTCTTTAGTAGAGCGGCTCAGTTTTTCAACTCCTTCGGAAGATGCTTTTAGTTTGTTGACGCCGGAACTCCGCGAAAATGAGCTTCTTTTCCCTTCGGAAGCTGTTTTGAAAAATTGCGAAGGTGTGGCTCCGGTAGGGAAATTTATGGAAGTGTACGATCGCTATTGGACTCAATTAACCAGCGGCTAATCATCAAACCTAGGGCGGGTTTTACACACAATCTCTGATTCTCACCCAATATTTACATCAACCCGCCCTCGTACAGCCGCTCGCCCACTCTATCCGTATTATATCCGCGTTAATCCGTGTTCATCAGCGGTTAAAAACTCAAAAAAATTGATTTATGGCTGTTTCAACTAGAACTCCCCCTCCTATTCCTCCCAATTCTTCCTTGAAGGCTGAAACTGTTTCTCCGTGGTCGGCGTGGACAGGTCCGCTGGCATTGCTCGGCCCTTCTGGCTTGTTGCTGCTTTTATTATTAGTCATACCAACTCTGGTGATTTTTCAGCTTAGTTTGGTGCCGAATATTAAGCCGGGAGATTTGGTGAATCCTTCGGGAATCGCCAACTACCTGCGAGTGTTTGAGCCGCTGAATTTACAGGTGATGGGTCGATCGCTTTTTTTCGCAACGGGGACTACTATTCTGTGTTTGCTGCTGGGATTTCCCGTCGCTTACTGGATCGCCCTCAATGTCTCGAAAAAGTGGCGGAATTTAACTTTGTTAGGCTTTGTGTTGCCGCTGTGGACTTCTTCGCTGTTGCGATCGTATGCTTGGATTACAATTCTGCGTCCTACGGGGGTTCTCAACTCGCTGCTGGCACTTCTAGGCATTCCTCCTCTGGAATTGCTTAATCAAAGTTCCGCAGTTTTAATCGGCATGGCTTACAGTTATTTGCCTTATATCGTGACAATTCTCTACGCTTCTTTAGAAAAGTTAGACCGCAGGTTGTTAGAAGCATCTCAGGATTTGGGCGCCAATCCAGTGGAAACTTTCTGGAAAGTGACAGTACCTCAGACGATGCCGGGAATTGCTGCGGGTTCTTTGCTAGTATTTATTAGCTGTTTGGGCGATTTTGTCGATCCGGAGTTGCTCGGTGGAGCTTCGAGTATGACGGCGGCTCGTTTAATTTACAATCAATTTTTGGGGGCGACTCAAAATTGGGGGCTGGGTTCGGCTCTGAGTATGGTATTAATCTTTGCAGTGAGTATCGGAATTGCCCTTTTGCTCAAATATGGCGATCGTAATGCAATTTAAAGAAGTCATTAGTCAGTAGTTATTAGTCATTAGTTATTAGTTACTGGTTATTGGTAGCTACTCACAAATAATAACTGACAACAACCGATTACCAATTACCAATTACCAATTACCGATTACCGAGACATGGAAAATAACGCCGAAAATCCACAGGAGGAATTACAAGCCGATATGTACTTAAAACCTAAATTTAAGATTTCTTGGCAGGTGATATTTGCCGTTGTGATGTTTTTTTATATGTACCTGCCCATCTTCGTACTCACCTTTTACAGCTTTAACAAATCGCGTTTTAGCGCCGGCTGGGAAGGATTTACTTTAGATTGGTACGTTAAATTATTTAGCGATACGCGGATTTTAATTGCCCTGAGAAACAGCTTAACAGTGGCTGTTTGTGCAGTTGCAATCTCGGCTGTACTCGGCACTTTAATGGCCGTTGGTTTAGCCCGCTACCGCTTTCCTGGCAAGAATTTATATCAGGGAGTTTCCTACTTGCCGATTATTATTCCAGATATTGCGACCGCGGTTGCTACTCTGGTATTTTTAGCGGCGCTTGCTATTCCTCTGAGTTTGTGGACAATTGTCGCCGCTCACGTTGTGTTTTGTCTGGCTTACATCGCCCTAGCTGTTTCTACTAGATTGGCAGATTTAAACCCGTATTTAGAAGAGGCTGCCTTGGATTTAGGTGCAACACCTGTTGAGGCTTTTATTCAGGTTTTGCTCCCTCAATTAATACCCGGAATTGTTTCCGGTTGTCTGCTGTCTTTTGTCCTCAGCATGGACGATTTTTTGATTGCGAGTTTTACCGCAGGTAGCGGGACTACAACTCTGCCGATGGAAATTTTTAGCCGGATTCGGACTGGGGTAAAACCGGATATTAATGCTCTGAGCGTGCTGTTGATAGTAGGATCCGGAGGATTGGCATTTTTAGCCGAATATTTGCGCGGCCGGGGCGAGCAAAAACGGGCTCATTAGTCATTAGTCATTAGTCATTGGTTATTAGTCATTAGTCATTAGTCATTAGTCATTAGTCATTAGTCATTAGTCATTAGTCATTAGTCATTAGTCATTAGTCATTAGTCATTAGTCATTAGTCATTAGTCATTGGTTATTAGTCACCAAAAAACCCGGTTTCTTTGAGAAACCGGGTTTCTGAAGCGCTAAGGTGCGCGATAAGCGCCCTACAGAGCTTCTGCATCCAGGACTCAATTGCTGCTACTTGGCTGGTAATTTCACTTTACTAGCCAAACCTAGTGCTTCCAAAACTTGAATCGTCATCCAAGTGAAGTCAATTTCCCACCATTTCATACCGTGACGCGCAGAGTATTGATAAGCATGGTGGTTGTTGTGCCAGCCTTCGCCGTAAGTCAGGACAGCTACCCACCAACAGTTAGTAGAACTATCCTTTGTTTCGTATGTGCGGTAGCCAAATTTGTGAGTGGCGCTGTTAACAAACCAGGTGCAGTGATAAACGAAAACTAAGCGGACAAAAATTACCCAAACTACAAAAGACCAGCCTGCTGCTAAGTAGAGCAAGACGCCAAATGCGATTTGAATGGGGAGAAAGTAGTTTTGCAAAAATTGGTAAAATGGGTCGCTCGAAAGGTCTTTTGTGCAACGGGGAATTTCATCGTGGGCGGGACCTTTATAAAGCATCCAACCCATGTGACTCCACCAAAAACCCTTCTGGGCATTGTGAGGATCGAGGGCGCTTTCGTCCGAGTGGGTGTGGTGCAAGCGGTGCAGGCCAACCCAATGAATTATTCCTCCTTGACAGGCAAGTGCTCCGCAAAAAGCTAGGAAATATTCTACAAATTTTGGTGTCTGAAAACTGCGGTGGGTGAGCAGGCGGTGCCATCCGAGAGTTATTCCCAAACCGCCTGTTACCCAGTGCATAAATACGGTTAAACCAACTGCTGTCCAATTGAAGTTACTAGGAAGCAGGGCGAACAAAGCGCCGATGTGAACTCCTGCTAAACTAATAATGTGCGCCCAATTGTATTGGAGTTTGTTTTGCGTGGCAATTGTCATTCTATTTTTGATTTCTGATTAGGTGCGGAGCTGGATTCACCCATAAAAGTTTGGATTGAGGTAGTGAACTGTTTTGTGGAACACTTGCCCAAACTAATAAATAATGAATGATAGATTTTGGATTACGATTGAAAAAAAATTAGCGTTTTGTCTTGAAAATAAAAATTTTGGCTGGTAAACAAAATTTTTTATTCCCAAATCTATTATAACTGATTCTGGTTTTGGTTGGGTCGATCGCACCAGAGGATGCGAGCTGACTTCAACCCAACCCATACCGATCGCAAAAACAGGATTAGGCATTGGTCACGAGCCATTAGTCCATAACTGATGACCGACAACCAATGACTAATTGCTGATAGCTATTTTTCTGCTAATTTCACTTTGGTTGCCAAACCCAGCGATTGCAGCAATTGAATTGTCATCCAGGTGAAGTCGATTTCCCACCATTGGAGACCGTGGCGAGCCGAGTATTGAAAGGCGTGGTGGTTGTTGTGCCAGCCTTCGCCGTAGGTGAGCAGAGCCACCCACCAACAGTTCGTCGAGCGATCGCCCGACTCGTAAGTGCGGTAGCCGAATTTGTGGGTAGCGCTGTTAACCAGCCAAGTGCAGTGGAATACCACCACGATCCGCATAAACACACCCCAAACCACGAAAGACCAGCCGCCTAATAAATAAAGCAACACACCGAAGACAACTTGGATGGGGATAAAATATGCTTGGAGAAACTTGTATACTGGGTCGTCGCCGATGTCTTTAGTAAAGCGGGGGATTTCAACTCTGATCGGCAAATCCGAGAGCATCCAGCCCATGTGGCTCCACCAGAAGCCTTGATTGGAATCGTGGGGATCTGTTCCGGTGTCGGAATGTATGTGGTGTAACCGGTGCATTCCCACCCAGTCGATCGGCCCACCTTCACAGGAAAGGGTACCGCAAATAACTAGAAAATACTCTAGCCATTTCGGTGTTTGAAAACTGCGGTGCGTGACGAGGCGGTGAAATCCGAGAGTAATTCCTAAACCACCTGTTACCCAATGCAGGAATAGTGCTAGCCCGACCGCAGACCAGCTAAAATTACCCGGCAGCAAAGCAAATAAAGCACCGATGTGCAGAAAGGCCATAAAGCCGATGACAGGCCAATCAGGAGAAGTTTTTTTGGAAGTTGCAATCGTCATGAATATATTATGTTTACAAACTAGGGGCCGCATCTACGCCATAATGAACAGCGCGCACGCAAAGGGTGAGCGAGGTATAGATGAATAGCGTTTCACGGCTACAGGAAGCAGAACAGGCACTCTTTCAGATTTTTTCTGGTATTGACGCGACAGTCAAGCAAAATCTTCAACGAGTCTTAAAAGCTTTTCGCAGCCACCGGGTTGGAGTCCACCATTTTGCAGGGGTTACGGGTTACGGCCACGACGATTTGGGTCGGGAGACTTTGGACGGGGTGTTTGCCGAAGTGGTAGGGGCAGAGGCGGCGGCTGTCCGGGTACAGTTTGTTTCGGGTACTCACGCGATCGCCTGTGCTCTTTTTGGCATCCTGCGTCCTGGTGATGAAATGTTGGCAGTGGCTGGTTCTCCCTACGATACTTTAGAAGAAGTGATCGGCTTGCGGGGGCAAGGTCAAGGTTCACTGCTTGAGTTTGGCATTAGTTACCGTGAGTTGCCTCTCACTCGCGAAGGAAGTGTGGATTGGCAGGCATTGAGCTCTACTATTTCAGGAAAGACTCGCCTGGTTTTTATCCAGCGCTCTTGCGGCTATTCTTGGCGGTCGAGTTTGTCTATTTCTGAGATTGAAAAAATCGTCGCCATAGTCAAACATCAGAATCCTAGCACAATTTGCTTTGTTGATAATTGTTACGGGGAGTTTGTTGAGGATTGTGAACCTACAGCAGTCGGTGCGGATCTGATGGCTGGTTCTTTGATCAAAAATCCGGGGGGTACGATCGTCCCTGCAGGAGGTTACGTCGCCGGCAGGGCCGATCTGGTGTCGCAGGCAACTTGTCGCTTGACGGCGCCGGGAATCGGCAGCAGCGGCGGCGCAACTTTTGATTTGAATCGGTTGCTGTTTCAGGGTTTGTTTATGGCGCCCGGTGTTGTGGGGGAGGCGAAGAAGGGAAATCATTTGACGGCTTATGTTTTTTATAAGTTGGGTTATCGGGTGAATCCTATTCCTTTGGCGAGGCGCCGAGATGTGATTCAGGCGATCGAATTCGGTTCTGCTGATAAGTTAATTGCTTTTTGTCGCGCGGTTCAGCAAAATTCCCCCGTCGGTTCCTATTTAGATCCGGTGCCGTCTCCGATGCCGGGGTACGAGAGTCAGTTGGTGATGGCTGGGGGTACTTTTATTGATGGGAGTACGTCAGAGTTTTCGGCTGACGGGCCTCTGCGTCCGCCTTACGTGGCTTTTTGTCAGGGGGGGAGTCATTGGACTCATGTAGCGATCGCTCTGGAAGCTGCGATCGATGCTGTGGGCCCCGCAAATAAGTTGTAGGGGCGGTGCCTCTTGGGAGTGTAGGGGGGTTGATTAACGGTTCCCTGTCCCCCCCTGAGTTTTGAATTAAAGAGTAGATTTTTTGCAAGAAGCTAAATTTGTGATTTTTAACCGCAGATGCACGCAGATTGACGCTGATGTTGGGTTTTCAGATTCTGTAGGTTGGGTTTAGCGAAAGCAAAACCCAACAACTACAAAACTCTCAAGGTGTTTCTTCAAGTTTGCGCTGTCGCATTAGGAGAAATAAAGGCAAACCCAGGGAAACACCTACCAGTAAGTTACTGGCAATATAAATCCACAAGTTTTTCATTTTGAGACGCGAACCTTCGCTAAATACAAAAGTAGCAAAAACCAGGGATGACACTATTACATCCATGCCAAAAAAACCGGAAATTTGATTGGCAAACAACTCACCGAAGAAAGCGTTAATATTCAACCCTTCTTCTAAAAGAAAGGGGAGAAACTGGGAGTAGGGCAAAGCAGTGCCTAAAATACAAAAAATTAAGTAGGCAATTTTCAACATTTTTAAACCTCTAGTTTGTTAATTTAAAATCGTTGTATTTGGGAGTTTACTCAGCATTGCTAAGTGCTTGAATATCGCTTTGCATAATTATGCTGACATGGCGCGAAATCTTGTCGATGTCCCAATCCCACCACCTAATTTCTAATAGTTGTGCAACTTCAGCATCGCTAAAACGCTGTTTGATTGGATGGGCGGGGTTTCCACCCACAACGGTGTAAGCGGGAATGTCTTTTACTACAACCGATTTGGCGGCAATGACGGCACCATCGCCGATTTTGACTCCGGGCATAATCAGGGATTCATAGCCGATCCAAACATCATTGCCAATGACGGTATCGCCTTTACTTGGCAGTTCCATTAATAAATTCATGGCTGTTTCCCAACCATTCCCAAAAATAGGAAAAGGATAAGTTGAAATCCCGTCTAGTTTGTGATTGGCACCGCTCATGATGAATTTTACGTTGGTCGCGATCGCACAAAATTTACCAATAATTAATCGCTCTTTTCCGTAGTTATAAAGTACATTTCTTTCAAAGTTTTCTGGATCTATTGGATCGTCGTAATATGAGTAATCGCCGACGATAATGTTGGGGGATTTAATAAAGTTTTTAATGAAGCAGACGCGTCGCCAGTCTGCCATAGGATAAGGTCGGTTTGGATCTGGCCCAATTTCTCTCATAAGTTTCCATCCTTATTCGTTAAGCTGCTGAATTGATCTACTGTTAATTCGAGGGAGGTTTGCTTATGCTTCAATAACATAGAGGAAGAGAGTTTGTCAAGGGTTGGGCGAGAAATTTTGGATCGATCGCCCTGCAAAAAATGAGACAAAATGGTAAAAGCCAACATCCATCAGCGTTATCAGGGGGAACGCATCTTATTGAACACTGTTCATCAGTGGTGAGTATATTTTGAGATAAATTCACCATTCTTAGAAGCTACAGACACGCTTTATAATGACTTTTGTAAGAAAATAGGAACGGATTAA
>Ga0247770_1000610_pt1 | contig 33541 bp, 31 predicted proteins | sample UWRJL136409B6_FD_179943 | JGI IMG/M metagenome (GOLD analysis project Ga0247770, IMG submission 179943) | Plant litter microbial communities from Arlington Agricultural Research Station in Wisconsin, United States - UWRJ-L136-409B-6 | ecosystem: Environmental > Terrestrial > Plant litter >... | reverse complement strand
TCTTAAGGACTTTCAGGCAATGGTCGCACCGCTCTTTGCGGAGTGGGAGGCGCTCGGGGTGAAAGTCACGCCGACGTGGTTCGAGTACGATCGGTTCTTGCCGGCGTGGAAAGGGCATTTTCCCGACGAAGGGGTGGCGAATAGCGACCTGAGGACGGCGTCGCGGTTATTTCCGAGGGAGGTCTGGACAAACGTGACGAGACGGGACGCCTTATTCGACCAGGTGCGGTCGATCATCGAGCAGGGGTCGGCGCTGATTCAGTACAACACCAATATCCAGGCGCCGGCGGGGACGCCCGCGTCTTCGGCGAACTCGCATTGGCGCGATGCCATTTGGTTTGCGATTGTTGGCGCCAACTGGGCTGGGAGCGGGTTGCCAGAGGTTGAGGTTGAGAAGCTGAATCGCAGGGTGAATGAGGACTGGATGAAGAAGTTGCGCGAGTGGGGACCCGGGGCGTACGGGAACGAGGGGGACAGCATGGAGCCGAATTTTGGGGAGGCGTACTTTGGGAGCAACTATCAGAGGCTGTTGAAGATCAAGAGTGCTGTTGATCCTACTGATCTGTTCTGGGCGACGACAGCTGTGGGCTCTGAGCGGTGGAAGGTCCAGGGTCAACGGGACTGGTTGACGACGCAAACGGGGAGGCTGTGTAGGGTGTAGAGCACGTTTCGTTGGAGGAAGCTCTTTGAGCAAGGCTTCAGGGAGATCTATGGTCTTTTTCTAGATTGGATAGGTATAAAAGCTTTTGCGGAAATGTGAGTATATGGCTTTATTCTGGAACAACCGGAATGCAGGCGGCCCCTTGGATGTTCATCACATGTGTTCAAAGGACATGTGTTCAAAGGATGCAAGAAGGCCTTGAAGCCCCTCATTGCATTGTAACAGGTGTTAACTGCATTGTGGTAGGCCTCATATGAATGCAGCGAGGCTCTTGAAGAGAGTCGTTACACGTGTCTAAAGAATGCAACGAGGCCTCTCAACATGTCACAATGCCATGTAGCAATTCGGTCAAGAAAAACTTTGTTTTCAACGTCACACCCGACGTTGGGAGAACTTTCTTTAAGGGTTTGCATATGTGTCATGCCGACACGCCGTTCAGAGTCATACCGCCTCGCCGGTGAAAAGAAGGTTCAGGCTGGCGAAATAAGCCGATTGAGAAGGATAAAAAGAAGGGAGAGCACGGCTCTCTGAAGGAAGAAACCATCACCTCAAAACAATTTAATCAAACATAATAATCAAGGCTCCCATCCTTTAACACTGTAAAGTTATCCTAGCTCCAGCTAAGTTCGTTAAGAAAGACTCTAAACCATTTAACGCTTTTATTAGCAATACAACGTCGATTAACAGACTCGAAGTCGATAAGCTTAACGATGTTGAATTAAACGATTTGTGCGGCGTTCAGCACAGTCTGGATCCAGAAATGGAACGCCTAACACAGGAGGAGTTCATAAAAAGGGTTCTTGAGATAAAGGAGGGCAAGGAATGGATGAAGAAGGTGGTGGAAAAAGCGAGGAAAATGGGCAAATAACTAGAACGAGTTGGCGTGGGGTAGAGAAATGGATTGGTTCATGTATCCTCAGCGAGGGGGTCACAATGCCATAGTCGTGATGATAAAGACGTCCATTCTACTCCTCAAAGGCCTAAAGATATTCTCAATACGCCTACCTCTCATAAAAAAAAACGCTTCCCACGGAGGATCCTAATCCATTGCCTCGCTCAGCAAACTGACCCCCTCAGGGTCCTCCTCAGCCCCATCACCATTATGAGTGACCTGTGAATCTTCCATGCCGACTCCCAATGGCAGAACCTGAACCACAGCAGCGTCAACTTCGCTCATCTTCAAGAACTGATACGCCTCCACAACCCCCGAGAAGACCTGATTCTTCTTAAACGCCTTTGCCTGCGGGCTCAGTTCCTTCTCCACGCTCCGGAGTATCAGCCGTCGCTCCGGTTTGGTCAGCGAATGACACAGGTCCAGGAACGCCTTGCCGATCGGACCCTGGTCGAACAGCTCTCGTGGCTGGGGGTCGAGTAGGAATTTGTTCTCGATCAGGTACCGGGTTATAGCGACGAGGGCCTGGAGGGCATTCATTTTGGTCCCGAAGCTTGCGGGCGAGACTGCCGAGGCGTGCAGGACGCGGATGTTGGCGAACACCCCGTTTGGTGAGTTGAGCGTGGACTGCAGGCTGTCGAGCTCTCCGTCGACCGTGAGATTCTGGCCCTCAAAGCAGGAGAGGTCGGTGATGATGCTTGCGACGAGGGTGTCAAACGCTACGAGCTGGTCTGCGCGCGGGGTGAACAGGCGGTCGTAAGACTCGGTCACTCGCGAGGAGGCGAGACTGAGCGGGTGGGCGGTGGTATGCGCGGTGAGGAGGGCGCGCACATCGGCTGAGGGGAGATTTGCGAGTACGGCGCGGCACAGTTTGGTGGGCAGGCGGCTGATCACGCCAGCGAGACCAAGGATGGAGGAGGGCCGCGCGTCTGAGGCTTCTGCTGCTGCTCCTGGTTGAAGCTCTTGTTCTTCGGGGACGATGGCGAGAGCGTTCGCCGATGGTGGGCTTGACTTTAAGCTTCCGGTCTGCGACTGCTGCGAGGGCGGCAACGGGGTGCCTCTCGCACTGTTGACGCTGGGGCCCCGCGAGTTGCGCGGCCGTTTGCGCTGCTGCGATGCTGATGCCGGCGTGGTTGTTTCGCCCAGCTCATCGCTTGCCCGTTTATTGCTGGGAGGCCCGGGAGACGCCATTGCGCTGCGAGATGAAATGGGTTACAAGATGCGACGTAGAGATTGCAGGCGTTTGCGAATGCGTTGGCGGCGTGTGACGTCGAAAGAAGGTAGGTTCAGATGAGTGGCCAGTGCGCAACAGGGGGGTTGATTGGCATTGCAGCCACAGCGACACAGCCCGAGGGCTGCTGTGCAACATCCTACCATACTGTAAAGGCAACCCATACATTTTGCCATTATAGACCGTCTCCGATTCTAAAAAGGCCTTCTTGTATTCTCAAACTGTCTTTTGAAATGGTATGAAGGCATTTTGTGATGCGGTTGAGGCCTTTGATGTAATCACCCAGGCCTTACAGCCCCAGCGTAAGCCGTGCGAATACCTAATCATGCATCATTGGCACGGAGAACAAAGCCCCTTCTTTTGGCCTAAGCCTTTGGGGGCGGGGGCAAGTTACCCGCAAACCTTCGCTTATCTATGGCTTCAAGTTGCTACTTTGGCACGGGCCATGTAAAGCTTCATAGGACAGAGCCGGGCAGCCGTTCTTACCGAGGTACCTAGGTTTCGGCGAAGGCCACAAGCATGCTCGGCAAAAGATCTACTCGGCTTACACCCTAGATGGCAAGGAAAGGTACCTTAGGCTTTGCAGCTCTTAACGAAGCCAAACAGAGTCAAAGGTGTCAAAGGCGCGAAAGGGAGAGAATGAAGCAAAGAGAACAATATAATTGTTAATAAAGGAGGATTGTATTATTATTCAAAGGATTCTGGCCCGCCAAAGATGCAGAATGACAGTATAAAAACAACAACATCCAGAAGTATGGGCTAGTTTTCCACGACAAAAAGAACACGGAGACAACAGAGAAGCCTCGTTTAAGCACGACCGGCGCTGCTTTCCTTCGGCTGACCCCAACTCCTCCAAGGCAGTGGGTAGCTCGTTAGGCTTTAGCCCCAAACCCCAAACACGATGCCGTCTCCGTGTCCACACCAGTATCCCTTCATCCACCCCGTTGACAGCCTGAGCCAGCACAACCGGGGAGAGCTCAGCTTGAAGGCACTGCTCGCTCCATATCGCAAAGATGAACCAACCCACCCTCATCCTCTAGTATCCTCACTGCCCCCAGTCACTGGCCTCGGAACTCTTGCAGTTTTGTCAAATGAGACACTATTTGAGATGCTATCCTATCTCGACATTGCCTCAGCTCTTGATTTCGCGCCCGTCAGCCGACGAGCACGGGCAACACTTGGCGCCACACTGGAACATCGTGTAGCAACCAAGCATGCGACGCATGCAATCGGCCTAATTTGTCGATTCAAACTTTCACCCTACATCCGTTTTGCAGACCTGAAAGCTGCTCTCCACACCCGCCAGTGCTCCTCTTGCGGGGGCGTTGGAGACAGGCTTTTCCTCCCGACTGCGGCCAGATGCTGCCGGGCTTGCCTGGAGTCCAGCGATGAGTTTAAGATTGTTGAGCTGAAGGAAGCGAATCTCACCCGCGCAAGGCGCTCCTTCCGCCACTACAGCCTGCCTCTTCTCAAAAGACCAGCGGCCCACCGATCAATTGCTGACCGCATGGAGAGCTAGGTATCAAGCAACCCACCACTTCATGATCCCGGAAACAAGCCTAGAGGCGGTGGTCTTCGGAACTTCTAAGATTGTATGTAAAGTCGAGGTATGTGCCCTCTTTGCACCCTTCTTTCGCCGCACCTTCTACATTGTTCAACTCAGCGCGGTCCATCCATCCTCCAAAATATGAATTTCATGGAATACATTACTTCCTGACCTACCGAGCAGCGACCAGGCGCAACCACAGCGAAGAATGGCGACTCCGACCCATCCATCTGTTCACCCATTCCGCTTATACTCGACGCCCCACTAGTATACCAAAACGCTCGCGATTTTTCTGTGCAACTCTCAAACTTCAAGAGATTATGGCTGGCGATGGGGAGCACGGTTTGGGAGTTCAACCCTGGTCATCAATCAACTTCGAAATGGCAGGAGGGGAGCACCATGCTCCGTACGGGTCACGGTTACCAAAGCTAGATCCGCTGCATGTCGGCAATCATAGTGTTGCATATTTACAGCAGGGGCCCTTAAGTTGAGTTTGATTATGGTGTCATTTGCCGTGGGTGTTTTAAGATTTGGACACAGTCCAAACAAGGCGGTCTTTCTTGGTTGGATAAGAAGACTGCCAAAGGGCTGAGATCGAGAATCTAGGTATTCACGCTCCGGATATTTCGACTATTTCAAGTGGTGCCGCGCGGCTCAAGACTTGTGGGCTGGGTCTGAGGCTGAACAGGCCCTTGGGGAGAAGAATAAGATTATGTAGAAATTGAAGACGATATGATGGTTTTCGCAACAAAAAACACAATGCTTGATTCCGGGCCTTGCATAATTCCCGTTAATAAAACGCAGTTTTGACTTCTTGCATTTCAGGTCTTTCTCATATCGGGGGAATCCTTGGTTGGTAGGCCCCAAGTACATGGTGAAGCGTTGTGAAAACCGGCCTTGATTACATTGATATGTGACATTGGCGAGCGCAGGCAGGCCTGAGAAGGTGTGAAAATGTGGATTTTATAGGGTCAAGGTTATTAAAAATGTGAGTAAGATCAGTCTAAAGGCTGTGAGGCTTAGTTCTATTCGGCTCATCTGGACTTACCAATAAGTTGGTAAATTTAACGAATTAAATTAGGAAGGCTGTGCTGGCTAAAGTGGTTCTGTCAAGTAAATTAGACCTAGAAGCCTGCAAACAAGTCAAATGAAACTTACTTAATTCGACCACCTTTGAGGTACGCTGAGTCAGGCCTGCAGAAGATACCTTGGTAGGTAACCCGTACCTGACTTTTCAGGCGGGAGCCTTCGATTGGACCAAGGTTGTCAGATGACTGCGTGAAGCCCCACTATTCAGCACCGAACCTTCAACACAGCCTCCCAACCAGCGAATTACCTACTGTTAACAGGAAGGAAGCCTCAGGCACGAAAGGTGGTGGACCCACTATTCAGCCAGTATTTCAGGCAACCTCACAGCCTAGAACAGTTTGACTCAATCAAGCATCCTCATAAGCATTTAACATTACCTCCCCCCTCTCGAATCTCACGGAGCAGGGGATTTTCTCATCGAGCGAGCGCTGCACAAGACGCGCCGCCCTCAACAGCTCCACGCAAAGCAAAAACTCTCTCTCTTCGTCTGGCGCTCTTTTTTCTCTTCCGTTGCCTAGTTCTCAGCCTGGCACCAGACAACCCCTACGCCTCCGGAAAATGATAGCGCCCTGCGATCGGCTCTTTCCAACTAATCTATGCGTCCAATCTTGCCAATGATACAATACGTCAAACAAAAGGCATCCTGATCCGACCCCGAGCGAGAGTACTACGTGGGTATGTTATCATCGTACACACCTCTCAGGAAGACAGATGTTTCAGAGGCTAACCACATGCCCAGCTGGGATCCCTAACAGATGAAATCGCGGGGAAATGACCAACCCAGAACCCCCACACCCTTTCTTCCATCCCGTCGACGAGCGAGAGGTAATTCCGTCTTTCGCTCGTTCGGATCAAGCATACCCGATCGAGGACTTTGAGAAGAACAAGAAGAGGATCCTCGACGTCGTGACGGTGGATTGTGGGAATGAGCTCTACACCTTTGGCATCCATCCCGCCAAGCACAAAGTAGACCGCATGGTTCGATCCATGCGGAAGTCTCTCTGTGCCTCGAATCAACCCCCGTCAACCGCCAACCTCGGACGCCTTGGTCGCCTCCCTGTTGAGCTTCTTCTCGATGTCCTCTCGCATGTCGACATTTCCACGGCGCTTAGATTTCGACAGGCGAACCGGCGCGCCCGAGAGGTGCTAGGCGCCGACAAGGCCTACCGCATCGTGATGGAGAACGCCCTGCACGTTGTCTTTGTCATGTGCAGTCTCCGGTTTACGCCTTACATTCGATTCAACCAGCTTGAGGCTCTTTTGCTCACCGACCGGTGTTCCCATTGTGGCGACTTCGGCCGCTTACTTTTCATGCCTACTCTCGCAAGATGCTGCGAACTGTGCCTCTCTAGGGATTCGGCGGCGTTTGAGGCCGTCGTTTTGGGGGAGAAACAGCTTCAGCTATTCCATCAACTTGGGCAGCCCTTTACCATTATGTACAGCCGCCCTCATCACATCCAGATCCTCGGAGAGGGCAGTTCCAAGGACCGGCACTGGATCGCGGCCGCCAAAATGGTTCCCAATTCGAAGGAATGGGACAGAATGAATATGAAAAAGGTCCACCCCAATAGGACCGGTTATTCCTTGCCTTTCCTCCACAATAACGGCACGAAGCTGGTGTCACATAATGGCCGCATTTGTAATGGCTGCCGCACAACTGCTAGAGACTATGGTATTATGGCCATCATTGGCCGCTCTTCCGCTGATCAATTCCACCACATGCTTTCGAAGCGAGCGTATTCATCAGACGGCTATTTTGCGCACTTCAAGTGGTGTAAGCCGGCACAGGAGTTGTGGAAGCACCACCGCTAGAACAACTCCTGAGTTGATGGTGACAAGGGCAATTGGCCGTGACATCTTGGGGATCTGCGGGGGCAGCTTGGGGGACAGTTGGATGACAAAGGAATAGATCCTAGTTTCCAGCGCATTGTGTTGTCCTGGGCATATGGTTTCGGCATGTTGCCAATAGATACCTCCTTGGAGGGTTTTACGCAGAACACCTGGCAGCAATCACAGGAGTTTGTTGCCGTGTATACGTTTTCTTCGATTTCAGAAATGAGCGCTCCGTATTTCCGTTGTTTGCTCGGAGCCGCCGGCACCATCTTTTTCGTTATACGACGATATAGTGGCACGCAGAAGTCGAGAAGAAAATAAGAACAACACAGCGGACACTTGGGAATCACCCGAGGCACAGCCCCCAGCCGCAGCATGGCACTAGGCTAACCAAGGCAATACGGACTTGGCCGGTGGGGCAGTAGGGGGCCTGAAGGGATCAAATTTCGATATTTATCAAGAAGCGACACTACTTAAAATAACACGATCGATCTCATAATAGGTGCAACCTAAGCGGGGCTACAAATGCCCAAAAGGGGGGTATAACGAGATGTTTTCCTTCCATGGTCCGCACGATGGACATGTGAGTAAGGATGTTTTGACTAACATTCGACAGCCATTACTCGAACATCTGTGCTTTCTCATGTTAAGGAGGGACAAAACGAGCTTTGCATACCACCAACATTTCTTGTGCATTGAATAAAAAAACCAAGAGAACGCCAGAATTCAAGTCAATTATTGAACATGTAGTTTGAGCACTGCAAATCAAGTGGGACGAGAGACTGTTCAAATCCGTGAAACTCCAAGCTATCTAACGGCAACTCGGTGGGAACGTGTGCGCCCGAAGGAAAAGCCGCAAACGGGAACTCGTAACTTGCCAGGGGTGAAACACCATTGTTAACACCTATGATAAAATCCTTTCCATGTCCTCCGAGACAACGCCGTAGACCGCCAAGTTGAGCACCTCTGGTTCAAACACTCCGGCCTCTACACCATTAGTTAGTGAAGGCTCATCATCGAAGTTCAGGTTGTATTGTATTGTATAATACTTTCCTTCTAAAAGCGCATCCTCGGGGCCTGAAAGGAAATCGCCATTCTCCAAAATATACAGTTCGCCTAGAATCATGGCGCGCGAGAACTTTGCATACAAGGCAAACCGCGCTGGGGGGAGACGGAGGTAGGCCTCCAGCAAGAGGTGATAGTTTCGCTGGCGGATATGCTCCGCAAGGCATTCCGACAGATCTTGGACGATCACGAGCAGCGCCCACATCTTTCTGGCCTGGTCCAGATCGTATGAGAAGGTTATGGAAAAGTCGCCAGCTGAAAGGCGTTAGCACGCTATGTTATGTAGCCTGATAAAAAGAATGGTCACCTGTCTTCAAGTAGAAGCGTATAACGCTCGACTCGTGCTGCAGGACCTCCTCGCCATTGAAAATTGCATTCTTCCAGAAACGATAACTCGTCTTCTGCAACATCACCTGGGACCTCCGGTGTGCCTGTATCCCTGCCGGAATAGGATCAAGCCGCGTTGTGATGGTCATGCCTGTCGATCCGAGAGAGCGGGAAGCAATCTCCAGTTTCTGCACGGCTTCTCGTTGCCCATCCTCGACGAAGCCGTCAGTAATCTTCACCATGTCCTCAGTGGTGAGATACCATTCCAGCGTCTTGGCGAAAGAAGATTTCGTATCGAATACCACGTTCGAGCACCGACCGGAGTTGTCAAGAAAGATGCCGTTGATGAGGTTGATATGCCTCGTGCTGATCGGGAAGAAGGGCAAGGTGAATTTATCGTCCATCCTTATTTTCCCATCATGGCCCTTGTGGAACTCGAGTTTCGCGCCGTCAATGATGCTGGAGTAGCTGTTGCTCGGCTTTGCGACGGGAAGGTCGTGTAGTATTCCTCTGCCCTGGTCTCCATGTAGCATTTCCGCCTTCTGGCGGACCTGCTCCTTCCACTTCCTGATATCTTCATTGGCGTCTTCAAGAGGGTCCGAAAAGGAGCAGTCACGAAGCACAATCATCAGCTTGGGTGATACAGGGGTGAACATGTGGAGGGGGGTGTGGATTGAACTCTCCCGGACGCCCGTCTCTTCGTTTTCCGTGCACGTGTGAGGTCCCTCAAAGATCCCACAGCTCGCATCCGTCAAAATGAACTCGTTGTATGGGTCGGAAGAAGTGCAAATGGCTGTATAGTAGCCCTCCATGTCGCCAATAAACCACAATGCGTCAAGGGGGTACATTCGCTTTGGGAGCTCCTTCGTCCACTCGTCCTCAACATCTATCTCGATATCGATGATCGCTTGGATGTTATCGAACCACACATCTAGAGGCCGCTTGTATCCTTTCTCAGCCATATACTCGAGCATGAGCTCGCGATCGCTCGACATGTATTCCTCGGGTGTATCGCGGTTGAAGCGGCGGTGAAAGTTGAAAGCGCGATACTTGAGGAGAAAGATGAACTTGCGGAGGAGGTTGCGCTCGCCCCGTGTCAGGCAGACCGCCGCCGTCCCTTGGTGTGGATCCTGAGGCTCCTCGTAAGCCTTGATGATCTTGCGGAAGACCCTCGCGGCTTGACTTTCGAGCTTGCCGAGCATGGACTCGATGCTTCGCTGACGGCCAGAAGCATTCTCAGCCACTTCATATGCGTTCATTTGGCCTAAGATTTGCTTCACCGGAACTTCACGAAATACCGGGTCATCCATGGTGAGATCTAAAGTGCGAACGACGCTTTCGTTATAGTATAACCCCTTCTCGTTTTTTCGCTTTCCCCGCTTCCGGCCGCCCTCGGGCTTGTAGGGGTGGCTGAAATTGCGGATGAGGAACTGAGGCATAAAGTGTTGATACTGAGGCGGAGACATTTTGAACGAGATGTGGAATCGGGAACAATATGAAAGAGATCGATGAAGCGAAGTTCTTGAGGTGCGAGAATTTGGACGATGACACGAGATTGGGGGACCGCAAATGGCAGCAATGCCGATGAGGCCTACAGGAGGAGATGTCGTGGTCCAATCACAAGGAGATGTCTGCCCCAACATTCTCATTGGTTATCACCGCTGAGGATACAGAAGTGAAATGCCTGATAGGCATCCATGCAGCAATCGTAAGTGCCTTCTCTAGGAACCCCCTCCGAACATCACCCTAGGCTCTTACTATGGACGCCGTTATTAGCGCTCTGCTAAACAAAGGAATCTCAGCGCTATAAATTGGTAAGAAGGACTACGAGCGCTCCGTCGCAACCTCCAACCCGCTTTACCGTTTCTTTAAGCCCGGCTGTATAGTGCAGCCTAGGTAGATCTTCGAGGTTAGAACTATCATCCAGGTTACTAAATTACACAATATCTCTATTACTATTAAAAACGGCGGCCACTCGTACACGGGGTCCTCTATCGTAAAGGAAGGCATCTCCCTCGACCTGTCTAAATTTAAGGATGTTACCGTCGACATAGGCGCCGAGACCATAACTCTATAGGGCGGTACGCTCTGGAGACACTTATACAAGGCCCCCGTTAACGGTAGCTATAGCGGATACCTCGTTAACGGCGGTAGATGCCTTACCGTAGGAGTTAGCGGCTTTATTCTTAGGGGCGGCTTAGGTCTATTTATGAGAAGTTTCGGTATAAGCTGCGATACCCTTAAAGAAGTAACTATCGTTACCGCTAACGCGCGGACTATGATAATACGGGATACCGACAAGCGCAGCACCAAGTAGGGCCGGCTTTTCTGGGCTCTCTGCGGTGCTGGAGGTGGCAATTTTGGCGTTGTGGTCGAAATGAAGCTCAAGCTCCAGAAATTGACGAACGATGATGGTCTCGTAGTTTTAGGCTAGTATACATGGTATCCAAAGCTGGATAACGCAGCAATGGAAGAGTTCATGAAAACCATGGATGAGTTCTATTCCACCGACTGGCCGGACCAGATCACGATTGATAGTATCTGGCGGTGCGAACCGCCACGGACCGACAGCAAACTAGGCGTCGAATTCTTCATTCATTATGATGGATACAAGCTCGCCTTCGATCGGCTGATCGACAGCTCGATCCACCAAGCGGATCTCACCAAGCAGTTCAAGCACCGCTCCCTCGCGGAGGATTCCACCCTTTACCTACACCAGTCCCTTGTGACCCAGTGGTCCGAAGAGACCACCCGAGCGTTTCCCACAAACCCACCCTATAGGATCTACAGGTCGATTGTGTTTGGCAACGACAAGGCGGTGATCGCGAAGATTACGTCTACCATCCGCGAGGAGATGAAGGCGTTTCGGAAGCAGTTCTCCGACGAACAGGTCTTGCTTGAAGCCACATGGATCCACGGGAGAGGAAAGACAGCCAAGAAACGGGCCGCCGCTGATACCGCCTGCTCGTGGCACAGTGGCATCTGCCTGCCACGTGTATATTATGGTCCGATGGCAAGCCAAGTGGTTAGAGCACGACATGCGGCAGTTCCTACGACAGTTCCGTGCGAAGCTCCGACCATACTCCATAAATGGGCTGGCGGCGTTCGTCAACTTCCCCGACAAGACCCTATGCGGGCACGTGTACGAGCGGACCTACTACGGCGATAACCACGTGGAGCTGAGGCGGGTGAAGGCTCTTTGGGACAAGGACAACTTCTTTAAGTGGGACCAGGGCGTTCGGTTGCCCCAGCCTTATCCTGACATTGGCGCGGCTGCGAGTAATCAAGGAACGGCCCAGCAAGACGATGCCACGCATTGCAATGATGTAGTGTCCTTGGGTTCATGTGCAGGGCAGCATTGGGAGTACTTTGAACCCCTTCCAGCGAGGGAGGCTTTAAATTTCAACATCGCAGGAGGGGAGCGGATGGTTCGAACGCTGACTGATTTGGGACTCTAGTTGTCTTTTTCCCAAAGCCGCCTGGAACAAAATAAGTATGGGCGTGTCTTCTATTCCTAGAATCTGTTTCTTATGGGTTAGCCCCAGAACATAACGAAATCAAACGGAGGTTAAGAAAAAGGCACTGACCAAGGTTTTTTGCAAGCAATATTCAATCACATTGTCCATCCCACAGAAAACGCTAATAAAGTCGTGGGTACACATCGGGCACTAAGATATGCTCTCACGCGTCGAAATCTATCCTCAGCTACAAGGGCAAAACTTCTCGACTCCCCCAAAGCACTGCGGCAATCATAACACAATCGGTGCATAAACTACTCCAAGCTTAGTGATCGGGTAACGAGTCACACTTCCCTCTGTCACATAGGATCCAGCAGTGCCATGAAATCCGACGATCCGCCAGTTCTCAGGAGCAGTGAATGCCATCGTTTCCCCCTTGCTGATTCCGATGAAGAGTGTTTTATCCAGAGATATCCTGAATCCGATAGAGCTTATAGCGGAAATGGTGTTGTCCCGCGTCATGTATACCTAGGTCAGATATTCTCCTTCCGCAAATGAGATGGCCTTTCCACCCTTAGCGTCTTTCGAATTGGGGGATAATATTGCGCTGGAATGCCGGTAAAGTAGAGATATATTGCCTGGATTTGAGGCTTGGTGCGGTCGTCATTCCAATAGCAGTTGAGTTGCTGAAGATGTCCAAGACTAGCAGAGAAAGTTGGCATGTACTGCAAGCAGAAGAACATGGCATCTGGCCCTCTAGTATTGACGGAGGTTCCAGAGAGGCCGCTTGTAATGTAGGAGCTCAGACTAGCGATTGTTGAGGGGATGTCGACCCTAGGGCGTTGTCAGTGAAAGTCGCGTAATAACAGCGAATGATGAAGACAGGGAACGTACCGCGGTGCTGTGGTAGTAGGTCCTGATGTAGATGCGTTCGTAGACTCCGGTGTGGGAGAGTTTGCAGACGCTGGTGCAGGTAGGGTTGCAGGCGCTGGTGTAGATGTGGGTGTTGTGACCGGGACTGAGTCGTCGAAGTCTTGAAGGATGGCTCTGATTTCAGCCTAGCTGTAGCGCACGAACTCTTGATCATCCCTCTTTTCATGGATGAACTTTTTAGCCAACTCCAGCCTGCTGTTAAAGAGAAGATGTTCAGACCTAACTAGCGCTGCACCCTTCCTACAATTTCCCCTCTACTGTTCTGAGCTGGGAAGTTAAAGGTGAGCAGCAACTATAAAGAGATTTAATCACGCAAGGACTTAAAATATACAGAATTTGACAATCTACCTCTATACGCGTTGTGTCTATCAGTGCTACAAAACTGATAACTAGTTTGTTTTAAGATCCAATCCCGGCTCCTACCTCTCATCCCACCCCTGCCTTTCATCCACCGCACCCCTCAAGCCGCCCTCTGTAATAACTATCTTTAAATCACTTTAAAACTTTAACTTTCTAACGTCCTTACCAGTATGCTTAACCGCCTCTGTAGGATTCCTCACTCTCCTCCTCAGACCTTACCAATTCTCCTTATCTTCACTTATAGCCTTTCTACTCCTCTCCCACTCCGACGCTACCGTTTCATTAATGTCCTTAACAGTAACGCTCTCTTTAAGGCTTAAATTATAAACACCGTTATAATCATATGTACTACATCCTTAAACCCCTTTAGCTTATTCTTTATCTACTTTAGATAATTACTTATATGTCAGGACCTAGGTTATGACTTAGAGCGATCTGTGACAACTCTACAGGCCGTCACTAGGGCCAGAGCGGTCCGACTAAACCCCTGCACAGGGAACAGTGCACACGGTGTTATGCACTGGGCCAGGAGTGAAAAGACCTAAAGCCCTTACAACTAACTAGTAATTGCTTAGTCTTAGCAACAGCGCTTAACTGCTAAGCACTCCCGGAGTCACTAAGCAGAAGGTGCTTAGTAACAGAATGCTCAGTTCTTAAGTAAGCAGGCCTTACTAAGCAAGGTACAAAGTACCTTTTAATAGCTAATATAGATAGATATTATCGTAATTATGATAAACCTAAGGGATCTTTATTAGAATTTATCACTCTTACAGGCCTTACAGGCCTGTTAGGCTCTGGAATATAGTGGCTTGTATGCTATAGTTTAACACTTGTTTTGTAATTTTGCTTTATTTAGTTAATAAGAGATATTTTGTGGTGAAAATAGCAATTTTATATGGGAAAATGCAAAACGTCGATACTTTTGTCGCCCCATTGTAGTTAAGAGACAGAAACCTCCACTACTAGGTGCATCAGACAATTTTAACGTGATTCTTCGCTGGTTCGAGCAGCACGCAAGTAACTCCTAGGAAAAGTTCGGGGCACTTTAGCGAGCCCTATCCTGCGTCGCCATCCTGAAGAGTCACCGACAACCTTGAGCATCGCTTATGACGGCGCAAGCAGGATCCGACCCGGTTGGCTCACTCAAAGTAGCCCGAGGACTGAACGTTGCTATCTGTCTCCACTTTGATTCCGTCTTATACTTCTGACATAAGATGTCTGCCTCAATAGAAGTTAGTTAGGAATTCAAGTTGAGATTACGGTGGAAGCTTGGCACGAGCTACCTACTTGGGTTTTTGCGCTTCTTCGCTTGAGTGGATTTGACAGCGCAGACCGAAAGATTAAGTGGATTTAGGATACTTTCCAGAGAAGGTAACTTTCGCTTCAAGAGGGCTCTGGTCCAGATCGTTTCTTTGACAGCACAAAGACTGCTCTCGTTTGTTGGCATCCCGTGAGCGACAAAATCTCCAAGGAAAAGCGCAAGAAGACGACGGGAAGTAAGAGGTCAAGAGGACAACCGAGACATTGAGGGGGCGGGGCAGGTTGGACACGGACCATCGAGGAGGGGTCGCCTTCTCGATTTCCATTTCCCACTCAGGCAAGACCTGGCATCTCTAAGCCGCTCTAGCGCCCACGCAAATCGATCCTACTTCATATTTTATGCTGCAGCCACTGCTCATAATCCCCATCAACTCTTTTTACTCCTCTGCCCAGATGCCTTTCCGGGCGCTGTCTATTTGCCTCCTGTTTGAGCATTTCACCATCCAGTAGCCAGCCTTACCGACAGCTCGGAACCCCATGACGCGACTCAGGCACGGGCCGAATGCTCGTAATACGACCAATCCTGGATCGTTCGCCTGCCGAGCCGTTCCATCTCCGATTGCAACTGGTAAGGGAGGCCTGTGATTGTGCTCGGTCGGCGCTTAATTACTCTCTGGGCCTCTGGGAAAGGCCACAGGCGATTGAGCACATGACGCTCAGTGTACCCAGCCTTTTTGGGGGCTATTGTCAACAGGGCTGGAGAATGAAGGTCTCCTTTCTGCGGACTGAGCTGGCAAAAAAGTGAAGGAGCTCCCGCGTCATTATTAAATTCGCTCCTCAGCAATCCTGGACAGATTGCGGAGGCGACAGGCGTCAATACAAGCCCGCATGAACAACGCTCAGCTCCCAGCCTTCAACGCGATATGCAACGACGGGAGACGCCGCAACGGTGCCTAAAATGAGAAGCTGCTCCTTCCCACAATCGGCGCACACGTGTTTCCTGCCGGCATGCATTGCAGCACACCATCTTTCTTCAACCAAATGACTCAGGGCCAACAGCCATCAATGCACCAACTAATATCCCGTACCGTATCTTCGAATTGCGTGGACGCGGGGGATGCGAAGGACGCGAGAGGCGTGAGGGATGCGAGAGACGCGAAGGAAAGGCCTCGTTTCCCTCTTAACCTCGCGCGCATGACCATTGGTCGTTGATAACTCTGGGGGACTCCGTTAATGCCGACACGGCAGCTCAGCGGAGCTCCTTGGGGATAAAGTCTTGTGTTGGATTCCACTGAGTGCTTTGGCAAGTGCCAGCACACCACCCAACAGCTATTAGATTAGTTTTTACGCAGACCAATGGCCTTGGTCTCTTCCGCGACACCACAGAACTCATCAAGTTTTCCAGATTTGGCTTGTGGCGTTCATCATCTTAAACTCGCGGAATGCGAGGCCTCGCGGATGACACGTATTATTTGTGGCAGGGGCATGAGCCGTTTAAGTTGGAGGACCAATCAGCACGGTTCAGAACGCTGCAGCCCGATGGGACCTTGATATGCAGGGTGAGAGATGTCCAGCGAGAAAAACTGGCTGGGCCCAGGTCGCTACAGTGATACATTCGCATAGAAGCATGTCAGCTAGACGATGAGCACTGCAGGACCCGAGGCTCTGGTATGGCTCATTTCGGCTAAGGTAGGCCCCAAGCCTTCGAATCTTCAAGCGGGAGAACAGAGTTCCCTTCTTGATCCCCATTTTTGTTTTCTTCAATGGCTTGGTTATGTACGCTGGAAGCTACGAATGGAAAACTCGGCACCCGACAACCCCCTGAAAGAATCTGGAAGCTGGGTCCATTCTGGATTCTGTAGCCGGCTCACCGCTCACCACCTCTGATGTGATCGGCTGGCATCTTCCCTAGTCTGTAGGGCTTGCGGTGCCGAGCTATGGCGAGCGAATCACGACGCTCGACCACGGCTCTGAATGGCTAGTCTCGATCAAAACTTGAGCTTCTGGTCAGCAAAAGCCACCGCTGTGCTGTTCTGCTTCTCTTTGCTTTGCTTTTCTCCTGCGTGGTCCTTCTGTTTGACCCACAGCAGTGTCTGTATAAAGTCTGTTCAGACTGCCATACCTAGGGAGATCACAGATCATTCCTCTCCGTCTCTCTCTCCATAGTCTTAAGACCTCTCAGGACCCCGAGCTGCATGGTTCCCACCACACGTCGCACGGATTACAGGATCAATTTAAAACGCCGCGCAAGTGTGGTTAATCTCCAACATGCATCACGGTTCGTGTCGGAACCAGATTCCGTCCCTTTCCTTCGAGCAGCTGGATCCGAACGCTTGGGTGCTGACCAAGGAAATCGTGCAGCGTCCCATACAACTAAATATTCAGCCGGTCTTGAAGGGGTTGGCACCTGGGGTTCACAGGTCGCCCAGGAAGGTATGGCCACCCCCTCCCCACACCTTTTCATGCCCCCTTGCTCCCTGCCCCTCCTTTCTGCAACGACAACTAATTCCCAGGATTTTGGCACCAGGGGCGGGGTATGGAGGGGCTCCACGCCACCAAGCCCAATGCCTGGACAGTCATGGCAGTGCTGCTCTGGAGGATCCAGTAGGGCGGTGTGAGAGGCACCGCGGGGACTTCGGAGATGCAAACCGCCCGCTATTATGTCCCAATGCCACTAGCTGGACGCCGCTGAGGGCCTTGTATGGCAGATCGCTGGATTGTGGCTGTTTTGTCGGCGGGCAGAAGGGCATCGAGGAGGTACGATGCCGGGCCTTTGACACGGGAAATGGGTCAGGACAACCGGCGCTAAGTAAGCCACAGGGAGGATCCATCAAAGGAGTTGTGATGGCCGCAGGGCGGGTGGGCGGGGCGGCACGAGGAAAGGGAGCTGCAGGCGTGGTTCGGGGATAAAGCCTCTCGTTTGGTTCATCAGACGCTACAATTTAATTATAGCATCCTTGGGAAGACTTGGTAGTGCGTGACCTGGGCCCTTTCACAGACGCTGGGCGATGGCTTGATATTACACTGCCGTCGAGCCCCGAGCCGACACGGTAGGATTGCCTGCAAGTGGCGATAACCAGCCGTGGTCTGCGAGATACCGCGTCATCCCAGTGTGAAGGCAACTATGGCGGTGGAGGGCCTGGCCGACCCCAGGACCAACAGGCACTATCGCTCCTCCGCTGCAAAGATGCGGTCAAGAGTCAGACTCTCCCGATAATTGCAGAACAGGAACTGCAGAACAGGGAGAACTCCTCGCGCAGTTGGCGGTGTGACAAGTCGCCAGACGTCGGGCAGCGTGGCTTCTCGGAAGGGGGTAGCGAGTGTTTCGTGCAAAGTGCAAACACCGACTGACAGAAACCCGCCACCAGCTGAAGAGAGGTACCTTGGCTGGCCTGAATTCTTGCGTCGCGAGCAAACTGGGTTCCGGCTATTGACAAAGAAGGATTATTATTGTTATAATCGTACACGCGTGGACCTTGGGGTCCGTATTGAGTACATGCGGTCTTTGCTGCGTTGCGAAGTCGAGAGGAAACCGTGCCAAGGCCAGGTGAAAACTGGCGCAGAATCCAGCCCTCGTGGTAGCTTCACTTTTCGGTCCAGCGATTCAGGCGGCCACGCCGAACGCCGCCGCCGTGGAGGTGACATCATCACTTTGACCTGCGGCCGTACCAGTTGGTTCACGCCACTAAAATCCCCCACTGCTGCCTCGCCGCGTGCTGTCGTTCCTCCAGCGAGTCTGTCCGTCGTGGTGGTATGGTTTGTGTCGCGCGAATGGCCTTCCTAGCGGGACGCTATCGCGTCGGCCTGTAGCTGGCGAGTGACGAAGGAGGATTGCTACGGAAAAAAGGCATTTCGAACTCGAAGGCTTCCTTGCTGAGCGGGATATTCTGTTTCTGCACAGCACACCAACGGGTAAAAGCGTCGAGGAGCTGCGGGCCGTTGGTCAATGTAATCTGCTATTGCATTCTCCTGGGCAGAGAGCAGGTGTTGGCAGGCGGCTGTTGATCAATTCTGGCGCTGTCGTTGGTCAGCCATCAAAGTGGAGTGGGGCATGGTAGCCTTTGCCGCAACTGGGGGCTCTAGGGCGCGCTCCGGGCACGTATTATGGTCCGTATTATTCACGAACTGGCGCTCTTTCCACCATCCTCCTCGGCCCTCCTTCACGTCAACCTCGTTCACGTCATCCTCGCTTCTTGCTCCAGCTCTGTTTCTCGGCCCCCTTTTGGGCCCTTCTACCTGTCGTCAGCCTCGCCGCAGGACAATAGGAGAGGAACGAAGCGCCTGGCCACCTTCGGCTCCACTCCCCGCGCGCCGCCGTGGCAGCATCAACATGGAGAGACGATCGCAAACCCCGTGAGCCTCGGGGCGATGCCATTTTCCTCTCTTCGACGAGGAGCGTAATGACACTACAGCGCAGACTCAAGACAGACCCCGAGGGTCAATTCCCAAGCCTCCCCTCCCAGTGCCCGGGTCGAGACCGGATGCGAGAATACCATCGCCGCGACGCAACCAAGGGCTTGGAGCCACCAAGAGCCTTGATGCCCGCCAGCGCTTCCTGAGCTTCTGTACCTAGACAGTTGGCATCAGCGAGTTCACGACCTGACACCCCCTCCCGTGGATAAGCGGCGGACCAACACGCCGAGAGCGAACGTGGACGGCCGATTATGGCAAACTCTTGTTTACCGAAACAATCATCTCGAAAAAGGGCTAGGAGCAAACCGACGTCAGTATCCGACACGAGACAACGAAGCCCAAGAAATTTCTACGTACACCGATCCCAGGCGCGCGCGCGAAACGCTCTCGAACAAGCCCCTCGATACGCACCGCTCGAAAACCGTTGGCTTGTACCACTGTTCCTAAACGCCAACCTACGGCAACCCTGGAGGCATTTATCCGTCAGGCGTACATTGAGTGCGTCGTGGGATCTGCCCGGCGCTAGCTAACATGCACTTCTACCTTAATGGTTGCCGAGTCTGCTGAAGTCTGACGACCTGGCTGGACATAAGAGAGCTTGGATCGGGGGCCAAGATCAGATTCCCTTGGCTAGCCATTGGTGTTAGCGCGCATCTCAGCCAGTAGCATGATATTCCGCTTGTTCCTCTTCCTCTTAGAAATGTACTAACCTGGCGAGTTCCTGCAGCACTCACCTTGCGATTTGCCGGCCGCCGTCGCACCTACGAAAAGGCTGGCAGTTCAGACCAGCGACGAATCCTCCAAGCGAACCGAGCTGAGAATACAGGAAGGAAGCAAATAGCGCAGGGCCTGGCTACTGGAAGTAAAGAACATACGGACCATGGACTGGGAGGCAGCGGTCGTGTCCGAGGGGAAGGGTGAGGGGTCAAACACAAGAGAAAGACGCCGACAAGATGCTGAACTCGACGCCAAGATTGTGGCCCTGCGCGACTGGCAACCCATTAGCCCAGCTCGTACGGCGGGAGTTTCTCTCGCAGCCATATTGGTCGAGGCTCCGAAAGCCGCTCAGAGACACATACCGCCGGCATGCTCCTCCCTTCTTGCTTGTTTGGGGGCTTTTCTTTGGCAAGGCTGCCACGATAAGCTTTCTCTCCAACAGCCCGATCCCTCTCGCCATATCGCATCGAACATACTATACTTTCCTCATTCTGTTGCTGCGTTGGTCTGGCCCCGGCCCCTTCCAGCTGGCGTCAACACAAATGGGTCAGGGCTGCCGAAACCATCCTGACTGGCTGCGCAAGCGATTGACTCGGGACGCCTACCCGCGCCCGTGCTGTTGGGCCTTGACAATCTGCAGTACCGGGTGCAGCAGTGGTATCTCGACAAGGCCTCTCGTGGCCCGCCTAGCCCCTGGTCAACAAGATTGATCTGCATCACCAGTTTCTACCCGACTTTTGCGCCAAGAGTGAATGACCCCTGGGCAGAGGCGGCGGGGCCGAGGTGTTATCTTTGTCGAACCGGCCCCTGTTGATGCTCATCAGGTGGCCCCAGCTGGTGTCCAATTTCTAGGCGGCCGCCCTTCTCCTCGAGCATGATCAAGCATCTGGGGGTTCGGTCCTAGCCTCAAAGCTGTATGTCGGCAATGATTCAGCAGAGCAAGCCGCCCTGACCTGGCGGCTAAACGAGTACGCCGCCGGAACTCGGGATCAGGCCCACCACGCCTTCGGTTTCTTCGCCTCGCTCCCGACGTTAACACCACCGTCAGCCTCGCCGACGTCGCCGACGGCTTTGACGTCGCCACCTTGCTATTCTTGGCGGGCGGGCGGGCGCTGTCGCTACTGGCTCCCAGCGTCGCATCGTGGGGTCGGTGGGCGCGGCCCATTATGTGGTTGCTGATTCGGAGCGTTTGGAAGAGCATGGACCCTACCGTTCGGGCAGGCCGGCGAACTCTTAAAGGCGTAGCCCTCACGCTCAAGGCTCCGCTATTCGGTCGGGCCGTTGGGCCGTTCGGCTCGTTGGGTTGAACCCCATCTCTTCTGCCTGTCACGCTAAGGAACCCAAACTCTCGCTACCGCCCCAATTACGAATCTTCCTCCCAGGGTCACTGATCCCCCCTACGGCACGGCTGCCGTAGACATGGACATTCTTGTTGCGCCAACGTCCCGCAGATTGACCTACAACCTTCTATGCCGTCTCCCTGACATCATACTGCCATGCACCACGAGCCAGGTAGACGACGTCAGTCCATCTGCTTACGACGCAACGAGCCCGATCTTTATGCGGCTCCTCCTCGGGGCCCATCGATTATGACGACTCCACGACACATTCCCCAACTGGCCACGCGTCGCTAGACCGCCGTAGAGAGGGAAAGTGTCACAGAATCCAGTCCTGGCGATGGCTTCAGTCCAGCTATCCTTCATACTAGCAATTGGTCCGGTCGTTGGTATTCCATCGAGATCTCTGCGTGGCTCTATTCTAGGCTACAACAACAAAGGGTCCGCAACGGAGGGATAAAACGTGGCACCCTTCTGCGTAGTATATAGAAGTTGTCGTCGGAAACTTTCTGTTTCCAACTTTGTAGAAGAATTGAGCCTTCCATTGTGCGCGAGCGATCCATGCGACTGACCCTCGGTACCGTCATGGAAAGGGGATCCTGGCGTGCACGAAAGTCCACTCAGGCCTGCTACCCCCTGGAGGGATCTGTGCTGCGAGACCTGTTGCAACGCCGCACCCAAGCCAGGCTGCGATGGCAACAACCCGCTGGGCTTATTTTCGTATCAACAGCGCTGCGGCCCGTTCGAGAGACAGACAGAGAGGGATATACACGGCCTTGTGACCACCTCGTCGTCGCATCTACCGAGGTTGGGGAATGGCTTGCCACCGCCGGGAGATCTTTTTGGCGTAGAGATGTCAACTGCGATAGCGGCTTGGGGCCAAAATCTTGGTGTTCTTGCTTGTGTGCATCTCCACCTTTCTTACGCTGAAGTCATTTCTTTCTCCCTGGCCCTGACCCTAATTTGTCAACTGCAACAGTCGCTATTTGTAGCCAAATCTATTATGTTCAACTGTGTTATAACCCGACATTTCTCGACGCGTTAGAGTCTCTTCGTAGATCCCAACTGATCCGTTCCGTTCGCACTGCCTCGTCTACGCTTGGACAAATTTTGCCCGCGTCAAGCGGTGCTGTGCAAGCCCATCTCTTCTTGATTATGTAATATCACTAACAATTCACTAACAATATTTTGCCGTGCATGCCACCAAATCTTGCTAGAGCTATCGGCTCGCTTGCTCTATTGGCTCGCTTACCACGCACGCTATGTCATGTAACATAGATTACATAATCAAGCGAACCCGCGCGGCGCCCACTAGGGCGACGGGCCCGTCGGCTTAGATAATCTCTGCGCTTTATGTCAGCCCGTGTAAATGCATCGCGCCCACTGCACCCCGCACCAACGCCGCAGCAACGCAATTGCGAAAACAAAGTCAATTTCAACTCTACAGCTAACTACAGTGCATCTGAATAGCGAAAAGGGCATGCCCTTGACGTCCTTGTGTGGCCAACTGCGTTACACTTTGTGCACTGGCTTGGTGCTCGACGAGGCCGTACTGATTGGGCCTCGACTACCTCAAATTGACTAGGCTCCCGCTTCGTGCTTGACCTAGGGAGTGAGCTTTGGGCTCGAATTGGCTCGATACGCTGACGAGGCTCAAGTAATAGTACTGGGGCTCCTTTACGCTGTAGGTGCCAGTGCGTATAAAAGTGGTGAAGGAGTAAAGGCTCGCCTTGACGAGTATCTAGTACATGTACACATGGGAGTCCATATACTCGGGAAAAGGTACCTGTACAAGCTGGGGAAGGGAGGTCTTTTTCAGCAACTTGCGTTGCTCTTCTACCTTCCTAAGAGCCTCATGTGATACCCAGCCTCGTATTACCCCATATACGGTCCCTGGGAGCTCAAGGGGCGTCCGTACTTGTTGCTTTGCCTGACGTGCCTAGAGCTCAGCAAGCTAGTTGACAAGAGCAAGTTGAATTGCCTTCCAGACTTCGAAAAGATCAAAAGTTGACCTCTTCAAGTACGACTTCAGGAGCGCATGGATCCCCTCAGCTCGTGAGGTAGCTGTATTGCCAAAATGAGTCGACCGGTCAACCTAGGCACGAACAAGCTTCTCCTTGAATGGTATTAGCCATGTTGTTTTGATATATCCAACCTCTTCAAGGTACTTAGGGACTTATTTTTGCTGAAATTCTGCAAGGTGTTTGGTGTACTCTTCTTCAGTCGCTGAGCTGATGATCGACTACCAGAAGTTGTAAAACTCCTTCCACTCTATTTCCTCAGGGAACGCTGGCTGGCATCGAGTAAAAACTGCCTTATTCACATACCAGATACAAAGGAGTGCTGTAGCAGTAGGGAAAATAGCTGAGGCAGCATTCATAACTGCAAGGCAGCGATCTGTTAAAATAGCCGACGGGAGGGTCGTACTGCATTGCTCGTACAGCGACTTTAACCTCTCTAAAGCCCATGTATAATTATCCTCTGTCTCGCCGCTAAGAAATGCTAAAGCAATACAAAAGGATCTCTGGGCTGCGTCGACACCAATCATATCGAGAAGAGGCATGCCGTATTTGTTCGTCTTGTAGGTACAGTCGAGGAGGAGTAATTCAGGGTACGATCAGAGGTAGGTTAGGGAGTCGGGGTGTGCGAAAAGGACTGCTGTAACTTGACCATCTGGTGCAAATTATATCCGGCTCCAGAAGCCCTCCTTATCGAGTTAGTTGGCTAGGGCATGGATTGGGTTTTGGCCTTCGCAAGTATCTCGACGTATATCAGCAATCCGGTTGTAGATATCTTGCCGTGCTGCCAACGAGCCGCTCTCCCGTATTAAGGTCTGGATCTCCTTCGGCGCAATGCCAGCGTTTGAAAGGTTTGCAAGCTGTGAGGTGCTTCCAGAGAGTTGCCGGTGAACTGGGTGGGCAGATGGGTGCTATTAGGGATTGTACAAATTTTTCTTTTACTTACCAGAGAACACTTTTTCCAGAGCCAGCTATTGGACTTAGCTAAGACATTCGGTTAGCTAATCTAAGTATCGCAGGCTCAGTAAGAGGATACTTAGGAATTGCTGCATTTACAAATTCCGTCTAGCTAAAGAATCTGCCCTCCGTCCCTCCCTTTTCATATTTAATACGTTAGGTGTTTAAAGATCCAGTTACATGTGCCTGGGGATAGCTTGGCAGCTACAGAATAATAGTCCTCCTTAGCGTTAGGAGGGGACACTTAAGCATATAGCGTGGCCCTTATAAACAAGATACTCTCTTTTAGTAATAAGTCAGTTTTCGGGATACTATACACTTTTCTACTGCAGCATGTAAACTATGTTTAAACCTTGTATAGTGGACTGGAGGGATCGCAAATTAGGAGATGGGAAGAGAACTTAAAGGAAAGGGAAGCTTGAGGCTTGGCGGAAGATTGACAGGGTCCTGAACTCTCCGCCGCTCAACAGGGCCTGGGCTTTGCCGACAACTTGCAGTTGGAAGTGGGCAGAACCGGGCAAGCGCAAAACGCCCACTTCTGCAGGCAGACTTTCCCGCAAATGCCTGACAGAAGTGGCCAACTGAGCTAACTGAGCTGAATGGAGCTCAAGGGAGCTGAACTGACGTAGTCAGTTCAGCTGGCCAGGGCCACAGTTTACCACCACTATTACCACCGCGTAGTACTAAGCAGTTACAACCCCATCAATTCCACAGATTCCAGTGTGCAGTGTTTCTGACGGAATGTACCAACACTGGTGGGCCATCTTTAGTAAGCAGAACTGACAATGCGGGATGGTGGGAAGTGTGAATTCCATTCTAAGCTGGGATATTATGTACTATCCCAGGGCATGTACTAGTATATTCTATGCCATTCTATCATATACTAGTACATTATGGGACATCTTATCAGTGCTGGTATATTATGCACCATCCCAGATTTAGAGCTGGGATACTATGTACTATCCTAAAATTTAAGCTGGGGTATTGTATACCATCTAAGGGCATATATTAGTATATTCTGGGCCAAGTTTAAGCCTTAACTAACCTAGAAGCTATAACGCTTAGCAAGTGGTCTGAAGTAGCTCGGCACTCTAGCAAACAGGCCTAATTCTGGGCCTATAACAGTCTCACTACGTCGCCCAGCACTGGCCAAAGCACGGACCGGTAGTCCCAAAACCTGACCTATGCCTTAAAGCTATCCTTACAGATTACGCGCCAACTGCTTTCTATCGATCGGAAAAATTAGCCGGGGGACTGAAAAGGGACCGACCTCTGAGGCTGTGCGGCGGCGGTGTATAGGTTCACCCTAGCTCAGGGGGAAATCAGGGGAAGCTCAGGCCCAATCAGCCACAGCTCACCCTAGCTCAGGGCGACGAACGAAAAGGGAGATTTCGTGTGCCCAGATTCGTCGCAGATAACCTGGTGTTATCTGCAAAGAAGTCTTCAAAAATAGTGCTAGCAACTCGGATGACGCCTATGCGCGACTCGACGAGCACGCTAGACAAGAACCGTCCTGCCAGCCGACCGCTGAGCCAGACCCGCCTGGTGACATCCCCGCGAGGGAATACGACGCGCTATTTCTGGCCAAAAAAAGAAAGAGGGGGACTCAAACCGCTGCGGATGGCGCCGACAAGCTGCACAAGGGATGGTACTATCTCTGGGACAAGATCTTCGACGGCATCCCGCGCCCCAACTCCATTTTCTGGCACTCGTCCCCGGGGACCGACCTGATCGCAAGCCTGCGTGACGTTGAGCGATACATGAACATTGGCATTCCTCAGCAGCATTTGTTCGAACAACTACTTCAGCAATTTGCTATCGTCAGCCCGGACCTGCGAACCTTGAAAAGCATCCTTGACGTCTTATTTGGGGGATATTTAGTATTTCTTGAGCACGACGAGCAGGGGCCGTTTGTTGATCTTACCCCGCCGGGGCTCGTGCTGGGCGAGCTTGAAGTTGACGACAACTTTCGGCGAAGGGCCAGTTCAACAAGTGGGATTTGTTCCCCCTTTGGGAAATCTAGCCGTTCCCCACGGGGGTGGGGATGGCTCTCCCCCGGATGGATTTGAGGAATACCGGCAATATCTTGACGATCAGGGTTATGGATGAGTTGTATCTAGGTGCCGGTAGCTGTCGGTGATTCCCTTCAGTCCAAAGACGAGTTCGAGCTCCCAATGAGAGGGCTCGATGAAACAAAAGCGGCCTGAGACACGGATTCGTATCGTGGAACTCGATTTTACTCACCTACCTAGGCAACCCAACAATCCGCCTGACGGCCCTTCCCGTCTCGAAACAAAATTTCCCATATCTCCCTCCACTGTTCCTCGATTCCCTGCCCTTCGGCCGGCTACCACTTCCCAAGGGCAGCAATGCGGTCGGGATGAACGCCCTCCACCACGAGAGGCGAAACAAGCTCACACGTCTGCGCCACCACGTGTTTCCGTTGCTCCGCACTCGACTTAAAAGTCTTTCCGCACTTCGCACAGTAGTCCGGACTGAGATGGTTTTCTTGGATGTGCTCACAAGTTGAGCCGATTGAATCATGCTTCGTTGCCCCGCCATCGGGGTATCTCGCGGGTCTCTTGCGTGGAAGTGGCACGCGAGCCCCTTGCTGATGTCTTGAGTCGGCGGATTGCAATGCTTCTTGTTGACGGCGACAAGATCGTCCTCGCTACCATCGGTCATGCAGGCCGGGCTGGAGACGGTGGTTGTTGTTATTGTTACTGGGGTGCTGGGTGATGGGGACCCAACGCAGCGTCGCTTGGGGTCGCTTGTGGGCAGAGAGGAGGACGTAGCGAGGCTAGGTTGCTTGCTGCCGGGTGGAGTGGCGAGCGCATGGTGTGCCTGTGCCGAAGGCGAGATGGATTCAGCTTCGCTCGTTGAGAAACTTTGACCCGAATCGCTGTTTCGAGCGCGCTCGCGCCGATCCCGTTTCGATGACCTGGTTCCGCTGTCTCGGATCGCCTCGCCGTTCACCTTGATGACAGGATCACCGAAAAATGTAACACTGAAATCGAGGGCCATGGTGGTTGCGGTGATGCGTAAGGTCTTGGCAGGGCCAGGTTCTGCCGTGATACGCGACACTTCAATGTTAACCTCGCCCCTGGTGTTAGAGCTTGATGTCATGAGGAAGTCGTGAAAGAAGAGGACGGGGAATGCAATGCGAGATTGAAATAGTAGATTCACTCGATTTTGAGCATGTCTTCTTGTCAGGGTTTGTGCTTCGGTGACCTTTATAGCTCACCTCATGGGAAGGTGGTCCCACCTCGGGGTCGGGACTGAACGGACGTCACAAACCCGTTCCACTGGTTTGCCCCACGCGCCACTGCATGGCCGCATGGAGGCGGCGACCCCCAAATGTCACAGCTGTTTCTTTCAGCATCAAACCCCCGCTTTCAATTGGGGGGCAACTACTTCGACTACACTGGAGTGTACATCATTCCGCTGTCTCATCGGCCCCATTGCAGCCCACCCTCAAAGGGCGCTTCTGGTACCTTATGTTTCCAGCGCATTGTGTACGTCATTATTCAGGTAGCATTGATCCACGCCTAGCAACTTGCATCTACTTTTAGTGTGCAGTCAAATCTCCCTATACGAATACAGCTCCATAAGAATAGCCGCTCTGTAAGAGTGAATTTCTCGGTCAGGTAGCGGTGTAAATGATCTCCCCGCAAAGTTTCCGCAAGCCTCTGTACGGTATCAATAGGGTAGGCTTTGGGGCCCGGCTGCGTGGAAGGGCTGCCCAAGGTTAACTGTCCTTGCCTCTGCATAATTTATCGGTCGGAGGAAGGGCCGCCAGGCCTTCCACGCAGCCAGGCCCCACAGTCCCACCCCATGAGATCGATCATCACTCTCAGGGGGTAGGGGCCAGACCCCGTGTTGACAGTCCTGTTTCCCTCACGCATATATGCCGGCGACAGAGGCAAGGGCGGCTCAACGCGCATCGGCTAAACCCTCACCCATCCAAATCGCGCAACCCCCTTCTCGTCAGAAGCTCCCCACTCTTGATTCAGTCGATTAAATGGGGGTTGCAGCTGTATGATATGTCTTAATTAATCAGGGGATGGAGACACCTAACAATAATCGGAACGGCAGGATGGAGAGTCTTTCTTGGGAAAACTTCAGGTTAGCTATGGCTGGTTTAGATTTTACAGTTGAGTTCTTTAAGAAAGGCGCCTCGTTTGAAAATGAAAAAATTCTGGAAGGGGATTGAAGGAAAGGTAAAATTTACATTCCACTAACCTCACGATGGCGAGGCAGACAAAGAGGTTTCCAAACCCCTCCAGAAGCTAATCTTAGAGCAGCTGGGTCTAGGGATCCAGAGGAATTAATAATCATGTTACTTAAAGGGGAAGCCCCTAGGGGGTAGAGACGAACATAGGCAACCTATGTTCGCCAGGGTATCGATCCGGTTTTTGTACATGCATATAACTTGCTCTGGAGCTTACACTGTGCTGGAGGTGTGTTTTGTAATAACGCTTCGAAGTTGGCGGGAATTGCCAGTATGATACTGCTGGCTTGCATTAATTTAAATTGAATTTCATGTCTCATCAGAGGCGAGGCTTTTGCGTGTACACCGTTTTGCTGCGCGGAGGCCCTGTTAGCTTTGCCACTCCACATCTAGACAACGAAGGGCTTACAAGTCATAGCAAGCATGGCACGCCTGGTCCTTCAGGGCAGCACGAACCCTGGCCAGCAAGACGGTGAGTTCATCAGGCTGCCATCCCAGGACCTGAGTGCATATGTACGACGCAAACCCGTCGAGCCCCTGCTCGAGACTGAGGCAGTTGAACAGGCCAACTTCCTTCTGCCGCTGCTGGAGCGGCCAACCGCCGATGGGCAACTTGACAGTGCTAGTGTTTATGCGACCGGTGAATCCTGCATTTTGTAACCATTCCGTCCAGTGGTCTGTCACCAGAAAGGACCGCCCCGTCTTCTCGCCGGCCTGTTCAAAGACCTTGCCCCAGGTATTCCACACTGAGTCGTCAGGTAGCGGCTCTAATTGCCAACAATCGGCAGTGAATATTCCTGCTGCTCAAACCAGCCCCCTGGCTTCAGGCACCGCAGGCAATCTTTGTACAGCGCTTCCCAGTCCTGGATGCAGCCGACCAGACCGCGAATGTGGATATAGTCAAACGAGTTGTCGGGGTACGTCCAGGGACGCTCGCAGTTATCCAGCTCGAATCGGCAGTTGGGCGGGACCCACAGCGGTTGGATCGGGGATATGTCGGCCCCAACCACCTCGGCGGATGGGAACTGGTCGGCGAAGTCGCTGAGCAGCGCGGTTAGCCAAGGGAAGCACAGACGCGTCCAGGACGAGCACCTACACGGCCCAAATTCCCGTTCCCGTAGCAAGATCCAGGACTTTCTGGGGGTTCTCCAGCGGGGCAAGAAAGAGCTGATCGTCTAGGGCCAGATACATCATGTGATGGCTGTGCCGCATTTCATCAGTACATGTGCTCGGATGACAAAACCTCACGGGCCCTTGGCGCGTACGCGAGATCCAAACCCTCGTTCTGCTTCGCGTCATTCGGTCCCCTTGCACTTGTTAATCATCAATCGGCTTTTGCAATCGGCGATACACTCGGAGACTCCATACCAGTACTCAACGCCCTCAAAATTGTGGTATGTCCGTCCATGTAACTTTCGGTACGCGAGGATGGTCGAGCTGACGGACGCCGTAGAGCTTCCAACATCCTCGTCCTTGAAGACGGAGTCGGCATCTTGCTCGGGAGAGGCGGGGTCGATCTGGTGTGGGGTTTTCAGTGCGTGTTGATTCTGGGTTGTCGCCGGGCGCAGCTTACCACTTCGATGGTCGTGCCTGCCGCGCGGCTAGGACTCGATGATGGTGATTGATTCGACATTGTGGGGAGGTATTTGCTGGAATGGAAGGCGGAGCGAGCTTCGCACTGGGGGATCATGGATCCGGATTATGTCGTGTCTCCCGAGACAGCAAAGCGGCGAAAATGCAAATGCAAGTCGTCGGGAGTCCCTTTGTGGTATCCCCGACCCGGCCCGAACCGATCTTGTGCAGATGTGGTCATAGCCTAACCAGGTCATTCGCCAACTGCAGCGCCATCTTCAGGGAAGTGGTTGCATCGCCGCCAAAATGGGACGAATGAGGACTTGTTTCCTTCCCTGGCGCTTTCCCCTGCTGCGGGATTTGCCGCCACCTTCGCAGATGAGGTGTTCTTCCGTCTGTGTCCTGCTCCTACAAAAAAGGCCACTGCAGCGGGAAGCGCCTCATTGCAAATCGCTGCTAATACTCATGGAATTTGGCCTGAGGCATCGATGTTGCCCCTTCCACCACCTGTGTCTGTCAGCTGACATCGAATTTGCTTTCACAACAGTGGAGGCTGCCCAAAAGCAACTTGAGGTTGCAACCTTAATACCGCGTCATAGCTTCCCGTGGAAACCTTGCTATCCAACTTGGACTTCCTTTTAAACAAGCTCTGCATTTTCTGTGCCGTCAATGAATTCTAGAATCCGTTCGTCCAACACATAGAATATCTATCATAACACTCAGCTTCCGTGCCCTTCACGCCCGCTACTATACCCAGCAAAGAAACAAGCAGCAAAATGTCCTCTGATTCACCACCTGCGCGATGACTCCAACCGAAGATAGCTCCTTGGATGAGAGCCTTCAACTCACCGCGACGCTGAGGGCGAAACTTGAGCTTGCGAATCACAGTTCGGGAGAACTACGAGAACATTACGAGGCCATGGCTCGCACCCTCGACACCGGCTCTGCAGATGAGATTCCTGAGCCAGACCACAAAGCACGCCTCGAACTGGCCCATCTGGGGATCGAACTCGCCGAGAAAGAACAGGACGTCATCCGCCTAGAGAGAGACTCCGTTTTTGACGAGGAAGATCGCGGGATCTGTGGCTCGCAGGTCGCCAAGTCCAGGCTCAGACAGCTCGACAAACGCTATTTCGCCGCCGGCGAGGGCCGTTGGGAGCATCAGAAGAGGATAGTGCGGTTTGATCCGGAGGCATCACGATTGTTTGATCCGCGTGTAAATGCTGAGGTTGAACCCATTTTGGCCCTCTACAGGAGGATCCAGGACCCGGGGCCCAAGATGAACGTGGTGAGGAAGAAACGGTCGACAATCCGCGACCGTCGAAAGGATGTGTGGCGTAATGAGGTCATCGAATACTATTCAGGAAGCAAACCTCAATACCTCCCTTACGGTGCAGGTATCCGCGGAGGAATATGGTGTCACATCCTCGGCAGAACGACGCCAGAGTACGACGAGACAGTAGTCACCATCGTGCCCACCCGCTTCCTCTCCGACGCAGAGTGTATTGGCGAGACAGTTTTCGGCAGCCGGGCGCCGTCGGTTATCAGCCTTGGGAACTCGCTATTGATGTCGGTTGGTAGTTTCCAGTTCAACGATTTCAAGCTCGTCATCGTCCCGGTGGATCCCACCGAGACTCTTATCAGGCGGTGGCGGTGCGAGTTCATGTCGCCCGAACCCGCCAAGGAGAGAGTGTTCCAGGGCGAATGGTATTCTCTGAGGCACGGGAGGGAGCTAGTGTTTCGCAACGACAAGAAGCCAGCCCCGTGCTTTCTATATTTTCACTTTATCATGGCATTGGCGCGCATGAGGGACCTTCGGCGCCCTGGGTGGCAGGTCGTGTGGGCGCGCTATCACCAGGAACGACCGTTTCCGACCTCCTTTGCTTACATGCGCAAAAGCATGGTTTTGGCCCTGTTTAAGCATTTCGATACTCCGGTCGCCGAGATGCCGATGCTAGAATCCTGGATTGCTGGGAACGGTTTCGAGGTATCGTCGTGCTTGCTTACTGATGCGGAGTCGGCGGAAGCGGCACGTCGACTCCGTGAGGCTGCCGAGATTCGGTTGTTGGATGGAGAGCGCCAGATGCGGTTGAATATTTATGAGACGGATTCTAGTTCTGAGTCGGATTTGGAGTACTCTATACCGAAGTCAGCGTCCTCAGATTCTGGTTCTGGGTAGGAGTAATCGGACTTTCAGCAGAAAAGGAAGGATAGCAGTAGGTAGCACAGATTTTCCAGGTAAATAGCCCAGACAGAACCTCCGCTGAATGTACTTATAGATGCTAGCTATCACTAGTACCTTAACCCTTGGGATTTGCGCCACTTTACTGTATCAGTGGTCGGCGCTGTAGGCTTTGGGGGCTTTTAGTGGGCTATTTGGGCATTTCTGACGTCAGATGAGGCCTCGTTCGGGATCAATCGCCATCCACGTTTTCTTCATCCTCAGTTTCGTCTTCATTCTCATTGGCGTCTCCATCTCCATTCCCGTCCTCATCCTCATCCAGTCTAGACTCTTCCTCTTCCCCCCCGGGTGAGACAACCCAAATTTCCGTCGCAACAAGACTATTTACCTCCGATTTAGCCATGAAAGCCAAGTCGTCATTCATCTCACCAGACACCCAGCCCTCCCCGGCTAGCACACGGTCTGCTTCGCCGGAGAAAACCACCCTGTACAAGGGAAAGTTCTCATCGACCGCTCCAGGCCCGAGCGGTCGTCCCGATCTTTCTTGATATATAGCTGAACGGGTGCTGAGCATACAAGAGGCTGCGAGACTCCAATCGGACAGCTTCCGATGGCCTTTTGGGTATCATCGCTGTACTCAAACAGGATACCTTCGCAGAATCCATTGGCGTCGTTGAATACTTGGACGTGCGCTACGTCTCTCAGGGAAGCGACGGATTCGTAGGTCCTGGCGGAGTCAGATATTCCGCCATTGAATTACGACCGCTGTGGGTCGATCTTCTCCACGGCACCGCGGCGGTAGTTACCGTGGCCGCTCTTTGCAACGACGAAGATTGCGTCCCGTTTGGGGAGGTGGTAGCACCAGATGAGCCTTACTGGGAGGGGCCACTCGGAGGTATAGTGGAAGAACAAGGTCAAGGCTGTGCTGTTGAAGCGCTTTTTCTGCGTCCGAGCCTGTCATTCTATGTCGCTCAAATAGACGGCACAGTATACTCATGGTTTCATGCGGATTATACGGCGCCGACATCGTAAGCGTAGCGAGATGCTCGGTGACCTCTTAGATGGGGAAATACTCCCACGCAGACGGTTGCCTGATCCATGGCATGAAACGATTTAATGTCCTTGTGGCACTTGGCTCCCGTTACGTGTGGGCGTGAATGGCGACAAGTTTGTTGTTACTGCTAATGAGCGACAAGCCAGTGACTTTGTCCAGTTCGACGGTCTGGTAACGGCAGTCGAGATCCTGAAAATCATCATAAGGGTACCTGTGAGCCCAGAACTGGCCAGGTGGCGAAGGTATGTCCCAGATGTCAGGGTGTTTGGCGCCCATTTGCAGAGTCAAACGCGCGAGGCCGTACTAGGAGAATGAGTTAGCACAGCTCCAGTCGCTTTGAAGACTTGGCGAGAATTAGGTAACCTTGAACTGCAGGGTTGCTTTCATTTGGTGGTTGTCAAATAT
>Ga0247770_1000609_pt1 | contig 33542 bp, 32 predicted proteins | sample UWRJL136409B6_FD_179943 | JGI IMG/M metagenome (GOLD analysis project Ga0247770, IMG submission 179943) | Plant litter microbial communities from Arlington Agricultural Research Station in Wisconsin, United States - UWRJ-L136-409B-6 | ecosystem: Environmental > Terrestrial > Plant litter >... | reverse complement strand
CGGCCTGGCTCGCAGCCACGCCAAACGTCGTCTTTTCCAAGTGCCTGACACGTACGCCCAAACCCAATTTCGAGGAGGCCCTCATCGCACAAACACTCAACCGACCTGACGCCATCGCCGCCTTTGCCGTCTTCTACTCTCAGCCCGCCAACCCGCGAGATTTCGTCACTGAGATCGGCGCCTTTCTCTCCCTGGGGCCGATGCTTAACGGCTGGCGCGGGATCTGCCACGGAGGGATTGTTATGACCATCATGGACGAGTGTCTGGGCCAGCTGGCGGCTATCAACAGGATTCGTGGTGTCGCCCCGGATGCGGAGCAGATGACGGCTTATTTGAACACGACATTTTTGAGCCCCGTGCGTACGACAGTTGAGGGATCGATCGTCATGGTCAAGGCCCGGATCACGAAGCGTGAAGGGAGGAAGCAGTTTGTTGCAGGGCATATGGAGGATGAGAAGGGGACAGTGCTGTGTCGCTCGGAAGGGCTGTTTGTCCAGCTTGTGGCGAAGATTTGAGATTTATTTTGGACAATTGCATTGCATGGCGCTGGGTACTTAGAGCATGTTGTAGACGGAGTTGGCGGTGTGTACAATACACCTGTTTTATTCTTTTGGGCCTTTGGGTTCGGAGAGATTCTAACCAACTCTCTAGCTTTGAGCGTACCTGTGCTCTCGATTTCAGAAACCGACGTTCAGCTGTATCTTCCACAAACGACTAGACTCGGATCACGACCTTGCCGACGTGCTTTCCAGACCACAGATAATCGAACGCGGCCTGCGAGTCCTCAAACTTGAAGATGTGATCATCCACCAGCGGCGCCAGATTCACCTTCTTCTCCTCGAGGAATCGATTCAACGCGTCGAAATTATCCCTAGAGCCAACCGCAATTCCCCTGTGGCGAGTATATTAGCTACACATGTTTGTCAAACCTATCCATCTTCGACTTACTGCAACCTGGCCGTTTTTCCAATCAGTCCCAGCAACAGACCAGGATTCCAGTCGGCGGTCATGCCGCCGAGGAATCCCACAATGGATATGATACCATTTTGTCGTACGAGCGAATCCAGATCCGCTGGGATGCCCGGGGGACCGGTGTTGTCGATGATAAGATCAGCGCCGCGACCGTTCGTCAGCTTCTTCACCTCGGCCGCTTGATCTGGATGAGTGCGGTAGTTGTACCCGATAAGATCCGGCACCCCGACCTTGGCGCGGAGGTCTTCAAGCTTCTTGTCGGATGAAGAGGTGATGATGGGTTTCAACCCGATAGCGAGAGAGATGAGCAAGCTGAACAAGCTCACTCCGCCAGTACCTGGACATATCAGAATACCAGCAATCTCGGACAGACAGACAAACTATACGTACCTGGGATCAAGACCGTCTTATCCTTTCCAATCACCTCGGGCACGCCAAGGGCATTCCACGCCGTAATGCCCGCACACGAAATCGTCGCCGCCTACAATTCACATCAGCATCCTCCACTTTCACCCACCCCCTTCTCCAGAAAACTCACCTCCTCCCACGACAAATGCGCCGGCAACTTCACCAACACCTCCTCCCCATAAACTGCCCACTCCCTCAACACCCCATCCACATCTCCCCCAAGCGCATCATTCCCTTCGCCCACAATCGTCCCATCCAGATTCGCCAAATCAAACGTCGGACACACCCGATCCCCGACCGAAACCCGCGTCACTGCATCTCCAACAAGGACCACCTCCCCCGCGCAGTCGGACGCCACGATTCCGCGGTCGAGAACTCCGCCGGGGTATGTCCCGCGCGGAATGATCACATCGCGGTAGTTGAGGGAGACGGCGTGGATGCGGATGAGGACCTGGTTTGCGGCGAGGCCGGACGGGGGGAGGGTAGGCTCGGTGGTGATTTCTAGGGGGAGGGGATTTGTTTCGGACGGGGTGCCGGCTGAGCGGCGGACGGCGCGGTAGGTCTTGGGGATGGAAGGGGGCATGGTGGCACTTGTTTAAGTATGTATGTAGGTATGATTGGAAGGGGGATGGTACACGATGGCCGTGTAATACAGCCGGTGGGAGGTCGTTTTATATATCCTGAACTCCTTTAATCAAGCCCTGAGATACATCAGGTACCTTAGGTATCATAGACCCGGCTGCTTAGCTAACTGATGATTCCCGCGGCGGCGCGGAGAGAAGCTTGCATGAGTCGGGGGAATCATTCCCCCGCCTGTTAGTGGGCGCAAGCTGCTGAGTAATTGGAGATGAATCCTGAGATATGCATTATTAACGGATGGCAGATAGTAGATCGGAAGGAGGGAAGTGGTGCTTGACGTGTAGTGAGGTTTGGGGCTTGCAGGTCCGGAGTTATTAAATCCGGGGGACACCACTTCGGCATCTGGGGCTTGTTCGGCATTCAGAATGGCCCGTGGCGGGGAATGCCGGCCTGGTTGAGTAAGCGAAGATGTATAGTTTGGAATTTCACACGGAAACGTTCATGTTGAGGGGCGTTTATAGGTAAGCTGGGATGGAATTCCTGAGTTTAGGCCTGCTGGAGTTGTATGAGTCTTGATTTGGGTGAGGAAGTCAGCAGGTTTGCAGTGGGGCAGAATGTACTTGTGAAGGCAAGGGGTTTACCTCAGAGTGGCAACGCCTTACATTCAGTCTATGAACATAGAAATCGATCTTTGTTGAGAGACTACCTTCTTCGTATTGAGTCAAGGTAAGCGTTCGATGCACAGCACTTTCAAAAAGCTTCCTCCCAGGCTCATTCTCCAACAGCAACCTGCGCCAAAGTCGTCGTCCTCATATACGAAGTGCTGTCCCTATCTGGGTCCGTTGTGGTAGGGCCATCTTTGACCGCAATTGTCGCCTCCACCTTGATGTCCGTGTATCCTGTCCGGACAATGGTGGCCGGATACGCCGCTCCCACCGCCTCCACGATGGTCTCGCGGATCGTCGAGGAGAAATCGTAATGCATAACCAACCATGCACCATAGAGACCAACAGAGTAGTGCTGGTAGTCGGTGTACGCTGCCGTAAGGGTGGTTTCCGCGCGTTGCGGCAGCGGTAGTGGAGCGTCTTTAGCGTCCTCCGGGGGGTTATTTCCTACGATTGTCCATGCCAACTCGGCCGTCTCGGACCATGTGGATAAGGCGCCGTTTTGCTGCGCTGCAGAGAAGTGCGAAATGGCCGTGCCAGTTACAAGGGAGCCATTGTTGGGACGACCCACGTCGCGGGGCACGATCAAGGTGACGACAGCCGTTGTGATGGCCTGCGGCGAGTTGCTTTGGGCAAGTGTAGTGGTGTAGACTGCTGTATGCGGCAACGCTGGTGTCGCGGGCTCTAGCGGGCCCGTCACAAATTGCGCCGTAGCTGGCGTGGGGAGGTAGGCGGCGGCATTCAGGACGAGCGCAAGGTCACGGAGTCTTTGATGCATCACTGCGCCGTCTTTCATTGACAGCTCCGAGTCGCTGCGGGGGGGATTTCTAGATTTCCGTCTCCCTTTAGGAAGTTGCGACTTCTAGCTTTTGCGATGTAGAAGGAGCAGTCGGCAGCTGCCCACAACACCTGAACTCCCACTCATATTTTCATCTCCCTGCCGGCTAAACAGCCCAGATCCTACAAACATCGGCTCTTCATCCGGCACCCAATCGAGATAGCAAGGCCGTGATCGCCAGAGCTGGGATCAGAGCCATCTTTACGTAGGGAGAAGCTAGACAAATTTGACGTTCTTTGCCTCGGCTATTTATCTTGTGATCCTCATGTTGCCCGAGCTTCTTCCTCCGAACTTAAAACATCAAAGACCTAAGGTACCGTGGCCTTCCTAACATGGAAGCCCAGCACCAGGACCAGTGAGATTCCCAACAGCACGGTCAGCAAATTGACCGTCGGAACTAACCCCATCCAACCCTTATTCGACCGGCCCTAAAGATGGGGAAGATCCTGCCGGTCGTGATGCGGCGGGTAAAGCTCTGTGGATCTTTTGAAGTCCACCATAGGGTGAAGTGAATGATAGCGCGACACAATAATGCCGTGAACCCACTTCAGACACGATTGGGTACGTCGAGGGACTCTGAAATATAGTTCCATGATAGCAGCCTGGTTTTCGGGGTTAAGGCCACAGCATCGAGGCACGCATACCACGGGGCTTCGTCTTCTTATTCCGTCGCGTCTGTTGGACCGTTCGTTAGCTGTTCAATCATGAAGTCGAGAAAGGTCACTTGGAGACCTCCGTCATTGTTGTTGACCTCACGCCTCGGCCCGTCGGTGGGCCGGTGCGTCCACAGGCTCCAGATCTCGTTGGCCTTGGTCGTCGTCAGTCCGATGTACACGAGTGACTCCCGGGAGATGAGGACATCGGAACGTCGAGAAAATCGGGAATATTGTGCCGTTCCGAAATTTTGTGTTTGCGCTCGGGTAAGTTGTTTGAGAAGCTGATGATGTGGTTGAAAGCTGAAAGAAAAAGTATAAAAAGGGGGGGGGGGGAGCTGACGTCCATTCTGATCAAGGTTTATTTTCATTTAGCGTGATGTTGCAAAATCAGCAGGTTTTTGAACCCGAGGAACTTTCGAAGACTCAGGCCAAAACAAAGGTTCCTCTTCTCGGCGCGAAAATGCAAAAATGCGTTGGGGGAATTTATGTCATCGTTAGGTCAACAACAGATATCTTCTGGTTGTGCTACTGCTGCCCACGGTAGCGACGGAGTAAAGCCTGGTAATCAAGGCAACAGCAGCAGTTTCTCACTTCCCTTGTCGACCGGCCTGCCGGTTCTCACCGTTGCCTTCTTCTCGCTCAGGTCCATGCAGATGCTGAAGAGCGTCTCGAGCTGGCAGTCGCTCGCACGCTTCCGACAGATACCGTAGGGGTAGCCCTCTTCGTCCCGCAGGATCCACTCGATGCGCTCAAAACTAGGCGCCGCGTCGGCCCCTTCCTGCGCGATCAACATCTCGACACGCTCCAGCCTCGCCGTCGAGTTCTCTCCTAGTAGGCGCGCGTCCACCACGCCTGCTGCGTGGTCCCTCAGGTAGTGGTTGGTGTGCGTGCACACACCGGCATTGGACATGGCAATCGGAACAATGTCCTTGTGCGAGCACTCAAGCCCGACACCGCCGGTCGCAGCGTCCGCGATGGTGATGTGGCACGCCGATGCCACGCCTACTTCTGTCAATTTGCCTGCCGCCTCGGCGCGAGAGCGGCTGTTCAGGACGGTCCGCAGGGCTAGGTGGCAGGGCAGGCGGGCAAAGTCGACTCCGCGGGCCTTGATGGCGTTCAGCGTCACGCCGACGCCCAACGAGTTCAGGCCGAGCTTCCCGACGATGCCAGCTTCGGTTATCATATGGATCCGTGGCAGGTCAGACGGCGGGGAGGGCACAATGCGTATGCTGATGAGGTTTGGAGATTGGTCGATATCCCACTATGTTTAGCGGTTCAGTTGTGAGTTCTACGGGTTTCTTCAGGCCAAGTCAAATTACTTACGTCCCAGTTCTGAGCGAGGAAGCTCTCCCCTTGGGCTTTCCATGCGATCGATGTGCAGCCGTCGTTGAACATGCCGTATGCAATTTCGGTTCTGACGTTCAGCGCAAGGATGTCTTCAAAGTCGACCCCTGCACCGGCAGCGATGCCTTTCATCTCCTCCAGGAGAGGTGTCCACGCTGGCTGCTGGATAAACGGTAGGAATTTAACGGCTTCGCCCCGGACTTCGCTCCAGGCCAACTGGGCAGAGGTGAGGAACATGCCCTTGTAGAAGGCGATGCTGCCATGGACTTGGTCTCGGGCTGCGGATCCATGTTGTCGCCCAACCTGGAGGACAAGATTTAGCTGCTGAGAGACACAGGTTTTGAAGGAGAAAAGAGTTGCCGTACTTCACTTGGACTGCCTTCACATTTGATTTGGCGCATTCTGAAGGGGATACAGCCAGAGGTTGAACTTAAAGCCAGATGAAGGAGGGGGCTCTGTTGCACGATCAGCAGTGGAAATGCGGGGAAACAAAACCGACGCATGGGGACTTATTCCCCGAAAGCACGCAACGGCGTGGCGTGCAGCATAATTAATGTAACGACTGCAACACACTACGAAGATCGTAGCTATCTCCTCAGTTCAACTTGCCCCTTTACTCCTCCCATCCCCGTAGCCCGTCAAATCGAAACTGCCAAATGTGCCTTCATGTCTGGGGACATGTCCTGGTGCGGGGCTCCCTGAGTTTGTACTCTCTATAACCCGCTTCGTTTCAGACTATCATTATCATCTTGTCGTCTTCGTCTTCGTCCACGTCTTCGGAGTCGTGTACGTCCTGCCGTCTTCGGGGTCGGCCTCATCATCACTGTCAACAACCATCACCGGAATCCCACAGAGGCCTCTGAAGCATTAATTAACACTAGAAGTCACAAGTCGAGGACAGTTCAAAAACAACGGGAAGGGATGCTCCTCAGAGCTCCAAAAATTATATGTCCGCACCTAATCCTACACCCCCTATAAAATGTCGCCCCCCTACTCCTCCTCCTCCTCCTCCACAACCTCCGCCCCGACCTCGCCGAGAAATGCCGGGTGAATCCGGCCGGCCCGCGCCTTTCCCTCGCGGCCCGTGGCGTTCAGCTCCGCGACCGTCTCCTCCAGCCACTGCAGTCCCTCCACCACCGTGAACTCAGGAGAGGCTGGGCCCTCGAAGGACGCCGGGTCCTCGACCTCTCCCTTCTCCAGGCGCCGAATGCCCGGCAGCACCTTGCCATCCTGGTCGTGGTAGGCGCGGGCGGCGGCTTGCCAAGCGTTGTACTCCTGTGATTGGAATTGAAATATTAGTAAAGGGTGGAATAAATAGTAGAGCGCCAAGAGCGAGGATGGGGGCATGTAGGGGGTGGCATGGGGGGAGTGATAGATGGGTGGGGTACTTGTGGGGGTTAGGGAGTTATTCTGATACCCAGTTTCCTGGTAAATCGACTTGAAAGTGCATAAGGGCTGAGTAAATAGGTACGTACAGGCGAGCCAGTGGCTTTGCCGAAGGCGACGAGGTACAGTTCCTGAAGATTCAGGATTAGGGCGTAGCGGCTGGGATGGACCTGATGAAAGTGATATGTTAGATACCATGCAGCTGCTAGACTTGATGAATTAACGAAGGGTTGATGGAGAAACTCACAGGGTGACAGGTTCGGCCACCCACAATGCACTCCAAGCACGTCTTTATTGAGCCCTTTTGACGGACTAGTTTCAGGATATCATTAGCTCAGTTCAACAAGGCATGTATATACAGGTACCTAATAAGTTTCTTTTTAAAAGGCAAGGCAAGGGGATACTGAATACATACGTCGGTCGGTGCAGGCAACTTGAGAGTTGCGGCAAGTGTCTGCTCCTCGAGCCGCGGGGTAACGCAGCAGCATGGCCTCAACGCAGCGGCGGCAGACGATCTCGCGGGTGATGCGCTAGGCGGGGGGAAGGTCGATTACCTTCTGGCGAAGGTTTCTGTGCTTTGTCGCCGACTTGGTGGTGGCCATGGTAAACTTGAAGAAAAGAAATGTGTGCAGACTGGTGCCTTGAGGCGATCTTTATGGTGGTGAAGGCGTCAAGAGAACTGCGTGAGGTGTTCCTGGGGAAGAGTGAGGCCTGTCACAGCTTCCTTCGAGAGAAAGAGGATGACCTCTGCTTTGAAACACTTGGATGCACCCCAGATAGTTCATTATATAGAGCAGTTGTGAGAAGCAGTCAGTTCTTCTTATGAGATGCCCTCCCTTTGGGGGGCGGGCAACGAGTTGTCGGGCTCCAAAGTTGAGCACGAGCACCTTTACCTATCTTCGGCTTCTGGACCAGGGACCTGAATACGCTGCTACTGTAGAGCGCAGGAGGCTCGCCGTTCTTGTGGTCAACTCTGAGAGCTCGCTGATATCTGCTAAAAAAGAGAAAAGCCACGATGGCGGACAGCCTGGTGCCAGGTCCCAAGATTGCTAAAGGGTTGGTAGAGAAACTCACAAGATCACAGGTCCAGCTATAAACAATGCACCCCAAGCATGTCTTCATTAGGTCATTTTGCTGCTTAGAGGTTATTTGCCAAACATAGCAATGATTCAATGGGCTGGAGAACTCAGTGCCTGAGATGAGTGGCTCCGGCGGCGTGCCATGTGGCAGCCCGGCTTGAACCGACCCCATCACTTAGGTGTCATCATAGTTCTCCTTGCGTCGAAGGATCAAATCTCCCTTTGGGAGGTTCTTAATTTGGAAGAGGATATGAGCCATCAGGCTGCTGGTCATCATCCATCAACCCGATTCCCCCAGTTCCCGTAGGTACCGCTTGACTGCCGGTTCGTTAGCCTTTTTTCCCGCGTCTTCGAGATTAGGAGTGATCAACGATCGCAACCATCCTCCGAGCAAGGGCAACCACCATCTGCCCATCTCAACCGAGCCACCACTTGCCCTCACGGACAGCAACCAGAGGAGACTCACCCGTATAGTCCAAAATTCGGTGCCATTTCCACAAGCCAAAGATCCGAAACCATCCTCGCAGATGCGCTGACGATACGAAGTCCGTTCCCATATGAGGCGATCTTAGTGCAGGGAGAAGTGGCAGCATGGTTGAGGTGTCTGGAAATAGCCCTTATACTTTACTAAATTATCCTTTTCGTGTAGCTTTGCACAGCCGCAGAGTTCTGACGGGTGTCGAGGTACATAGAGGTTTAGAGTTTGATGACAGTTAAATTCGGCAAGGTAGGTTTCTTTTCCACCCGAAGTTCATCGCAACCTTGTTGGGACGAATTGTCTAACGCCTTGGTCCCATTTGGATGAGACTTTAGAGTTTACCAGATGGATGTGATGTTTTAGCTCCCATCGGATGTTCGACGCGGATATCGTCCTTGGGGTTTGGAATGCGAGAATGGGGCGAGATTTCTCGTAATCACTTGAGATAGGAGCACCTAAATATCGTGGTTGAATGCACACCACCAGACACTGCGCCTTCCATGCAGCAGCTGCCCACAGTGACCCGAATGCGCTGCTGTTGCAGAACACAGAACACCCTGTCGTTCTTGTAGTCAATTCTGGGGGCCCGCTATCGCGTCTAAAGAGAGAAGGGCCATAATGACGGACGGCCTGGAGCCAGGTTCCAAACGTCGCAATGGGCACCTTCGCGCCAACAGACAGGTTGCTGGAAGTTGCCTTGCACATCGCAACACAGAGCCCAGCCGGCGATACCAAGTGGAAGAGAAATCAAAGTGAATACAACCAAGGTACCCCTTGAAGCTCGCAATATTATCCGTAGCCATTGGTCCACGAACCGACGAATATCGTTAATGCTCAATCTCATGACGGGGGCCGGAAGTTGAGGGAGTGTAGTCGAAAGCTCTGTCTGATACAGGGCACAATATGTGACTGCGCTGGCACTGATCGAGACGAAGAGACAGTGCCACCACGCAAGCTCGCTTTCGAAATACTGTGCTCCTTGTCAGTGCCGATTTCCGCTGAAAGGGCTAGAGGGAAGAGGGATTCTCACATTGATGCATGTCCCGAAAACCATGGCCTCTAGGACCAGTGGAATGAAGAGGAATGCCAACTGCGTCAGTATTCCAGAAGAGTTGGCCTCCTTGACTACGCATGCGCTCTCCACGATGCTCTCAACGATTACTACGTTTGGCATGGGAGACTTCAACGCCGTCCGAGCCCGTCTATCCATCCATTCTACCTCTGTCACAAGCCTCGCGAGCCTCTTTTCTAGCCTGGGGCCTTCCGAGTCGGTGTTACGAGAGCCCGAGAGATTGCTCAACATGCGCTCCAAGGATGTGCTCTGATGCATCAAGGTGTTTTGCCACCGGCCGAGCTGTTCTCTCCATCTTGGTCTTGTTTCCTGGGGGACGCCGTCGTGCAGAGAAAGTTCGATATTGTCGAGTGTGCGACTCATGTTGTCCAGAACGTGTGACAGGTCTTCGCATACGACCTCTACCATTGCCATCTTGACCTTTTGCATCGGACTGGGCATGGTGGCAGCGTTTACCCCTTTTAGCGCTCGGACAAACCGGTTCAGGACCCTCCCGTCGTCTGAGCATGTTGGCCCTGTGGCTCCTCTCGGGACCGGGCCGTTATGGTTAATAATATCTCCTTGGCGGGCGTTTTGGGCAAAACAGGGAACCTGAAATCTGGTATAGCTTGCTCTCGATGTCCACGTGCTGAATTTGAAACGCAGCACATCAAAGTGTCGTACTGGATCTACCAGCAAAATTCCTGTTCGAGGTATCAGAGCGTGAAGTTAATTTGGGAGGCGTTATACTGACCTGTTAGGACTCCGTCTTCGATTCTGGAATAGTACGACATGCGCTGCTGGGCCGCATGATATGTTGTTTTTTGACCTTCTCCATGGACGGACGTTGATACGAGATGAAAGGGTCTATGGGGGGATTCGGGCCAATAGGAATATCTTTCGTGGTCGAGACGGAGACTCAGAGGGTCATCCAGCGTGTCGGCATTGTGAGTCTTGCCGCTTGATATCAATTGCTGAATCAGGGGTGTCGATATGGGGGTGGATGATGGAGTTGGAGATATCGCCTGTTGTCCAGGCCCAGGCTTCTTCTGGACGGCGATTTGCCACCAATCAGCGAAGAAAACACCATAGGCTTCACTTTCAAGCTCTTCTCGTGCACTGTCATCATCCTTGAAATGGGCCCGAAGAAATTTGCGTCGTGGCCAAGGGGCCTGGAGTACCCAGGGCTCAAGTTCTCGTAGTAAGGATCGGTCGGCTTCGACAACGAATATCGTAGCAGCGACGTCATACGTCCTCGGAACGGGCTCGATTATCTTCTTGACCTCAGAGGCAAATGTTTCGATGTTCCCATTCTTCAAAATCTCAACTCTCGTGACGGTAGGATTGAAACGTCGGGGTTTTACTTGGCAGAGGTCTCCATCGAAGCTCCCTTGAAGAGTGTCGCTCATCGTATCGAGGATGAAATAGTCGCCGCAGATGCATGGAGTTTGGGAACTGAAAGACAAAGAATATTTATTTTCAAGGAATGTAAGTGGAGTAGCACTAATGCCGTGATAATAGGCCAGGTTTGCCCTGGAGGACAGGCTTGGAGGCCATTGGGTCTTGGCGTTGAGACACCTGGATGCCCAACGCAAACTTTTGGCCAATCGCCGCCTGCATCATACCCACATCTGTGAGTTGGCTTCACAGAGAGAAATGCGAGATGGGCTGGCAGTCTGACAGCGGTGAGATGGGGCGCTGTCGCAATCCACTGAAACTCGTGGCAGGCACAACCTGGCGGCCCTGTGAGTTCTTTCCTATTGGGCTCAATAGTGCCCAAGAGGAACGCCCTGCACATTCGATCCAATCTCAAAAACCAATCATGACCCCATTTTGCAAGTGTGCATCTGGCGCAACATGGCCTCGGGCATCTTTGGCTGCTCATCGCTACCTGCCAACCCAGAATTTCGCCTTGCGACCTGCGAGGCGATGAATTTGAGTCTCCCGTCAGGTACCCAGATCGCTAAGGAACTCCATACTTCAAAACTCTTGCGCGTTCCGATGCCTCGCAATGCTTTCTCGATGTGAAATTGGCTGAAAGTTCCCCGGGGGCTGTGACCAACGGCAACGACTCAGTTCTCCTCGTTACCGCTCAAAGAGGGAAATGATTGAGATTTCCCCTTCGCGCCTCACCGAGGTAGCTTCCATCTCGACGCGAATGCTGACCATGTTGCTGACATGGGTTTCGCAGATGATGTCAGCCCGCAACGCTGTGAGTCTAGGTATTTTGCCGTAGACCGAGCAGACTCGGTGAATCCGAACTGTTCCCTCCGGGTGACTGGCTGGGCTGCCGGTTGAGATGGCAAGCATTTCTAAACGCCAAGTCCCGATAGGCCTAGAGCGACTGGCTGATGAAAACCCCGCTTCCTGACGAATGTCGGCAGCTAGGCGCGTTTGTGTGAATCAGGGCCAGTTACACAGAAACTCAGAATGAAGTTACACAATCTATCGAGCCCTGGGATCATGCAGTATCCGCAATCTTTCGGCAACTGGGATTGGTACCCGGAGACAACATATCTGCATGGTTCCTCCTTCGACTCCACACATGCGATACAGATCGGTTGCCGGCTTACACCCGGCACGAGCCGTACATTGCAGCGCGCGGCAGTGCTTTATACCGGATTCTGGGAGATCTTCAGAGAAACAGTCAAGGATAAGATGAACCTCTGGTGCGCTCACCTCCGTGGTGGTGTTGGTCAATCAACAAGAGCCGTCACCAAGAAAAATGACGTGGATTACAGTGTTTGTTTGCCTGCTTCTGAGCTCGCCGCTTGGTCTCAGTCACCCAGGAGAGGAGGAAAACATCTACCAGCACGCGGCCCAACCATTGCATCACCGCACGCCACACGTATCCCAATGCAAGGCCACCTTCCAGGAGCCGGAATTCGTCAAGAGAACCATAGATCGCCGTCATGCCGAATTTGAGCGTCTGAGACAAGAGCGTGGTCTCGACACTCGGAGCCTGCCCCTCCACCAACGCCAGGCGGGCAAGTTGGCTGGATACCTCAACAAGGACCACCAAGTCAAGAAGCCTTTCAACAAGGATACCAAGGCCGAACAGCTCTTTGCTGGTGATGGCGCCTGCATGATGGCGCCCCTCGTTTCCGAGGGCCCGCTTTACGTCAGCGGTGAGCAAGTCCGTCGGAATCTAACTGAAGGAGAGGCGGGTGTCCCCACGAGCCTCGATATTCAGGTCATCGACGTGAAAACATGCCGGCCGCTCAAGGATGTCGCCGTCGATATCTGGGGCTGCAACACCACCGGCATATACAGCGGCGTGCTAGCATACTACAGGACCCCGAACAACCCCGGGGACTTGTCCGTCATCAACGCTACCGCTCTCCGAGGCATCCAGTTTACCGACGACGAGGGGGTTGCCAAGTTCGATACCTTCTTCCCAGGGCATTACGAGGGCCGAGCAGTCCACATACATGTCATGGTCCACCTTGGCGCCAAGCGCGAGCCCAATGGTACAATCACCGGCGGACGCGTCGCCCATATTGGCCAGCTCTACTTTGACCAGTCCTTGATCACAGAAGTCGAGAAGCTATCACCATACACATTGAACAAGCAAAATCTCACGATCAATTCAAACGATGGCCTTCTGAAGATTACCACGCTGAGTGACGACCCCTTTTTCCGCTACGTGAAGCTCGGGGACCGCGTAGAGGACGGCATATTCTCGTACATTCGTCTCGGTATCGACCCTTCGGCTTCGTGGGGTATCAACCCAGCCGCATACAGGGACGAGTCGGGTGGCCACCAGAACCTCACTGGTCCGATGGGCAACGGGTCGACGCCGCCGGTCATTCCGCCGAATCCAATCCCTTGAGCTGGAGTGGAAGCTTGCGAGATGGGCTCAAAAGGAAGGTAGGGGTCAACCTCAGTGCAGAGTATCTAGGGTTTGAAGTAGCCCCATGCAATATACGTACGGCTTTGCTCCTCGCGGGTTCTTTGCAAGCTAGTTTTATTGTCCAGCTAGTGACAAATAGGGCTCCTGGCTCGGAGAAACGGGCATTTGGGGCGGAGTTCTGATGTCAGCCTCAAATGCGACTACAATACACCCAGTTGAAGCTTAGTCAGGCAATACGCAGTGCTAGGGAAGGACACGCGCAACGATACGCCAGATGCAGCCCCAGCCCGTCGAATACGCTAAACGCGGTTTGAGTCTCATGACAATTGTTCATACGGCAATGACGACGCTATGGCCAGAGTGATGAGGGCAGCGGGTTGCGATGTCAATTCAACATAAAACAGGAGCGCTTCCCCTGACCTTCACCACCTGAGTCAACTCCAGACTCGCATCAAGACAACAAGACAAAATGAAAGATATTCTCCATCTCGTCTCTTTGGGGGCTCTGGTTCTGCCCCCGGTTGTATTGGGTACTCCTACCAAGCCTGCCCCTCCCAGCATCAAGCAATGCATCCAGCTCGAGGTGCCAGTTCCGGTTGTCACTACGAATCACCGCTTCGACATGCCTCGCATCGACAACACCATCGATGCCGTCCACTGGACGCTCAATACCACAGCTTGGTCCACGCCTAATGCTACAGCGCGTATCACCGCCAACGTGACGATCAACCAGACCTTCCGCATCCACGCACAACTCTGCATCCCTACCAAGAAAACCCCCAAAGCAGACACCCTCCAGATCCTCACTCAAGGGCGCGGCTTCGACATGCGATACTGGGACGTTGAAATTCGCCCGGAAGAGTACTCCTATCTTGACGCGGCGATCAACAAGGGCTACTCCGTCCTCACCTACGACCGCATCGGCACCGGGAAGTCCGAACTCCCCGATGCATACGACATCGGGCAAATCCCCGCCCAGGCCGAGATCCTCTCTGGCCTCACAACCCTCGCGCGCAGCGGTAAACTCCTCCCTTCCTCCAAAATCCTCTCCACCACCGCCAGCACCACCAACCCGCCTCCCCTCTTCCCCTCCTCCTTCCGCCCCTCCAAAATCATCCACGTCGGCCACTCCCTCGGCTCCTTCATCACCTTCGCCTTCCTCTCCTCCCACGGCGCCCAAAGCGACGGCGCCATCCTCACCGGCTTCCTCATCAACGCCCAGCTCGGCACCATCGCCGTCTCCCACTTCGACCACGAGTACGCCGCGCAGCACGACCCGTCTCGCTTCGCCGCATATCCCTCAGGATACATCGTCCTGACCACGCAGTCCGACATCCAGAAGCTGTTCTTCCGCAAGGACGGCTTCGAGCCCGCGCTGCTGGAGTATACCGAGAAGATCAAGCAGCCTGAGGCGGTGGGGGAGTACCCTTCCTCAGACGCGGCGGTGTTTGTGCCAGCAGGGGAGTTCAAGGGGCCGGTGCTGTTTATGGCCGGGGAGTATGACTATGTGCTGTGTGGTGGGGATTGTAGGGGGCAGTACTTGAAGGAGGCTTCGGAGGGGTTGTTTCCGGTGAGTAAGAAGGTGGATGCGTATTTGCAGCCGGGGACGGGGCATGCGTTGGCGCTGGCGAGGAATGCGACGGGTGGGTTTGGGGCTATGTTGGGGTGGTTGGGGGAGAGGGGGTTTTGATCAGGATGATGGGATTGGTGTTAGTGGTTTGTGTGATTGCAGTTTCGAGGGAGAGTTGAGTGGTCTGAGGGACTGGCTGTTGTTGATCTCTTTGGTCTTTTACGTCTTCTTATCTTCTACTTAATCATGTGCAATTATCACAGGCTGCAGTTAGAGTAATAGCAGTGGTACATCCAGCATTTAAGAGATACAGAAAGGCCATTTTGGAATGTAATACGGCCTGCAAATTGGAACACATGGTTTGCCTTGACAGTTCAAGGCCTCTCGCAATATCAACAAGGCCTCTGACAATGCCAATAACCCCTCTGGCAATGCCAACAAGACATCGTTTGCATTGTGAGAGGAACTGCTTACATCACAATACGTCGTCAGAGAATACAGCCAGGTCTCATTCAATTAATGAGATGCGTGTTCCTAACAAAAATACTGATCGCTCGTCCATCTGTCCATCTGCTCTTCTCCTCTCCTACAAGCAACCCGACCGCAACATTCAGGACCCCCGCCAAAAAAAAGCCAGCATTCATATCCACAGCCCCAAAAAGTGAAGCTGCACCGCTGCAGTTCAATGTGGTGATGAAAGTGGAATTCGAACCCACGCCCTTTCGGGCTACGAAATCGCTCTCTCCAATGATGGAGATGATGTTATTAAGAAAATCCCTAACGTAGCGCCTCAGACTGCTCGGCCATTTCACCTTGTTGCTGTTGAGAATTGTGAGGGTACTCCTGGCTCAAGAGTGGGTTGGGACGGCCGTCGTTCGAGTCAGGGGTTCAGGGGCTCAGGGGCTGGTACCCGCTGTAATTTGTGCGGATGATAGGGGCTAGGGCTGAAGGTCTTGGCGGCGGAGTTGTGGAGAGTGGTAGTTTTTTTGTTTTGATTCGGGGCTTTTTGTTCACTTCGCTTGGTGCTATGGTTGTCATTGGTGGCGTCGTGTGAATGGTCTTGGCCCGAGAGGCGACATGAAGTACAGCCGTTTGATCAGACCACCCTGATAATGCAGCGCTTGGGGATACCTCGTGTCAGGTAGCCACATTGAATTGAATATTGAATTTCTGACCAGTAGTGACTCTTGCGGTGATTGAGGGCTTGGATGGGCGTATCGACGACTCCAAGTCATCACATGAAATCCGGCTTTCTCCGGAACTGCAAGACCCAGGACAAAAGCAATGAAGCTATTTCCAGTCCCCCATCCCACCAAGCATAGAACGGAAGGTCAGCCTCCCATCGCAACATGCAGGGAACTTCGAGAAGCCAAAATTCCAGCTCCGAAAAAAAGAAAGCGCCTATGTAATCAAACCCTCAGCCCTATTTTGGCGCTGTCTGCCCTGTTCCCTCAGCTCCTCACTCCTCCACAGCCATCTCAACAGCCCCATCACCAGATCATCTTGACGCTGCGTCTAAACATAGCACCCACGGCTAAATGGATAGGGGCGGGCACAGCTCCTCGCTTCCCATTTTCCATCCATCTGGGCAGTGAGTGTGAGAAAGGAAATTAAAATCCTTTTCTTCCGACGCACCCCACAAACGAAATCGGATGGAATCATGCTGCACACAGCTCGTAAAAGATGACGATGATATGACGGTTCCGTCCAAAAAAGATCGGATGGAGGGTCTTCCCCAACCCACCCACACCGGGGATAATATTAATGAGGGGATCTATCGCTTGACTGCTCGCCAACTCCCGGCAGTGCGGGCGCAATCTATTCAGACGCAGGTACTGGCTGGTCTCGGCTGATCTGCCGTCTCGGTTATAGAGCGAGGGAGATTCTACGCCAGGCTTTCGCTAACTCTAATTGAACATTGAGTCTTGGCTTTTGAGGCGTCTTTTGGTAAATGTGGTGATGTTGTCGAAAACCCCGTTGTTAAGTCACATTTAAGGGGTATTTGTCCAGTCGTGGATTTAGTGTTGCGCGCGGTAATCTGTGCGAAACTCAGTATCTAAGGTACCTGTAGGTCTAATGTCCCCGACACGGGTAGGCACACAGAGGCGCACTACCTCGTGTCAACAGAAACAGGCAGGTTGATGCATCACAAGACTTGGCTCAACTAAAACTGTGCCACCTAAACCACGCCGAAGTGAGGCAACCGCGGGGATGCTGTGTCATTGGTCTGGAAGTTTTGTCAAGCGAGGGATAGATGCGCCGGCGGCGGACAGTTGCGGCATGGCTGTTTGTGCCAACCGCTGTGGCATCATAATGAGGAGCGGTTTGTGATTGATGAGGTGGCTGTGATGGTAATTGCTTTGCTTGTTTGTCACAGTGGGCTTGCTCAGAGCTGGAAAGGGTTCATGCGGCTCGTGCGAGCCACGCCGGGGATGAGACATGTCACGGGGCTGGATATCGAGATGTGATAGACCTAGGTGAGGAAAGGGGAAGACAGTGGCGGATGGGGATAAGGATGAGACCCTCGGGCCGAGCGGTGAGGTTGGTGAGCTGTGAGGTTGATGGTGTTGTTTGCCTGAAATGCGGGTTGGGCGTGAAGGATCCGCAAGAAAGACATCGGACTGTGATATCAGGGCTGACTGCCTGGTACGCGACCCCCGAGTGCGACCTGCCAATAGGAGAGCATTTTGCTCGCCGCTTATTACTCGGAGGCGGTTGTAAACACAGGACTTGCAGTCAAGCCTGTCAGCGTTTATGACGCCAACGAAAACGCCTGCCTATAGGAGCTGTCTCTCATGTGACGTGGCGGCGGTAACCAGCAAAATTCCATTGCCATGCGTGGGCTTTGCAGTTGTGTCTGCAGTGGGATTCCTTCAGAGCCTGACGTCGAAGGATGGAAGTGAGCAGGTCCGAGTTGACTCGTTTTCCGGGCCTCGATGAGGCTCTCTATCGCCGACCGACGATATTTATGACTAACTTGCGTCGACTGGCGAAGAATGGCAGCTTGGCTGTCCGCAACACGGGCTCGGCAAGGAGGGCTGAAGTGGTATTTGTGGGCTCCGTCGGATTATCGGGACGCCCATCGTCCGGCCCGGAATAGCATCCATTGGCAACCAGACTGGACTCGGGTTCGAACTCCGGATGAGTTGTCACGGGCATCTTGGCCCAGCTCCACGGTAGCGCTCTCGAGGCGCGCGAGACTATCGAAGCCGACATCGATGGATGTGGAGCGTGGTCTGGTGATGCGCGGGGCGCGCCACCAATAGATGTCTCGGCACCAGGCTCGCAGCCCTGATGCAATGCGCTGCAGAGGTCTCGCGTTGGGTACGCCGTGAGTGGTCGCGCTTTAGCGATGCCAAGGCGAATCAGATGTGAGCGATGGCGCTGATGTGCATTCCCACGATCGACGGATTGCGAGCTTGGATACGAGATGCTACCCCTCTTCTGCTGCTGACGGGAGAGCTGAGAGGTGAGTCGCTCCTTCCAGCTTCCCCTCACCTGACGAGAGAGCTCTCTCCAGCTCTGAGCGGACCGCCAGTTTTTGAAGTGGGGTCGCAGTGCAGCAGCAGGTGCAGCCAATGCAGTAATGCGCACGATGCAGCTCTGCCAGGATGGAAGTGGCATTAGTCAATTGATCTAGGATTTGACGTTGTTGGCACTGCTGACTCTCGTGACTCTCCAGTGAGGTGCAGTGCTGTTGCTTGAGCTTCGGTGGGCCTGGGTGGGAGGAAATGCGATCTCGCGTAAATCGATCCCGTCATCTCTTCTGGAACGCCGAGAGAATGGCGCTCCGCGGAGTCCATGTTCAGATCGCTGCAGGATGCCCATCCTTCCTTCGTTGAGCTGTCAATGACGTTTGGATGGTCGGCGGGCCCCTGCCCCAGACCGGGCAGGTCTAGCGTACCGGCCACCCAAGGCCACCATTTCCCGTCGTCTTGGCCGGTAGGGGGCCCGTGGGAGTGCCAGCGACTGCACCGAACCGGAGGCCAGCCTGCTCCTGCCAGCCGGCGTCCAGTGTGGGCGCGATTTAAGACCGCCCCATCATCCGGACTGGGCATCGGGGTGAGTCCGTAAGCTAGTGTAAGGCACCTCGCTAGCGCCCGTGCCAAGTGGGTGTGAAGAGAGCTCAATCCGAACGTCAAGCGGGTTTTGCACCAACTTCCACATCGCTGGGAGCCATCACGAACGGCGCAGAAAATGAGATGCAAGAAAGCCACAGAGGAGATAGGCGTCGAAAATTGGAGCGCGCTGAGAGGCTCAATTACAAGAGAGCCCCTCATATGCAAGACCAGGTCTCTGAAAGCAATGCGGGCGGCTGCACAATCACCCGATAATAAGCAGCAGCTGGCTGGCAGTGGCGGCGCCCGGCACATCGAGATGGAGGCCAGATGCAAGCCATGGGTTTCAGCGCGGTGGCCAGAACCAGCTGACTGGAGACAACGCTTTGTTTTTTTCTTTCTCTGCCAAGTCTGCTAGTGCGAAAGGGGCACTGCTGAGAGCCCAGACCGGTGGTAATTCAGCGTTTTCTCTTCGCTCAAATGTCCACTTCGACGAGGTGGCTCGGGAAGCTTCGGGGCCTCGACCGCCCATATATCAGTTTGGGCAAATAGTATGTCATCGTACCGCGGCAGGCCGCGTCTGTCTTGAATGTTTTTTTTTTTTTACTCGCAATGTCTCACAGAGTTTATCTGCGAAATAGACGATCTGCCATTTTGCATTTTCGCTGTTTTCGTTGCTTCTCGTGCTGGCCGTGCTGGATGCTTGCTCGGCACTGGGCTATTTTCGGAACCGGCTTCCCAGGTTCCCTTTGCCACAGCCGCCCGAAGCGAGCATCGCCCTCCCGCGACTGGTCGCAGCCCACTTTCTGACAACCACCCCGCTCATGGCGACCAATGGGGACGCGACCAGGAGCTGAGGCGGACTCAGCCTCTTCCTGCCCTCCAACCGCGGTCGAGCAGCCCAGCGGGCGTCCCACTGCTCTGGGTTTTGTGGGTGTCGCTGGGCTGGCCCATCCGTGATCAGTTTTATTGACCGTTTGCTGCAAGCATCGCAGCAGCTGCAGCACGAAGGCTTGCCCTTTTGGGTTAGCGCCATCGAACGAGCGCCGAAAGGCGCGTGCGCCCAATGAGCAAGAGCTGGGAAGACCAAGGAGGTGAGATCCGTGAGAGCCAGCATTACTCACACGGCTGCATGCTCTGGGTGGTCGCTCTTGCCTGTGCAGTGCCATGGCAGGACGTGATTGGGACCAGGCCGACGGGGGCCTGCCCCTTCCTGCCCTCGGCCGGATCGAGACCCGCAATCCTGGCAATCACAAAGCTCGCGCATGCACCACACCCACGCTGCGCAGGCAGCGAAGAAAAAACACACACAACCTGGGAGCGTCAGGCTTAGGCCCTGCTCGGGCCCTGTCCATGCCTGCCCGCGCCCATGCCCCACGCCACGCGCAGGCCCAGGCCGGTGATGGCACCGTCAGCTGAGTGTTGGGCACCGCAATCACACACACAGCCGATCTCGACCCCTCCTGAGTGCTGGCGTCTTGACCGTGGGTCTGGGATGGAGTAGGTGGCTGCTGCATCCTGGTCTGCTCGTTCGACACAGCCAGATATAAGGATGGCATGTGTGCCATGCAATTCCTCATGCACTCTCCAGCCTGGTACGACCATTCAGTTTTCCTTTCGTTAGGTTTTAACCTAGTCATTCGCTCCTCACCCTCTCACAAGTTCCAGCGAGGTCACCAAGCGGTGGTCTTCTGAACTCAGCAACCATGGTAGCCCTTACACGAGGCAGCTGGCTCCGGCTGGCCCTGGGACTCTCGACGTTCTCGACCGCCTTCGCCAACGTATGCACCGAGGGCAAGAAGTTCGAGCTCACGCTCACATGGGGAAAATGGTCGCCCGATGGCGTCGAAAGAGATATGGTTTTGGTCAACGGCGCCTTCCCGGCACCGACGCTCGAGATCGAACAGGGCGAGCAGGTCGAGGTCTTGGTCCACAACAAGATGGCCCACAACACGACGGTGCACTTCCACGGTACGTTCGCGCAGTGAGACCTGGCCGCCGTGGGTCGCGACTGACAGCATATGCAGGCATTGACATGCACGAAACACCCTGGTCGGACGGTGTCCCAGGCATCACGCAGCGTCAGATCGGCACGGGCGAGACCTTCAAGTACAAGTGGCACGCAACCCAGTACGGCAGCTACTGGTATCACGCCCATCAGCTGGGCCAGGTGGAGGATGGCATGTACGGCGCGATCGTTATTCACCCCCGCAATGAGCTGCCGAAGCCGTGGTCCCTCATCTCTAAGGAGCCGAGTGTCATCAACGCCATCGATCAGGCCGCCAAGTACCCTCGCCCGCTTCTCCTCGCCGACCACCGCCATAGAACTGCAGAAGATATCGTCACTCTTTCGAAGCAGGCCAACACCGAGCTGCCCTGCTTCGATTCGATCTTGTTCAATGGCAAGGGCAACGTCAACTGCATCCCGGCCGCAGAGCTCACATCGCTCCTCACCCCGCAGCAGGCGAATGTCCTGAAGCTAAACAATGTGACCAACTTCACACCCAAGGGGTAAGGGATTTTGTTGTATATTTGGAATACAGTTTGCTAACAACGTGATAGCTGCCTTCCCCCTAACCTCATCTCCAAGACGGTCTCGCCCAATGCGACGGTCAACATGGCGATCCTCCCCCAGGACGTCCTCGAAGTCTGCACTCCTACCACTGGTTCCAAGGAGGTGATCACAGTCCACAAGCACTTTGCCGGTGATGAGAAGTGGCTCGCTCTCGACCTCATTGGTGCCTTCCACCTGCTCGCTGTCGTGTTCTCCATCGACGAGCACTCCGTGTGGGTGTACGCCGTCGATGGTGAATACATCAAGCCCCAGCTCGTGCAGGCGCTCCAGATCAACAACGGTGACCGCTACTCGATCCTGGTCCGCCTCGACAAGCCTGGCCAGTACCCGATTCGCATCGCCTCAGTTCAGAATTCGCAGATCATGTACTCGTCCGCGACTCTCTCTTACAGCGTCAATGATGCCGGTCCCGCCCCCAGCCACCCGACCGTCCCGTACATCAAGAACAACGGTCTCCCGGCAAGCAACGCCACTGTCTACTTCTCGCAGCCCAAGCAGAAGCAATTTGTCCCCGAGCCCATCGCCCAGGTCGCCGATCAGACATTCAAGCTGTATATGCGTACCGCCGGCGTTAGCTTCGCGTGGGCGCTCAACAAGACTGTCCTTCCTCCTTCGGTTCTTGACCACGGATCGGAGCCGGTTGTTCTGTTCGAACCCGACTTCTACGACTTCGACAACACTACCATCACGACCAAGAACGGCACATGGGTTGACTTGATCCTCATCACGGATACCAAGCCCACACCTCCCCACCCGATTCACAAGCACGGCAACAAGATGTGGCAGATTGGAAACGGCATCGGCGATTTCCCGTGGGCCAACGCCGCTGAGGCTGCTGCAGCGGTGCCCCTGAACTTCAACCTTGTCGATCCCCCGAAGCGCGACGGCTTCGTCACTGCCCAGGCGACCCCGACCAATGGCACCTGGACTGTCCTCCGTTACCATGTCACCAGCCCTGGTGCCTGGTTGGTGCATTGCCACGTCCAGAGCCATCTCGTTGGCGGCATGGCCCTCGTTATCCAGGACGGCGCTGACGCGTGGCCCGTTGTTCCGGACTACTACAAGAACTTTTAATTCACGACTTAATTACATAGTATCACCATTGGTTGGTGATTGGGTGTTTGGGCGCGACATTTTGGATATATATCACGATCTTGTATTTGATACGTGAGCGAGGCAAACCAAAATCTCTAATGAGAATGACGCAGGATTCTGGGTGGCTGCCTATTTTAGAGCCACGAAGCAGTAGCATCACAGCATTGACGATACCATTAGTAATAATAACAACGCTTTGAGCCAATATGTTCGTGATCTTGAGCCTCAATCCTCGTGTTGAGCAATGTCACTTCTGGTCCCTGCATGACATGCCCAAACGTGTGTGATGCAAGCTCGGCTTACATCCGGTCTCAAACACTGCCGTCATACCGCATAGCCATGACAGCGGTTCAACTGGTGTTTGTCATCCTTGGTAGCAATCTTGTTGGTTGAACTTTTGTTTCCAACAAAATACTGGTATCTACCAAACTATCGACCTTTAAGAGCATGACAACATGGAGCGGCCGATCAGCTTCAAAGGTTGGCCTGAGGGGAAGAGATTACCAAATCCTTTGGTGATCTCAATCCCCCGTGCCGTGTTAAGGGGTGCAGCGGTTGGCAAGCTAGAGTTTAACACTAGCAGGGCTGCAGCATGCTTGGAGGATCGGGAGAATCAGCAGCACGGTGCACTGATAATCTCGCGAGAGGGGCTTGCGGCTCTTGGCCCCCGATAACGCTGGACAAAAGTCAAATGAGAGGACGGGGGTGCCTTCCATTTCAAAACGCGGGATGAACTTGACGTGGGAGTGGGGCTTTTTGGGAAACGGGGAAATGGGAAATGGGAGGTGGAATTGAAGGCAATCCTTTCCTTATGCGGAAAGTTCCGTTTTGCTGTCCCATGGGCATGTTCCTTGGCGCCAGGTCAGGTTTTAAGCACCTGACACCTGGCAGAGACATGATTTTTGGATTTTCGGCCGGGGCCTGAGACAGGGCGGGATTGACAGGCAGGCGGCGCGCGGGCAGGCAGGCAGGCAGGGCAGGTTTGTTCCTTGTTGTTGGTGTTGGCGACGGGCTGTCTCGGTTCAAACCTGGAAGGCGCGGCGGAAGCCGTGTGCATGCGTCCGTCCTGTCTGTCTTCTCTTGTACATATGCACAAGGTACGGACGTATGCAGATGATTTCCGCCTGGGGGGCCGGGGCGGCGGTCAACGCAACTTATCCAGGGTCTTATCAGTGTTGGCTGTCGACAGGTGAGACACGATGCGGAGTGATGGTTTGTCTGATACGCTGATAGGGGATTGGGGCGGCAGGCAAACCTCGATTGAATTGAGTCGGTGGTATCGGGAGCTGTCTGCTCCGATGGTGTCACGCGCTCCGATACGTCGGGTGCTGGATACGTCATGTCTTCTTGACAACATCGCGATGCAGTTGATGCAGATATCGGACGGACTGGCAATGCGGGACGCTGGGGCGATCTATTCCATGCCCGAGTCCAGCATGTCGGTGTCGGGATCGGAGAATAGGGGGTTGATCCGAATCATTTTCTCAAGGGAATTGAATTGAATGGAACGTTTTGTCCGGCGAGGAAGATTGAGCTTTACGCAACTGACAGCTGTGCCAACATGAGATATCCACATATGTAATTAATTCAGATAATTAATTCAGGTACGAGGGCTCAGGCCGAAAGATGCCTTCTTAGGACCCACTGTCTTTGGTTTTGGCTATGGCAGGCCATCCCCCATTGCGAAAGGACCTACCTGTATTCTGGAAAGGTCTTTCACGATGCAGCCGAGGCCTGTAATGTGGTAATAAACCCAGGCTTTTCTGCATGCTGAAAAGGCCTTCCTGCATTCTGAGGGCGTTTCGGGGCGCTGGAAGGGCCTTCTTGAATTGTGAAAATGCCTTCTTGCCTTCGCAAAGGCCTTTTACGATGCAGCCAACACCTTTCGCGATGTAGTTAAGGCCTTATTGTCCCGGCATAGAGCTGTGTGAGGAATTCCAACAACGTATTTTCCCACGGAGAAGAGGGACCCTTCCTTTTGCGAGCCTTTGTAATTGATTCAGGTACCCAAGTATATACCGCGGACCTCCGCCACTCGGTCGCATAATTACAGCCGACCTGATATGTACAACACCTAACACGCGTAGGCCTTCCAGCTGCATCCACCACATCACATCCGACATCCCATTTACTTGAACTGGGAAAAGAACTCCCACGTATAAGTGTCCGAGAACGTGCGGGACGCACCCGGGTCTCTCGGGCTAGGCGTGTGGTCACTAACACCGAACAGTTAGCCCATGCGTTTCCCCAATCGACACAAACGAAGGACAGTTGAGGACTTACCCATCAAAAGCAACAAACGTAGTCGGATACTCGGCCTTGCACTCATACACAGTCTTGATATGCTTCTCGCCCTTGGCCGGCTCCTTAGCCTCCTTCGCCGCACATCCATTATTCTTCAAGAACCTATCGCGCATCTGGCGGCCCCCCGCAATCGGAAGCACCTGGTCCTTAGTGCCATGCTGCGAGTACCACGCCACGGGCTCCGTACCGCCAGGGCAAGTCCCGCTGATCTGCGGGCTGCCAGACAGCACCGCCACAGCGCGGAGGTCCTTGCCCAGGGCGCACGCCAGGATGAAAGACATGGCGGCGCCGTGGCTGAAGCCCGTGGAGAAGCGCAGGTTCTGGTCGATGCAAAGGTCGTCCTCGACGGCCTTGATGATGTCCTTGACGAGAACGATGTCCTCGCCGCCACTGTTCCACCAGCCGATGCCGAGGGCGCCGCTGAGGCCCGTGGGCGCGACGTAGATGGCGGCGGTGGTGTCGTTGATGAGCGACGGGAGACCATAGTAGGCGTTGGCGCCGCTGGAGATCTGCTGACCGCTGCCGCCTACGGCGTGCATGGTGAAGATCAGACGGTAGGGGTGGCTGGAGTCATAGTTGGCAGGGAGCTTCACGAAGTACTGGCGCGTCTTGCCGCCCGAGGTGATGCTCAGGCCGGGCGTGGTGGCGGCCGCTGGTGTCACCAGCTTGTTAGCCTTTCCGCAGCCGGGGGATGGTTTCGCGGCGATGATCGGCTGCGCGGCTCCGAGCAGGAGCAGGGCTACGCCCAAGATGTTGGACAACATGTTGAGGAGCTGAGACGACGGGCAGATGACTCGGTGAGGTGGCGCTGGCTGGAGAGAAACACAGAATGGATAATGAGCAAGTTTGGCCCCGTTGCTCAAGAGAGCCCACAGAGTAACTCCGTAGGCCCCTACTTATGCGCTTTTGTCTTCATGGTGAAGTCCGGAGCGACCCCTCTGAGCGTGGTTCTCGGTATCTGGACTCGGGAGTCGGCCGCGGCTCTCGCCCTACAACTATGCGGCGCGCATTTCGGAAGTGCTATGTATGGTAGCATGAAGTCAATAGGCAAATCCCGCCGTCAGGCAGGGATTGGCAATTGAGCCACGCGTTGTACCCAACCCGGAACAAATCTTCGGCAGCACTTTAGCCGACAGTCTGTCTTGGGCCCAGGAATGCTAATGAATTGATTAACGTATGCTAGCTTGCCGATTGGCGCGAGTCTACCCATCTTCCGAGTCTCATTCTGGCTTGCAGAATGGGGAGTAGGGCAACAATTCTGCAACAGGCCGCATAGCCGCTGAAGGTGCCATTGTTCTCTTGAGAAAGTCGATGCAATCCTCCGGGGCACCGGCTTTCATCAACGGCCCTATCGGAAACGGAGCGCCGAGTGTCGCGTATCGTGCGAGGTCGATTGTCTCCGGGAAAGGAAACTCGCCCGTGATTATGCGAAAGACGATGACGCCAAGGGACCAGATGTCGACGGCTGTGGTGTATGATGGCGATGTCTTTTGCTGCGATAGTTGAAGCTCTTTCAGACTGAAGAAACCGAGAACCTCGGGAGCCATGTATGCCACCGTCCCGACCGGGGTACGGAGCGAGGTCACACCAGCTACATTACGTTTGCTGATGCTGAAATCCCCTATCTTTACCCACCATCGTGAACCGTCCTCATCTGACCGATTTTGTACGACCAATATATTGTTCAGCAGGTCAGCAAGTATCATTATATGCAGATACTGGATGCGTTGGATACCTACATCTGGCTTCAACTCACGGTGCGCGAACCCACATTCATGCATCAGACTGAGTCCATCAGAGAGCTGGATAGTGATGTCAATGACGTCATCCTCCTTCATCGGCGAGGTAAAAAACTTCTCCAGGTTTCCCAGTTCAAGATATTCCATTGCGATGCAGAGCGACCGTTCGGTCGCCCACAAACCGTAGCTTATTACGAAATAATTAGAGTACGGTGGAATCATCAGCAATATCAACCTTGGAGGCGAAATGAAATTTGAACCTCTGATGCCGAGAACTTTGCGAGAGCCTCGAGCTCCCTGTTATAGTCGATGTCTTGTTGAGAATCTGCAGTAGTTGGTATCTCCTTCACGGCTCGATGCTGGCCTTTCTTCGGACCGGAAGCATATGTTTCAAGCCACACTCTTCCAAAAGCGCCCCTTCCAAGAAACCTGCTCCTCTTCCAAATTTCCCCTGCTGTAATAACAGATCCATTTCTCCAGGTACGCTTGTACGTGAGACGCGAGGATGCATCGTCAAGTGTGACTACATCAAGCCGCATTTCATTGACAGGGCTTCGAGATGCTACTCTCTTGCCGGTTTGCTTCAAAGTAGCGCTCGCCGGAACCGATGCTTTTGTAGAAGGGGCCACTTACTGGGACTGCGGAGTTCCAACTTGGGGCTGATTTGACGGCTCTCTTTCTTTTGATGCCGATGGTGGCCCTACTGTCAACCTGTAGCCCATTGCCATCCCGCCGAGTACTAGTTTGGGTTGCGATTCTCTAGCCCCCGCGCCCTGAACGGTGACAGGCTCTTCCGATGATTTCAGCTGTGACAATCGGTGACAAACTAGCCCTCTCCCGACAGAGTTTCGGATCGCCACTAGTAAGGACACCATCGGCGGCATAGTACGGGAGCCTCTGGGTCCCCACCCGCTGGTTCAAAAGGTCAATGACATAAGGGAAGCGTGACAACCAACTAATGACGACCACATGGCGCTGTATTTACCATCGTTAATGCCAGTCAGTGAATGTTCCGGTACCTACCATCCGTGGGAACACTTACCAGCCCCTGGTCATGCGACGTCAAGTTGATATTGGTGCGCCGCATAAAGTGACTCAGGTGGGTGCAGACAAGATTTTCAACATGGTTTAGCAGCATGTATAGTTCCTCACTTGCCAGGCGTTAGCAGACAGATGGCTTCCTTGTATCATCCGGCGCTTACCTCCGGAATATCTCAACTCTGTTCTTGACCATGATCCATTCACCTGGACTAGAACGACTCTTCTATGGGAAAGCCCCAAGCGACATCGAGTACTGTCCAGTGAACGTTCGACACTGGCTCAGGCTATTTATAACCTCAACGAACTGGCTACTCTTAGCCCAACGCTTAGCGTAGCTGTGGCGGATCAGCATCTCGTCCTTGGGCGCAGGATAGCAATTAATCCTTCCTCTGATGAGATCGTAAATCTCCGTTTCGATGAGATGGGTTCCCAATGAAAACGTTTCGCTCTTCACCACGGCTTGATTCGCGCATAGTGATACCAACGTCCCGTTTGGCCCACAGTCCACGACGATGTGGTATATCGCCACCATATCTCTGGCCATCCTAGGAGCCGTGGTGATGGAAAGAATTTCCGCGGACGATCGTACCAGCTCGGCTCTCACCCTATGCTTTGGGCTATCGCCACCGAATCCGGCGTCCTGAATTGCGTATATCAATTTGGAGGCGCTCTTGGGTCCGGCAAAGAGGAAGTCGATGGTAGAACCATACTAGTCCACCCTGGTTTGTATCTGGCGGCGTATATGCTGATATACGCAAAAAAGGAAGTTCGAAAGAGAATCTAGAGAACGTTTCTCATTGTCGACAGAGCGGTCGTTGCCTGCGTGGTCTGGATCCAGGATGGCGTAGAAGTTCGTTTCGACAAACTCGCCAACTTCAGGGACCTTGCACCCGAAACCCCAGTGAAGGAGTGTACCCTTGGAATTGTATGTGAGTGCCGTTGGTACGTAGTCGAAAGATGCGTCCTCCGCGCCTGGCCAACTCCTGATGGGTGTCAGATCAGCGGCGGTTTTGTTCGTGCCAGTGATCATCCAGGCGACAGCTTCGATCGACGTGGTCAGCCACAAGATCAACTTGCACTGACAGGAGGGGGGGTCAAATTACTCGTGGTCAAGTGTCCCACATCGACCGTGACCAGAATGTCCGGCGGCAGGTTCGCTATTTTCGAGCGAGAACGTCACAAAAACGAGATAAGCGGGCGCTCTCAATGCGGCGTCAGACGGTGGAGGGAGATTATACACCGGATGCGGCTAGATGTGATTCGGACAACACGATGGGAAGACAACGACGCTCAGTGTGCCTTCAGACACAGGCGAAAGCAGAGTGGCGAAAGCCTTGGACCGTCAGACTGACGCTTGACAGGTGTTTCTCCGTGGGCGAGCAGCGCGCCTTCGGGGCAGGTGGGAATCTCGATTGTTGGCAGCTGCACCTGCCCTCCCATGTGTGACCAACCCTCGAGCCAAGTTGGGTTGAAAAGCTTCGGGGTTTTTTTACCACCAACCCCTTTTCGCATCTCGATGCAATGTTTCGATCGAATCTCGGATACGCGGAGACACTGTTCACTGTGACCACGCGCAAGGTAGGTGTCTAAAAAGAAACGAGGGGAGGCGGGTCCCCTGGCGCCGATGCTATTAGCACCAAGAAACAGAAACCAGGTCTTCCTTCCCTCGCGAACACCAACGAGGACCTCCCCCACCTAGCGGGAATTTAAACTACCTCCTTCCCAGCTCCAAGGTTACTTGCCCTCGCGAGCGTCATACTCCCACCTGAGCATTCGACTCTCCTGTATCACTTGTTCGTCTTACCCCTGCTTGTTGGGCGGTGGCTCAGCATGCTGCATCACCAGCCATCTGGCCAGTAGTGTGAAGTGGCGGCGGCTTTGATGCCTCCGCTTTGAGGTCCATTGGTGGTTGCGTGCCTAGGGCGCAATGTTTCGACTGCGCAACAAACTCTGTGGCGAAGCCTGCGGGAAGGCTATGCAGATATTTAACCACTCCATCCATTATTGAAAGTATGCTCAATTTTTAACCATCATCATTTTCCAGCTTTTTTGCGACCGCCATACCAGACGCCCCGAGAAGATTGCATGCACTGGCAGCATCAAACACAGAGGGGGAACTAGCAGAATTATGGCTCGTCACAGCTTCCCGTTGATGCCATGGCAAAATTTACCGACACCATCGGCAACTTTTAGTAGGTCGTTCATAGTTCTGGATTATACGCATGGCGACTTCCTGAAAACCACGACTAACAGGAATCAATCTCGCAGGACCACTTCCGCTTGCCGAAGGTTTCTCAAAAAGCAACAGAGAAACATTGGTCAACATCGCCCAGTCACTCCAAGCCGTTAATATTGCGATAAGGCAAGAGGCTCGGCGAGATAGGAAAAGTTTCGACATCGCAACTCGAGATTATGGTCGGCTGAATCAGCCCGTGCCTCACCACTTACGATGTCATTTTGACGAAGACGCCCTGGACACCTTAGATCTTCTGATATATCGGAGGATCCTAAGCGGATCTGAAGATTTGCCTCAACTTCTGCGAGATCTGTAAGACAAGTCTTGCTTGAAGATTTGGAGAGCCAGTCTTGATTCCCTAATTGACTACCTAGGCGCATTATCGAATTCAAACACTTGGAGACAGGCTAAGTAACGGGCTCTTGACATCTTGATACAACGGGATGTGGTAGCCGAAGCATTCGACAACCTTCTGTTTTTGGATTCGATAGACACTATCGAAGCGTTGAAGTTCATTGACATAATAAATGAAAAGATACGGTTGATGGACCGCTTTGCTGTTGTTTACGACGCCTAGCCGGCCCCAGACGCAATTGGTAACCAATCAACAGAGCCAACCTATAACTTTATCCCTTAAGACGACGAAAGTGATAAAACGGTAGCTAAAGCTTATCCCAACATCTCCCAGCATGTACGTCGATCTCATCCCTGAAACCTAGGTACACAGACTAGTTAACTGACGACTTTGGCAGGAAAACGGACCTGTTTTAATCACTGCAGTCACTCTTACAACACTCGGCTGCTTCATTCCCCTAGCTATCGCCTGGCAGAATTCCACTAACCATCCAGGGTCTAGCGCCGATGCAGACTTCTATCTCCTCATCCTTAACACTGTGATGTGCATTCTCGGAATCTTTACTGTAATATTCCCCTTTTTCTGGTATCCTGCGACGGCTTATAGTCGCTGGGCGCGAGGTCTCTCTGTCCCGGGGGTCCTGGCTGCTGTTGCGTCGATTCCAATGTACTGCTACCTGCCTACCCTGTGGAGTGCCCTGGTTGCATTCCTCGCTCAAGCAGTTCAGAATGTCGTAACTTTGCAGCTCGCGTTGGCGATGGAATAGGGAAAGTAAACCTGGATCGTCCTCGTCTCATTTTTTTCTTGACTGTGTTGGAAGAAAATTGCATCTGATTTGGGAGAAAGAGTGGAATTTGCAGCACCAATTTGTGTCAGTTCATCAGGCCAGCGCAACATTGACAATATACTTCAGATTTTTGCGGCGGCTTATTTCACGCATAACGCTTTTATCCGCTTCTTTGCCCTTATTAGTCTCCACAATCTCCTCTCCACAACATCAACATCGTCATCATCCTCGCCATGCTGTCAACAGTGCTGTTTGGGCCTCTCGCCATATGCACAGCGGTAGTAAAGCTGACTGTTAACACATCAAACGGACCTATCACTGAATACATCGCACCTAATACCTAAGTTGTCTTCGAATATCTTGGCATTCCATATGCGAAACCCCCTGCCGGTGAACTACGGCTTGCGTCTCCACGGCGATTCGTTGCTTCAGATCCATTTGAGGCCGCCACGTTCGGCTACGACTGCCCACTGACGGCGTCTAAGCCGGTCAACTATCCGGGCTTCACTCCTCAAGCCCAGAGGATCGTCAACTATTTTGCTTCTGCAGCTGGTACATCACAGAGCGAAGATTGCCTGACCCTAAACATCTGGACCAAGCCCACTGGTACGAATGTAGCCAACAACGTGAAGGCGAACAAGCCGGTTCTTGGCTTTTCCTACGGAGGACGATTTACCATTGGCAACACCAACAGTCCATTCTACAACCCCAAGTACTTTGTTGAGGCCGAAGACATCGTCGTCGTAACCGTCAACTACCGTCTCAACATTTTCGGCTTCCCTGGTGCCCCTCGCGAGATCCAGAATTTGGGTCTTCGCGATCAGCGGGCTGCGGTCGAGTGGCTTCGGGACAACATCTCGGGTTTCGGTGGTGAACCACCCACAATCACTCTCGCTGGCCAGTCCTCGGATGGTGTGAGTGTCGACTACTGGGTATATGCATACAAGGATGATCCCATTGCCCATGGCATCATCGCACATTCAGGCAACGCTTTCAGCTTCCCCTCCAGCACCAAGGCAGTCCAGGAGGCCAACTCCGGACAGCGAGATCGTTTTCTCCGACTACATTGGTCTGATTGCAAACGGCAGCTTTGCCAAGCTCCCCGTCCTACTTGGCAATACGGATAATGAGAATGGGTACTACCAGATTCCTGCTTTTGCTCAGGGCGTCACCCCGACAGATGGTCAAGTCAAATCTTTTCTTCTGGAGTCTTTCACCTGTCCCGTTACGTACCAGGCCTTCGCCCGTCGAGACCACGGCGTACCTTTGTATGTCTACCGCTACTTTACGGACTGGGACAACACCCGACTTTATCCCACATCAGATGCCTATCATGGTGTCGACTTGCATATGATTTTTGGCGCGTCTGCCGATGTCAGCGGATTAAACACGACTGTCGACCAGCGGCAGCTCACAAAATTGATGCAGAAGGCTTGGGCTGCTTTCTCTAGCGATCCGCCCTCTGGTCTCGCTCAACTTGGATGGCCTCAATTCGATCCGAATGGCAAAACACTGATACAATTGGGCCTCAACAACTCACCAGAGGCAAATTTCACATACCCATCTGACTATGACGCGCAATGCGCAAGCATCACGATGAGAGCTCTTAGCAGGGCTTGATGGCAATGATGAAGAAGCTTGGAGCATTCGTTAAATTACTTCTATGATCTATGCAATCTCTTATCCTTTGCATGACGCGACCTTCCCTACTCTGCCCTGACTTGAATAATTCACTAGGAGGAGCAGCAAGAGTGGGCACGATCCACAATGCAAGGCCCTATATATTGCTCGAAACTTCTGTCCTCCTTCTCCCTTTTCTCCTTTCTTCCTTATCAAAAAGTAACACGGAGATTCCGCGACCGTCACTAGTGTCCCACGGTGACGCGTTGCCTGACCTCACTTGAGGTCACCCTTCGGAGATCAAATTTTCACTCCTTGATAGGAAGTCTCCTGCCCCTGACCTAATTTCGGTTTGAGATGCTGATAGATTGGAGACATTTCCTCTTTGCATTTTTACCTCTTCTTTTTTTCATTTCCATCGCGTTACGTGTCCCCTAGATGCACGGATGTTAACACCATGCCTACACGATTGCTTTGTTTACACCCCCTTTATATTATGCATAGACTCAATGCCAGAGATCAATTTAACACAACCATCATTATCACTGATTAAACCATGCATGCTTGCTACCTACCTCACCACCACCAGACATATCCAATTTAACACCAACCAACCTATCATCCCAATGCACTTGAACCCATCCATCATATTTCCTCCCTCCACGGAAATTCTAATGCAAAACCACCGAACCACACCGAAACCCAAATTAACATTATACCGATACTTAGCTGAAACATTCACCAGCATCAACCCAACTACAACAAACTCAACTCTCCATCCCACCCCACACTCAAACCACCCTCCAAATCCAATCTCAACCCACCCACCCCCTCCCCGCTGCAAGGTATTATT
>Ga0247770_1000608_pt1 | contig 33595 bp, 49 predicted proteins | sample UWRJL136409B6_FD_179943 | JGI IMG/M metagenome (GOLD analysis project Ga0247770, IMG submission 179943) | Plant litter microbial communities from Arlington Agricultural Research Station in Wisconsin, United States - UWRJ-L136-409B-6 | ecosystem: Environmental > Terrestrial > Plant litter >... | reverse complement strand
GGTGGTTTGAGGTGAATGGGGAGGTTTATTCGAAGGGGGTGAAGACGGAGGTTGGGGGGGTTTATAATGTCAGAGTTAGGTCGTAGGGTATGGGTGGGATAGGATGAGTGGACTGGTGACGGGAGGGTGTGAATGGATTGGTGTTTTCGGTTGTAAATATTGGATAGGGGGGACGGAAGTCTTCGCTTTCATCTTCGTGAAGTGCGGTGAAGGTGATAGGTTCGCCGCTGATGAGGGAGTGCATTTAGGTAGGTGCTTATAGCCATCCGGGCCCCAGTCATGCCACGTGCATACCCCCGGAAATGCAGCCTAGTGGCTCCATCACTGCATTTTTAGCATCGAAAGGGGCAGGGTTTCCAACGAGCTGAGGCATTGAGGCAACGAATTGTCACCCACCTTGGCTTGGCGAACTTTAAATTGACCGATGGACCCCCGAGTCACTGCATTTTTAGCATCGAAAGAGGCCAACACCGCTGCCAACAAGTCCAATGAAAGCCAACCGCCAAGACAGGCTGGCTTCTGGGCACTAATTATCGGGGGTCACTGGAAAGAGATGTGCCAAACTGGTGGTCTGTTGTCATTGGTGGGTGGAAATGAGTTGTACATGTATTGTGTGTGCCATGGCGTCAGGGGTCTTGAGCAGATGAGCATCCTTTGAACATTGGCGGTATACGTGGATACTAAACTACCGAGCGCACCACCTTGAACACAGCCATGTCATGGCTGTCCAGCTTCTGTGACACAGAAGTACCCGTCCCGTTGCGTCCGCTGTACAGCTCGGTCCACGAGAACGTACCCGCCCCCAGACCAGGCACGTCGCTGAAGTCGGCCGTCAAGGTCTCAGCGCCGTCCGCAGCGACTAATCCAACGACAACTCCGTCGGAGAGGGTTCCGGCGTAGTACTTGTAGAGCTTGTTGTTGATAGGTCCTGCCTTTCCCTTGGGAACAAAGGTCGTGGCGGCTTTTCCGGGCGGGTCTTGGTTGATGGCGAGGAGACCCTATTCTGTGGTCAGCGCTCAACCTTGCAGCAACTGAAGATCAAAACCCGGGATTCATACCTTGTTCTTAATGATGCTCAGAGTCGACGCCTTCAGCTTCGTCATATCCGTGCCCATGATAATCGGCGACTTCATGATCGCCCAAAGCCCAAAGTGCGCTCTCTCCTCGGCATCAGTGAGCTTTCCATTGCCAAGTTCCTATTTTCCATTTAGTCAACTCTCTCTCACCACAACCTCAAACATCAGTAGTAGTCACTCACCATCATATCCAAATCATTAAACCCCCCCGGGGCGCTATACTCCCAAATCCTCGCCGCAATCGTCGCGATCCCCGCAACACTCGCCCAACTATTCTGAATATCCTCACTCATCCGCCACGAATTCCCCGTCTTCGGCCCCCAAGTCCACACCTCATCCCGGCCCCACTGGCAAATCGAGTACAGAATCGGTTTCTTCGTCTTGAGTATCGCATCCCTCATAATCGGGTAATAATCCTTCGCCTTGATGCCCTGATTCGTATACGGCTTCTCCGTTAAGCAGTTATCAAACTTCCAGTAGTCGATCCCCCACGCAGCGATGGTATCTGCGTCTTTTTGCTCGTACGAGTACGAGCCGGGGTATCCCGCGCAGGTGAGCAGGCCGGCGTCGCCGTAGAGGCCGAGCTTGAGGCCCATGGAGTGGATTTCGCGCGCGAGGCCGTCCATTCCTTTCGGGAATTTGACGGGGTCGGCGACGAGGTGGCCGGTGGAGTTGCGGGATTTGGTGGACCAGCAGTCGTCGATGTTAATGTAAGTGTAGCCGAGGTCGCGCAGGCCGAGGTCGATGAAGGCTTTGGCGGTCTTCAGGACTACGGCGGCGGTGGCGGCGTTGCAGCCGCCTTGGTTCTGGGGTTGTTAGTGGTGTGTTTGGGGGTTGGAAGGGGGGATTGGCATACCCAGGAGTTCCAGCCCAGCGCGGGCGTTCGGCCGAGTCCATTTTCAAGGCGCTTTTCGACGGCGACGGCGTGTGCTGAAACCCCGGAGAGGAGAGCGCCCAGCACAACAATTTCCTGGGCCAACATCTTGGCTGTGATGACTATGGAATCGGATATGCAAATGGTGTTGTGCGTGTGGGTACGACACAAGATCTTGGAGCTTGGCCACAAGGTTTTATTCCTCTTTCTAACGTCCTCCCCAGCAATGTTTTGCAAGTCCCGGGTTCCACCGAAGGGCCGTGGTCGGGGCCGGGGCCGGTGCGACCGCAAGCGAGTTCAGCCTGGGAGATGCAGGTCACGGTTCATCAATCGGAATATCCAGAAGGAAGGGCGTATAATTGCCCCTCTTAGCCAGGAAGCGCACCAACCGGAACGGGCCGCAAAAGAATAATTTCTCCGATGCCAAAGGGGTCGGACGTGATGTCGCCGCACTAGCTCCCGGTGCAGATTGGCGGGGCCCTTGCTGTGTTGTAGTTTCTTATTGTCAATAGGCAAACCTACTCATTGACCTTAAATCCACGAGTGAGCTTGCAGCGTCAAAACACCAAATTCCTGCCTGAATATACCCAAGTGCCATTGATGGTAACGCACGCAGGGGAAGTTGAAACCGAAGTGAGCAGACATGGGGGAGCAGATCGAGCGCCCCCAAGGGACTTATGGCGTAAGGAGTAGTAGTGTAATTTGGTACTGATGGTTGCATCCGATCAACTCGTGGTGGTGTTCAATTTGCCGTTGTTGCCCCCAAGAAGCAAGACCGACGACAGCCCAATAACTGCCTTCATGTTTCCCGCATCCACGGCGAAGTCGACCAGCATCTTGCCGTCCGCGTCTTTTATGTTCATCACGGCCAGCACCTCCTCAACAATGAACAACAAGATTAATAGGCGCTTCCAGTGCGAGGCAGCGAGCTTTGCAGCCTGGAACACATGATCTACGCCACCTTCCGCCTCCGATATCTTGCGTTCCTTAAGGAAGTACCTGACGACATCCATGTTCCCCCAGTCGACGGCGACCATAAATGGCGTGTGGCCCTTTGGGTCTTCTCTGTTGACGTCCACCGCGCATTCCTCGATCATAAGCCCTGACGGTTGAGGCGGGGCGCATCTGTGCAGCGAGGTGGATTGGCCACAGCCCAAACATGACCTCGCAGTTGATGCTGTTTGGGTCATACGGAAGAAGTAGCTTTACGACGCTGCTGTGGCCCCCAAGTGCGGCTTGGATCAACGCTGTCTCTCCAAAGTTGTTTTGCTTCGTTGCAAGATCTTCACGCCAGTAAACCTCGCCCTCGGGCTCCCCCGCCATTTTGAGAAAAAGTTCAACTATCGAGGCCCATCCATGCCTTGCCGCATAATGTAGGGGAGTGTCACTGCGCCCACACTTTTCATGAATAATATACCTCTTGGGGATGAAATATCTAACGACCTCTTCATAGCCATGGTGGGCCGCCCGCGTGATTGGGGTTCGACGATTTTCATCCCGTGGTCTGATGTGAATGCCTTGCGTCTTGTAGATGATTTTTGTCAACTCACGACAGAGATGGTTTAGTCCCATTGCAGCCACCAAATGTAGGCCGGTAAGCTTCGTGGATTCTCCATCTCCGCCGTCCTCCGTGAGCCAGAGAAAAGACCACGGCTTATACAAGGACTTTGCATGTCTGAAGGCATTCGCTGACAACTCTTGGTTGGTGAGAAGCTGTAGCGCTAGCTTCAAGATGGCCTCCTGACACTCGCGGGTGTGGAACGCCCAATAGTTCGCAGCGTAATCCAGCAGATAGCGCTCCAATGGGCCTCCGTCCTCCGGTGCGGCCTTGATTTGCTTTAAGCGGACGCTGTTGACCCTCGATGAGTGCCAGAGATAACTCAGGTGATGGCTCCCTCCCGCATAACCTCCCCTATAAGTGGATCGATATATCACGTGGGGGTTCCAATTGGAAAAGCGCGCGCAACCCCATCTCCGCAAACGCTGGCTTCATCGCAAAAGGAGGGCCAAACTCGTCATCTTCGGCGTCATCTGCGGAGTCATCTGCAGAAGTCATCGACTCCGGTCTCGAATGGGCAGGCTTCTCCGGCTTAAACTGACCGAAAAAAAGATACGTCAGACAGATGGTCGCCAATTCTTGGTTAATCTCCCCCATCTGGTCTTTCTGAATCGCATCAAAGTACCTCCTGGGCGGTGTAGTGGACCAGACGGACAGTGTTTCGTTCCTTGTCGATCACGATCAAGCCCGCGCATATTGATACAACCAGATTGATATGGTACCAGTTGTCTTCATCGAACTCGGTGTCCCCAGGCTCGACGGATAAAGCACAGCACAGCTCGCCTGTCGTGAGCGGTCGAGCGCAGGTTGTAATCCACCGTAGTACTCTCTTAGCAAGGTCGCTGTCCTCTCGCGACTGTGCTCCTATTCAGTTCATGGTGTCCCGATAGACCTCGGTGTAAATGTCTTAAGGTTGCTCGGGGCCGTCGACATCTGGCGTCGGAGAGCTCGGCTATTAGTGTTTTGATTTGCTTTCGGGTGTGTAAATTTGCAAAGCGATCCATGACTAAATGCACTAAAAGGAATCTAGTTGTATGGTCAGTCGGTATTGCAGAATGTACGGTGACCTCAGCCGAGCCCCGACTGGGCGTTGCCCTAGCCACGACCAGGTCTGAACTCACAAGCCGCTTGCCGTCTTGGTGATGCACTGGCGGACTTTCTCCCTGTATTCAGCATTCATGGGAGCCCGAAACCCTTCCAATCCGGTAGAGACAAACGTATCTAAGGTTGACTTCAGCGCACCGCACAGTTCTTCTAGCTTTGGGATACGTTTTCCTCTCCATGTGATCGTCGTAGAGAAGCAGCAGCGGGCCGGCGAGCTGATCGTTTCTTTGCACCAACTGCCTGACCATTTCGCCTAAAATCTCGGCGTTCGATCGCAAATTGCCTGTCTTGTAGTCACAGTAGATGTATGCAAGGTTGAAATCGGTTTCCGAGGCGGATACTAGAGTCTCGAGATGGTCAACGACTCCAGACACCATCATGGTCTTCCCGGCGCCCGGAATTCCAGGACAGAAGAGAGGCTGCCCTGGCTTCTTAACCCACTGCTTAAATTCGGGGGCGTCGAGAAACCACTGGCCAGTGCCCTTGGCTTTCAGGGACCTCAAGTGGGACTGCTGGGCCTGCGAGTTAATAGTCGAAATCCATCGCAGCGCCTGCTTTATCCGATATGCGTCGATGTTTCTTTCCGAGAGGAATTTCATCTCTTCAATGCCCATTCTACGGGGGTTATTAGTCACATCGGCTCGGGCAATCGGGCAAAGAGACGTACAGCTGACTGACACTGCGATGCAGCGCAATGGTCGACTTCAACCGCTCAATCCTCTCCAACATTTCCATTCACGCACACCCACGCAAAAGACGCGCCGAGTCGAGTATTGCTTCCGATCTTGGCGCTCAGCTTCGCAAGCGACGAGGGGTATTCGGCAAGGGGGCCGTTCTCAATACCGAGCGAGCGAATGGTGTTGCTCCAGACGGCCGAGGCCTTCTCAGAGGCCCACTGGGGCGATGGACCCAGATTGCCCAGCATGTACAGCACCGAGCAAAGCGTCGAGAGCTCTTTTTCGAGTTCGGCCATCTCCTTTTGCGCATTTTTAAAGGTTTTGAGGTGCTGCACAAAGCCGATCGTCGCCGACAACAGAGCCATGATGCTCGCGGCAGCGCTGACGATTATGGTGATGTGGCTCTTGACCTTGGCGCGACGAACGGGATGGTGAAATGGCTGAAATGATCAGCGTCGTTGCCGGCAACCCTTCGTCGCGATTGTCGGGAGATTCTCAGCACAACGAGGGGCCTTTGGAGACGCGTGACCTCAGCTGAGAAATTGCGCGCAGGAATACCCCGGCTCTTTCAACCCCCCGCACGCCGGTCATGCGCAATTTCTGCTAAATGCCTTTGAAAATGCCGGTCATGACATGCACTTCGCTCTTGCTCTGGTTGTCCCCTGGAACGACGCCTACCTCACCGCTCACAAGTTCAAAGGAGTGGACGGCGCGCTGATCCTTCCCTGGCATGCCCGCGCTTCGCTTTGGCTTGAGGACTAGCGTCGGCCGCCGTGGGCAGCGGTGCTTGACAATGACAAGTATCGAATGGGCGAGTCGTTGGGGAAGATCAAAGACTTTGCGGATTCAGTTGGGATCAGGATCAGGTATTCGCTACTGTGGGGCTCTGACAAGTTCCCGGAGCTGCAGCGACCGTTGGTACAGGCCGATAGTTACGTGGATAACATTCTTGTCTACACGTACGGCGACGGAGAGCCGGAGGAGCAGTGTCCGAATTTGTGGGGTCTGGGCAGGCCGCCGTGGTCGACGGTGCCGGATCAAGGCGATGACGTGAAGCAATACCAGAAGGTTCTCAGCACAAGACACTCAAGAAATCGTGGACATGTTCGAGTCCTGCGAGCGCTCCGTCAGAGAAGACATTGTGTCAGCTCAACTGAGATACGGGCTGTCTCTCTTGGCCACACGGACGATGAACTTGCCTGGTGTCACCTTTTGCGCAGAATGGCTCTGGGTTGGGACGTGTTGCATTCGGACGAGCTATGGAACACATGGCATGCAACTGGAAACGAGGCGCACAAAGGGGACTCGGATATTCCTCAAATGTCTCGTCATGTATGCGGGGAGTCAACTAGCGCTGTTTGATACGGCAGGCTTTCTGACCTAAAACATCTCAGGGCTCTCAGCTGCTCCTCGTTTTAGGTATCTTCAGCTGCTGCAACGGCCACTGCGCAACCTCCTCCCACCGCGAGCCACGGAGCGACATTGCAACCACTATGCCCAGCCTCGCAGTCCAGCCCTCGAGAAACCAATAGTCGGCCTCCAAAGTCTGCATGACAATGCAGTAATACAGAAACATCGTCAACGCAGCCGGGCTCCGTTTGCGAAGAAGCCCCAACAACTCATCCGACACAGTCCACGGCCACCCAAACACCACGCTCAGCTCTTTTCGAGCCATAATCGTGACCGACGATTTGGTCTCCATGAAGGCCAGCAACGAACCGATCCCGGCGCATACCGCATGCTTCAGCCCATCGTCTAGCGTTTCGTCGGTCATTACCAACGCCTGTAGTAAGTAGAGTTGTCCCTCTACCACCCTCAGCGACTCGCAGCTCGTACTCTGCGGTTGAGTTCCAAACAGATCACCGACCAAGTTCCGCTGTAGCTCTTTGGACGTTGCTTCCCGGATGGCGCCCATGCCACGCACCACCGAAAAGGTCTCGAGGATGCCATCCATCGGACAGCGATGAGATATCTCGCACACATCGGGGCTAGTGGGCCCCAGGCCGCGGTTCGTGGCAAACGTGCCAACCATGAGAAACGCCGAGGCCGCGAACAAGGCGCGGCTGGTCCCCTCTGTGATGGGCTTCGACAATGCCGGCCTCATGCCGCTGATGGCGATAGCTTGATGGTGCGATGCGCGCGAGAGGTATTTCTTCGAGGAGTCTGAGTCCGGCGAGACGTATGCGATGTGGAGCGCGGAGACGGCAAGAAGCTGATGCATGAGGTATGAGAAGCGGAGGCCGAGACGGGGAATGTCGTCTCTCAATACATGTTCGGTGCCGCGTGGAGCGGGAATGGTGCCGCAGGTGACGGTGGTGTAATGATGCATGAGCTCGAGGTCGGTCATCCAGGCGTCGGCGTCGGTGTTGACTGCGGTGAGCTGAGGGGCATCGGAGGTCGCGCTGTGACTGCTTGACGTGATGGAATCAGTGGCCTTCCTGCGGGCAGCCCGCGCTGAAAGAGGTGCCCTCTGCAATGCAGTTCAGGTTAGTTGGGAACCTAAAAGTCACAGCCGTGGCGGGGGGTTGTCTTTGGGTCACAGGGACCTACCATGCCGATGTTGGTGACTTCGCCAGTGTCGAGGAGGCTGCATCGGACATGATGCTTCTTGCAAGACGAACATGGCTGATTCTCATCACACTAGCTCCCTGTTAGGCTTCGATCCCGAAGAAATAAGAAGAAAAGGAAGAAGGAGGTGTCAGCGACCAACCTTTACGCGCCTCTTCTTACACAACGAGCAGCCGTTTTTAGACTTCCGATACCCAAGCTGCACGTGTGCCATGGTGCCGCGGGTCGGTTCTGGCGCGGGAGAAAAACAATGCGGCACGCGGGCGCAGACGTAACACCTCGACCGAACGGTGATAAACCAGAGAGGAAGTTTCCCGAAAGCGAAGGCGCCAGGTTCCAACTCATTTAACGACCTGAAGCCCTTGGCAGTTCGGTCTTCTGGTGGCGCAGTCGTTTTCGTGGTCTGGGATGGCCAATCAGCTCAATTTGCGAAGCCGAGCATCCATGTCCCAGGCATGGCGCGTCTCCAGCTACCACACCCAATGCTGACATGGAATATCAGGCCAAGTACGATACAGGATTTGCTTCACGGCGATGCATGCATGCACGTCTGCTTCCCTGCGCCATTCTCGCTTTCGCGAACATCGAGGAATTGAGAGTCCTCGACTCCGCAACAAGACTTTCTTTCGAGACATATGTAGCATAAATAAGCCAGACTTCAGACTCGAGATGGATTATAATTTATTCGTACTCATCATTAGCATTGGCATCGTTCCCCGTGCAAAGCGAAAATCCTCGGACTTACAAGCAACTCTATTAACTCACATCACATTACAATTCGTTACCCGCATATACTAGCACAACAACCGCCATTTCCAACCATGTATCAACCCTACAAATACGATCCTTCGCTCCCCGCCGCCGGCGTTTTCGCCGCGGCATTCGGCGTGACGACTATCCTGCACGCCTACCAGTTAATCAGGTGGAAGACATGGTACTTCATTCCGTTCCTAATAGGCGGTCTCTGTCAGTGGTAGTTCCTATCTCATTCACATCGTGATCATAACAACCTACTGACACCCTTGCCCGAATCAGTTTCAACCCTCGGATACATTATCCGGGCTATGTCAATCTCTCAAAAGCCCGACTACGTTCGGGCCCCATACATCCTCCAGACGGTCCTCATCCTGCTCGCCCCGGCGCTGTACGCCGCATCCATATACATGGTCCTCGGCCGCATCATGATCCTCCTGCGCGCCGAGTCATACGCCCTGATCAAGCGCTCACACATGACAAAAATCTTTGTCGCCGGCGATGTGGTATCCTTCGTCATCCAAGCAATCGGTGAGCCCTCTTCCCATCCCTCCCCTCCCCACCCCTGGCACAGAAACTTACACACCCACAGGCGGCGTCCTAATCTCCTCCGCCGACACCAAAGACAAAGAAAACACTGGCAAAGGCGTCATCGTCGGCGGCCTCTTCCTCCAAATCATCTTCTTCAGCCTCTTCATCGCCGTCACTGCCACCTTCCACCGCCGGATTCTGTCCCAGCCGACTATAAGAAGCCAGACTCTCCCCGTGCCGTGGCGTCGCTACATCCTGGTGCTCTACGCTGTTAGCGCGTTGATCACGGTCCGGTCGATTTTCCGTGTTGTCGAGTTCATCCAGGGGCCGAGGGGGACGCTAATGACGAATGAGGTGTATATGTATGTGTTTGATGCGGTGCTGATGTTTTTAGTATCGGTTGTTTTCAACGTTTATCATCCGCGGACAATCATTACGAAGGTGGACAAGGTTACGGCGGCTATGAGATTAGAGAGCAGGATGGCGGGGGGATCGTATGACTCTGAGTCGGTTTAGAGGCCGGTATTAGGTGCACCGCTGGGAGCTCGGCAGTTGGTAAGTCTCTCAGGTTGCTGCCTACTGCCAACTGCGGCTAGCGACTATACATACTGGCGCTGTCACAATCCCTATACGTACACAATATAGATCACAAATACATATCGACGATTAACCCGGTCCAGCGATGATGGGCTAAAGATAAAGCTTGTATTCTTGCGCAAGTCTTGTCTGTTGAGCACGACTGCAAATGTGACGACTGCACTTCTTGGACCGACATGTGCTTGATTGAAACCATGGGAATACTGTTTTACCATACCTGTGGTGAAATGCTCATATTTGACGGACAGGTGCCAACTGTCTTGATGCAATCAAACCAAGTTGATCGTCCGCTCCTCTTGCCCGCAAATCCAGGCCAGCTTGGGTGTCTCTTTTTCTATGAAATATGCCGCCCCAACACGGCGGCATGTCAAGGGTTCCCATTGTACGACCTTGACTACAACGAGACCTATGGTCTAATTCACATCCATCTAACTTTTATTTGGGTCTTCTGTCACTTCATCTTTGGGAGGGTGCACATACAGATGTATATAGTAGACGTCGCCCGGCTCTCTGCAACGAGATGTATCAGAGATGACCTTGAAGTCCGCACTTAGCCCGTCAAGCTTGCTCGCTACGCTGAGGAGGGTACCAGCGATGGTTAGGTTGGCGTGGAGCAATGTCGAGGTCATGGGATGGCCGGACTAGGATTCATGGTATGAAATCACGCGTGTATGCTGCGTGTAGGAGATTCGACTTGTGTAGCATTCATCGCCCAGGCGCTATACTTCGCCCTCTCGACAGCGCGGCGATGGCCGTTGGGGATGATATCGTCGAAGTCTCAAGGCTCGTCTAGAGTTTCTGTCCGGACTGCCCGAACTGCAGGTTCGTCCTCGACCATTTTGCTCGGAGGGCTCTAATGTCACCCCTCGGTCCGACATGCCCGATGCCGCTTCAAATATACCCGCAAAAGCGATTGCTCATGCAAACAGTGAGTCGGTCATTCTCACCCGCTGGGTACCTTATATAACTTGTTTGTCTTCACACATGATTTACTAAATCACCTCGCTAGGACTACAGTTGTTGGGATCATTCTATACACCACCTCGAGCTGCTCCCTTCCCCGCAACTCAGCCCAGAGACAACTCACTTCACGTCAATCGACCCGGCCCGTATTGATACCGCCTCGGCAAAGGAATGGTTGCGGTACTGTGACGAACACTACACTGACTGTGGCCCGGTCTCCTCAAGACCACGTCCACTGGACATCATCCTCATTGATGTCCAAGATCATTGTCTCGTCCAGCTCCCAGTCGCGCCACGGTACATCGCACTCAGCTATGTCCGGGGTTCCCTTCCCGACCCATTCGAGACGTGCATTGCAAATTTCGCAAGTTTGCAGGTGCCGGGTGCGCTTCGGAGCGACAACGTTGCCGACCGACTCCCCCGAACCATACGGGATGTTGTCAGGGTCACGCGGGAGCTAGGGGAGAGATATCTCTGGGTCGATCGACACTGCATCATACAGGACGACGAGGCCAGCAAGGCGCACCAGGTCGATTCCATGGCGTCCATCTACACCCACTCGCTCTTCACCCTGATTGCCATTGATGGCGCGGATGCTGATTTTGGCCTTTAAGGCGTTGGCGTTCCGCGGCTGTATCCTCCTCCTCTCGTTCTCGAGCTTGGCCCCAATTGCCGCGTGCGTCCGGGGCCAGACATTGAGAATCATGGTAACTATACGACATGGTATCGAAGGGGCTGGACCTTTCAAGAACGCCTCTTGTTAACGATGGCGCTGGTTTTCTTCTGCGGCTCTGTTGCCTGGCAGTGCATGGCCTCGGTCTGGGCTGAAGGCGTTGCGGCCGAGCCTGAGGGCATCCCGCGCGATAATTTATGGTACGAAGAGGACACACCGCAGGCGTTCGGGGCCTTTCACAGACTCTTCATCTTACAACTCACGCCGTGTTTACTGCCTGATTACCGGCAGTACGAAGGTTTACTCGCGCAGTACTCCGACCGCAAGCTAACGTATCAAGCCGATGGCCTCCGGGCTTTCTCTGGTATCCTTGAAGTCCTGAGCCAGACGTACAAAGGCGGCTTTCGGCACGGCCTCCCGGCCATGTTCTTCGACCTCGCCATGCTCTGGGAGCCTCGCCGTGGCGGCAAACTTCGTGTTGTTGCACCGGAAAGTAACGAACTGCTTTTCCCAAGCTGGTCGTGGGCGGCCTGGGAAGGATGCGTGATTGGCTCCCTGAGTAGTTATGATATCTGGGAGGATCCGCCATCAATCAGTCTATACCCGTTGGTGAGGTGGTACAATGTGCAGCCAACCGGGAAGACCGACTTGGTCAACCGAACGGACCATTTGCTCCATCGGATGGAAAACGAGCGCGACAGTGCCGATAACATACCTGACATCGACATGGGTAATTTAAAGATCACAAAGGAGGACTGGGACTGGTTTCTCCACGGCTCTGTAATGCGTGCGTCCTTTCATTTGCGACCTGCGAAGGCCTGTGCCGGAGAAGATTGGGCTCACCTTTCTTGGGAAGAAGAAACAGCCGACTTTGTTGAATATCTCATAGTTGGCGGCGCTTCAGATGAAACTGTCGGCTTGTTGAAGGTGCCTTCGGTGAGTTACGATCCAGGTTGGGAAGGGGCGCGAAGTTGTGCGAGTGATTGCCATATCCGGCGGGAAAACAGGCGGCGCGGGGTCACAAGCGTTGAAGGAATTTTACCTCCGGGAATGGGGCTTTACCGATGAAATTAAAGAAGAGTCAGAGTACGAGTTTTACAATGTACTATGGGTTGAGAATGGGAGCAACAGTATTGCGTACCGAAGGGAGATTGGGGGAGTATGGAAGGAGGGATGGCACCGCCAGCAGGTGGAAACATAGGATATTATTCTTGGATAGGAAATTGGGACCATCTTATCCCAGGCAAAGTGGTAGCGGGACACCATCATACACTCCAGTCGGTGCCCGAGGGAGAGTCAGAAATATTCCACAGCTTTCACCCACAATACTGCGGCAGCCTAGCCGCGGCGCTCTCATCAGCGCAGACTTGCACCAGCGCAACCTGCAGTTGCGCCAACGCGAGATCCCGTTGTTCCATCGAGTACTTGACCGAGAGCACGCCGCACACGGAGCTCACGATAGTCAAGATGGCCACCATAACACCCGATATCCAAAACAGCGTGAGGTTGAGTAAGTTCCGCTGCTCTGGCCCCGCACGCCAAAACTGCTGTAGGCCATGAGGGGCCTCTTCTAGCAGAGCACTCAGTTGGCGAAGCTCGGCCCGCCAGTACCGGTACCGGGCCCAGTCCGTCGAGCGGGCACGCCCGTAGTCGCCAAGCCCATAAAACGTCAGTATCATGCCCTGTCGTTCGAGCAATGTCGTTGTTGGGGCATCGTGAAGCGGGAACAACAGACTGAGCGTGTACATCAGCTCCTCCAGTACGTCGGTTGCTATCCCGGGCGCGGAGTCGGGGTATCGAAGGTGGTTTATTGCCCAAATCTTATGCTCAAAGACCCAGAGCACTCCCTGATCGAGAGTCAAGTGCTCCGCAAGGTTGCTCGTCCACTTGATTCGCACGCCGTGGTGTGTTATGAGCCGTGCTGCTGTCAGTGCCGGGTCGATCTTGGGTGTAGGTAGGCTGCCTGCCGTGTCGGCTGTGCGTCCTTTTTGCGTGAAGTGTCGTTCTACCACGGAGGTGATGGTGTCAGTCTTCGGCCATGATGGTGTGTCGGCTGGGTGGTACTCGGGTATTTCGGTTTTAATGTCCAGCATTGCCCATTGTCGCGCGGCCAGCTCCAACAGGTGCAGGATTGCTGATTCGGACAGCGGCGATGATTGGGGTACCTCTGGAATACCAGTGGGTTGCTGATCGTACCGCTGTCTGAGCAGCGTTTGGATCTCATGGCGCGATTGGGTCTTTCCCTCGACGACTGTGCGGATCGCGCTTCGGGCGGCCCCCTCACGTAAAGAAAGCCGTCGCTCGATGTCCGCTGCTTGCCTAAGTAGATCCGTCACATAGTGCTGGTACTGCTCTGCTTGGAAGCCCGTCTCGGACAGAGTTGGCCAGATCAATCGGGCGATCGAGAATGTGTCGTCCATACCTATGGTTGTGGCATTTGTGGGTTGACTTAGAGATTGCGCAAATATGGCACTGTGAGCAGAAGCTGCGAGCTGGGTCCGAATCTCGGCGTTAGACTGAGAGAAAATTTTGACGTTGGGCAAGGCTCTGGGCGCTCCTGTAAGGCATTTTCAACCTTCACAGTTTGAACCGCAGCAGCTCGGCGGATGCCGATCGGCGAGTCGCGTCTCTTCCGATCCCAGACTTCAGCTGACGACGGCGCTGCTCAGCCACCCAATCCTCTTTGAAACACACAACAGGGGTCATTGGCGCCCCGGTCCGGCCAGCTGCTGCCTCCGCAGGCGGACCCTCGCTCCTTCCAGAGCTGACGAGCTCAAATTCCCATCCTCCAGTTTCCTCCTCAATTTCAGATTTGACTGCTGCTTTCCTGCTCCTCCGCCTAGTGCTCCGAAACAGCGCGCAGCGCGCCGGGTGCAGGATAATGCGAATTCTGCCCGTCACCGACTTTATTCTGTTCCATGCGCGGCCGGACTGCTTCACTGCATGCATCATGGCCCAGACTACGCTCAAAAGCGGGCTTCAGGCGTGGTTCCCAACTCTATTTCGTTCACTGTTTGTAGGAAGTGTTACTACCAGTGATGAACACCAATTCCAGGGATACCTCTCAGCCCAGCCGTCTTCCAGCTCCCAACAAGACCAGTGTGGCGCGAAGGGAGGAGTGCGTGGCCCGTATGACATCGGCCCTCTCGAGGTCTCCTCTCCAAAGATTTATAACGTCGAGCGCGACGTCTTTGTCGCCTGGGATAACAACCCCTATCCGATGCCTGTTCCCTTAGAGGCCCTGGAGATCTTTGATCGAGACATCAAATGGCGACTCGAGAAGGACTTGGAGGGCATCAAAAAGGCCATAGAACGTCGGCGCAAGCCAGGGCGTCGAACATCAGACGACTGGATCTTCGAGCCGGTCAGCATCCGAATGACGGGAAAGGCCAACAACAAGTCGGTTACTCTGTCGCCAACCATATGGATACGCTGTTCCAAAGGGCATCGACGGCATGTGGAGCGGGCACTCCAAGAGAGTCTATGCCTTCAGTGGACGAGAAGCACTGGTTTCGGCGAGATTATGGTCAGCAACGCGGCGGAACTGTTTGCTTCCTCGCATTCTGGTCAAAGGCCACAGTGTGGCGACAGTTGCGATTCGCGGCTTCGAGTTCAGATCCAAAAACCACAGATCGCCTCATGTGCGACGGGCCTTGAATGCCGCACAACTGTGACACATGGGACGACGGTGCTGGCACAGCGGTCTTCGCGCATTGGCGGGGTGATTACCATCAACGGACGCGGATTTGGTTTAACATCCGGACACGGCATTGTCAACTGCATGTTGGACGTGAAGCAGGACAGGGGACCGCGGCGCGAGCGCACTGGCCTTGCCGGGCTCAACGGAGAAACATCGGAATCGGGCTTAGACTCTGATGACTCCGATGAACACGGCATTGATAGTGGAAACAACGGCACCAGCGCTGATAGTTATCCCGAGTACGCTGCCTACAGGCTCAGGCCACAGACATCCACTCCGCAAGACCTGTTATCACACTGGTCCGACTGCGAACTTGTCACGGCAGCCTTTGGTAGCCTACGAACGACCGGCGACGAGGGGGGTCGCCAGTCAAGCTCTTGCCGCGATGAAAGCCCTAGCGCCCCTGACCAGCCAAACCCCGACTTTGCCTTGCTCGATCTTGGTATCGGCTCTGGGGAGTGGGCCAACAAGTACGAGATTGACGACGGCAGCATCATTCACATCGATTCCATCGCCTCGAGTGAGGAGATATACCGCGACTCTGGCCGATCAGGCATAATCCTTGGGCCCAAGCAGCTTGTCGCCGGCACGCTGACACCTCGCCTGGGCGGTGGCCTAGAGATTTGCGGCGTACCAATTCAGACAAGCGTCATTCAGTTGACAGAACCAATTGGTAATTCCGCCCACCTTATCGCCCACCGTCCGCTCTTATGTCTTTCTAACACTTTACCCCTCAACAGGTCGGGGTTCATCCGGGGCTTGGGTAGTTCGTGACAGCACACTGCTTGGAATGATAATAGCGGGTTACGAAAACGAGCCCTTCGCACACATGATCCCGATCGATAAGCTGGTTTCTGACATTTGCAGCACAGTTCCTGGGGCTTCGCTTGGAGGGATTAGTCTGCCTCATAACCTTTCCATTGAAGGAACGGCGGCTGCCAAGAAACACTGGCCTCCGTGCGAGCAAGAGGGGAATGCTCGAAATGTTGGTCACGATGACGAAGTTGACAAAGAGTCGCAAGGATCCGTCAGCCAGAAGTCCACAGATGAAGCTTCAACCGCACAAAACCCCCGGCACTATCGCTTGCGTCGGTTGTCGGTACTCGCCGGCATCGGGGCGGTCATTGTGCTCGCTACGATCGTCAAGCTCGGCGCACCAGAATGGCGCAACTCGAGAAATGCCAAAGTTGGCCACCTTCAACAGAGCATTGCCACAGAGCATCTAGGAGGCCGGGGTTCGCTGATTGCAGCCTCTACCAGTCCCAGTGCCAACTATGCTTCACCCAGTCCCACACCGAACGGCTCGATGGTTACATTAAACCAGCTGCTTGCTTCCCGACTACTATTTCCCGCAAGCCTTAGTCTCGATCCCAAAAATCCTCAAGCGAGGTCTAGACGAGGAGGGTGGCTTGAATTCTCAGACGAAACGCACAGCATGGCGTCAAGTCAACAGATTTCCCCTGGGTCCAGGGTACGACGACTTGTCCTAGGAGGTGCGGAGTCCTTTTCAAACATTTTCAACCATACCTTCGACAGCTACCTTTATTACGGGCCGGTCAGTGGCGTGTCATACATGTCCGAGTTGAGACCTTGGAAGGACCCCTCGGATAACTACCACTGTCCAGCAATATGCGGTAACCATTATGCAATAGATTTCAACACCACTAGCACTTCTCTGTCTGTCATTGCAACATGGCTCTTTCCTCTTGCGATCCTCCTCAGCCTTCCATTTGAGACTATGCCTGGCAAGACGCTCAGATCGACAGTATCGGCCATTATAAGCTGGTTTGGGTCACCACAGACGGCGCTAATGGCACTCTTTTTCAACTCATACACATTGATACAGGCCCAGCGCTTGGTCGACAAGGAAGAGCCCAACCAGGCTTGGGCCGACGCACTTTACGTCCTCTCTTGTTTCAACCAACTCGAACTCGACACCAAGGAAGAGCAACGACGCGATATGTTAACCACCATGTCCTACGGTCTTTTTCGACCTCTAGGTGCCATGGACGTAGAGGAATGCCCGGACATGGAACTGACACGCCAACTGCTGTACGGTCTTGCATCTCAGATGCGTTTTCTGCGCCGGCGGGGGATCATTCCGGTAATATTCAGTCTTGGCGGCTTCTTCTTGGCATTCGGGTTGTCGCTGTCACTGGCATTCAGCGACCTCGGGGATGAACACCAGCCGGCAACCATGCTCTCTCTAGGGTTACTCTTCGCTTGGGTGCCTATCCTTGTCGTCTTCTCGGTCGTCCATAGGGAACCCGTTTCCTCGGAACGGTCGGCGTACGTCCCCCCCGATCGCATTCCCGAGCTCGATCCCATTCGCGTAGGCTAACAGGTTTTTACTCACAGGGCATTGATATCAAGATGGATGCACAATGTTGACGCTGTACGCGAATGGGCGACTCAGGGGTCGCCCTCGCAGGTTCCCATCAAGTGGTGGCAGACAGAGCTACACCCACACCCTCGTCACGTCAATGGTGCAACTAGTATCATTGGTCTCCACCGCGCCACGCGATGTCTCGACAACGACTTCTTTTCGGCCGTCACGGCAGAGATAGGCTACAAGTCCGCTCGGACGATCCGCCCTATCCGCCAGTACGACCAACTCGCCAAGAAGGCAAGTTACCGACTTGCACACAGCTCGCGTTCCTGGCCGTGGATTGTCACATCACTTGCTGCCGAAGCCATCGTTCTCCTTGGACTATCGCTCGCCTCACTCACAGTAGTTTCCGGACCCTGGTCTTACAAGAAGTTTGATGTTCTGCCCCTGAGCTACCTCATATACGGCATACTCAGTTCCATGTCCTGGTATATCACCGCTTGTCCATGGGGACGACGTCGGCTCGGAAAGACACCCACTTGTATCCTCAATTTCGTGTCGTTGGCGTGGCTCGCCTTCACATGCGCTATTGTACTTGAAGTAAGTCTATTGAATGCCTCACACTAGTTCTTGATATTACAAGATGCGCACGCTAACACTGACCCTCCCAGCCTTCTGCGATGCGCTTCGTGTGCAATTACGGATGCAGACTCTTCCCAACCTACGGTGTGCGTTGGGGAGGTTACGCGGATTACCTGGACTTTCGAGACTTCGCGTTTTACCGCGACCTCAGCTTCCAGCACACCCTATATTACCGCTTGGTGATAGCTGGAATAGGGTTACTGGCACCCCTCTTGTCGGTGGGAGTTGCGCTACAGTGGCATCGAAAGATTCAATCCTTGTTTGAAGTCAAGAAGAGGACGTTTGGACTTGGGCCGCCGGGGACGAGGATGGATACTCAGTGGCTGATGTGACGGTTTGATGCATTCTAGGTATATCCCACTGGGCGGTATTCATTTGTTCAAGGAACTGAATGAAAGCCCTAGGACTGAATTGGAGTAAGCCAAGGCCTGACACTATTTTCAGCACAATTTCATTTGCAAACCCGGACCCAATATCTTCACAAGAGCTGATGTCGCAAGTCATGGCAATCCTGAAGTGTTGGTACGACGCGCAAGTCTGAACCCCCTAAGACCCCCAAGTGCTCACTCGCGCTTCGAGATTTAGTAACATTTGATACATGCGAGGGATGGCACGTCGTCTATATCATCAATCTAAAGAACCGCAATGAGAAGTTCAGTCGGCTGGGTGAGGGAGCAAAGGAAGCACCAGCTCCAGCAGCCAGAATGGCAAAAATGGCATTCAACAGTCCATCCCCGTACATCGGATTGATAATGCTAGTAAACCTCAAACGCCTCACACTTTGCCAAATCAAATGCCTCGCCATCTATAATCCCATGAACATACGCATCCCCTATAATATTAAACTCCCCCTCCTTCCCCCGTATCCCAAACGGCATCTTACCCCCCTGAAACAACGCAACACAATCACCATCTTTGATCTTGCGTGACGAAAGCCCAATATACCCCATATCAGTCTTGAACATAGTGCGATGCACCGCCCGGATATCCGACTGCGCCACCGCCCGATTCCTCACCATCCCGACACTAAGTTTCACCGACTTGTACATCACCTTTCCAAACCACCCCACACCAGCGACGACCCTGGCCGGCGTACCCGAGTCACTCTTTCCAATCTCATCCACCGCCACCGAAGTCTCAGACAGCTCTTGCATGTGACGAAAGGGCGTGTACCACTTCTCAAAACTCTCCTTTGTCTTATCCGCATCCATGCCGTCGGGATAGCATCCGGCGTGCAGCGTTTTCCAGTACACATCCCATGCCGTGTCGGCCGAGGCGTGGGGGTAGGGGCGGTTCTGACGCACGCCAAAGATATCCTCCCATTCCTTAATGACGTCCGAGGACTTTTGGAGGAGGAGGTTGGCAGCCAGGAGGCCACTTCCTGGCTGGGGGGTCTCGTAGTAGTCTTGCTCGAGCGCGCCACGGACGCGGGTGATTTTGTCGACGATGTGTCCGGAGAGGGTGAGGGCTCTGTTGTCGTTGGAGACGGAGAAGAACATCGGCTACTGTTGCCTGTAGCGGATCGGGCGGGGGATGCATCCCAGTGGTAACGGCCGAAGGAGAGGAACCGCGGATGCCCAGTCGGGCGTCTAAGTGGGGAGTTTGCTGTGAGCGGGGAGGCAATCAACCCCGCCCAGTGAGAGGACGTCGAGGTTGTCCTCCATTTTGATGCAGTCGATGGCGACTTGTGTGTAGACGTCTACGGGGCTAAGGGTGTAGTCTTGCTTGAGAAATGCCGCGCGGTCCGGGGGGGCTGAATAGTCCGTAGATGCCAAAGACCTTGTCTTGGGCTTTTGTAGCGAGGAATATCTGGAAGCTGGCGAGAAGATCCAGGGGACGTTGGTACTGGTGGTTGGTGAGGAGATGACGAGCTCGTTCGATGCTTCGCGCTGAGCTGTACATCTCGGGGACCGTGGACGACAGGTAGTCCAAGTCGACGGCATAGCTGATAGCGCGGTAGAAGTCATCCCAGCCGATCCAGTTCTCGCCGCAGACTACGACGGCGTGTCTAGCTAGTGCAACCTCTTGGACGATCCACGTGCGAAGAAACCAAGGTCGCTGGAGGAGTAGGATCAATCCTTTGATGACGGTATTCTACTTTTTGTCTAGTAGATCCCTGTTGACAGTCAAGCCGTTGATGAGGACGGGTTTGAACCAGCCCGGCGTGCGTCGGAATGGCAGCTCAGTCCGCTTGAGTCTCATCTGAGCTGCCTCCAAGAGGGGTAGGATCGACCAAATGTCTTTGCCATCGACCATGACGAGGCCGCCCAGCCAGATAAGAACAGAATTCGCCCGCTGGTAGATATGGTCCATCAACACAACTTGTGAATTACGTTCTTGCATATCCTCTTGGTTGATGCACACAGCATCGACCCAGAGAAGGCGTGATTCCGTGCGGCACCGAAGCCGATGGAGCGCAGCGTGGAGGTTTTGCGTGACCTTGAAGATATGGCCGTGGAGTGAAATAACCGGCAAGTTGTCGCCGACGGTTCCCCAACAATAGCTCAGTGCTTCGTATGCCGGCAGTTGATCAAGGGGAGCAACCTCAAGGCTGCAAACTAGGGGGTCAGCTGCGGCACCTTGATGGATACGAATGAACCTGATCGTGTTGGGAAGGAGCCCGCGATAGGGGTACGCTGGCGGCGGCCGAGGCGGTAGTGCCGGGGCGGCATTCGTCCCGTACTATATCTGGTAAGACGAATGTGAATGCTTTTGGATGAAGGGAGGTATAATCGATGGCCGCAGAAACATGGAAGTCGGGCCGCCCCCGAGCTGAGCCGGGGTGTTTCAGATGTTGCCGTGTGTCTCATTCAGTTTAGCTGAGCCCCTTTTCATTCCCGCCGCAGTACAACCGGTACGCACCAACTCGGCCAATGCAGTCCACAAAGCCGATTGACTCCAAGCTCCAAATCTCGATCGTCTTCATCCATGTTGATATGATGACTTCTAAAGGGTAGAAGCCTTCATTTATATGTTTGATCAATTGGATTATTTCGAGGTGATGGTTTCTTCTTTCAGACAGCTGCGATCTCCTTTCTTTTGATCCTTCTCGGCCTGACTGAGTTTCGGTAACCTAGACCTTCTTTTCATTGGCGTGATGGTATGGGGCATAACGGCCCGATAATCTGCGACGAATGTGGGCACGTGAAATTTCCTTTTTCGCTCGTAGTCCTGAACTGGGGTGAGCTGGGGTGAGCTGGGGATGCGACGGCAGCCATGGCGACAGATTGATACTCTGATGTACCGAATGCGTGGTTGGGAATATTTATAGGATTGCAGAGGTGGACCCTATCTGTTTGCAATGGTGAAGTATTCAAGGAGCAAGGACGGATAGTGTAAGGGTGTGGAGGCGTGCGCCGCCGAAGGTCGATGGAGGTTGTTGCAAAATGCGGGCTGGATGGCGTGATGGTTGACAACAGTTTGGCCAACATGTCCAGGTCGTTTGAGACTCTGATGCCATGAAGTGTATTGAGAAAAGCAACCAAAGTCCGTGCTGGATTGCGTGTGCGTTGCTCTTTCTCCTCGATTGGCTCAGCAATCCGTGTTGAAGGTGCGGCTGAAGAGCAGTTCGTCGGGCATCAGAGCTTTTGGCTTGATCGTGGCGTGCGTCGCTCGCTCATCCGCCTATAGCGGTTGAGCCTTTGAATCTCACTGGTGTCGCAGGCAAGCCATCAGTGGGCCAGGCCATTGGCAAGTGCATCTCAGCTGCAGCTGCAACCGCAACTGCAACCTTGATGGTCTGACCTCAGGTGTTGCCCGTGGTGCGTTTGCTCCTCGCTGTTGCCAGGTGCAGCTGCCAATGGTGCTGGGGTATAAAGTGGCAAATGCTACCAAAGGAGTGGGCGACCCGTCGGCATTCTTCACCCATTTTCTCCCCTTTTCTCAACCAACCGATTCCACACACATCATCCCTCACGTGAGCCATTGACGACATCATGCCTGTCAAAGATTATGGCGTCTGGAAGGCTTCACCTGTCAAGTACACCTACGAGACACACGAAAATGATCCCAAGTCCCCGCATCTCTCTCTTTTCTTCGCCGACAACGAGGGGGGCGAGGGCCGTGCCGCTGTTAACATCAAGTCGGGCGACCCCAATGAATCCCGCCTCGCCTCCTGGATCTTGACTGATTTCCAGCACCCCATCACCCAGAAACTCACCCCACTTGATGTCGGCTTCCATCTCCTCGCCGGCACTCGCGATCAGGGACCCAACGGCTTTGCCCTTGACTATATCCGCGGCAACCTCTTCCAACGCAAACAGGGCCGTATCCTCCCTCACGACATCCCAGGTCAAGATAATGATATCCTCGACGAGCTGAAGCCAGTTCTTGACCAGGCCATCGCCGCTAAGGCCACCGTCTACATCTTCGGCTCCCGTTTCAACAACGGCAAGGGTATCCACAACAACCACCAGAACCAGGGCAACCCCAAGAAATTCGCTAAGGACAATGGCGTCTACCAGGACGGTGGCATTCTTATCGAGTTCGAGGACCATTGGGCTGCCATCTTCATCGGATTCGCATCCCAGGCCATCCACACCGAAAACGGCCCCAAGGATGCCGGCTACCCCTTGCCGAGAAAAGATTACCAAACTTGGGCCGACTTTCTCCTCCCCGAGGGCGACGAGGAGGACCAAGGCCGCGTTGATCTCGCCGATACTCCCGTCCTCATTGTCTCCGCGGTTGTGAACCCCGAGGGTCCGGACGGCCAGCCGGGAGGCGAGCCTGAGACGGTGACGCTGATGAACCGCATGACTGCCGCGGTCGACTTGACGGGATGGAGCATTCGAAATAAGACTGGCCAGATCGCTGCACTCCCTTCGGGTTTGAGCATTGCCGCTGGAGCATCGGTGACGGTTAAGGTTGTGGGCGCCCCCTTGTCCAACCAGGGCGGAACCATCACGCTTCTCGATGCTGGAGGACTCAAGGTCCATGGTGTAGCCTACACCAAGGCCCAGGCGAGGGAGGGCGCTGCGGTCTCGTTTGTTTAGTGCCTGAGGTGCTTGAGGTGAACTGATGACTTCATAGCCTTCAAGACATCATCTTGTGCAGGAACCGGCTCGGTCTCTCCTCGGCAAAGAAAAAAAAGAGTTTGATTTTGTTTCATCTCCCCAGCCCCAATAGAAGCAGAATGAAGAATGAAGACTCAGTATCAGTTTGCAAGGCCATTTGAGACTTGGGGGTTTTCCAGGCGCCACTCCAATTGTCGACACCGACATCGATACCAGGCCCGGTGCCGGTGGGTGTAAAACGGAGAGTGAAAACGTTAACCACCAAGCCCATTTCTTAGCCTCTATTTTGAAGGAAGGTTTGTTTTGTTTAAGAAGGGGGACGGGGGTCCTATTCCTGAGACCCCCTATCTAGACACGTTTGTCGGGGGCGAGGCCCAAAATCGGTCCCATGTCACGTAAAATTACCAACTTTCATGGCAGGGTGGGCATTGACTGAGCAATGGTGAGCCGACACTGAGCTGAGAGTGAAGCGAGCCTGATTTCAGGCTAGCCATGCTCAGACGGGATCCAGTTATTTTTAGTCTGAGACTACCGAGGAAAGCTTAAGTACGTAATGCCATCAACAAATCAAAGACCCCACATGCAGCCAAGCCCGACAATGCCCACCGGGGCAGCCAAAGCCATGCAGCTTATCGCTGAATGTAGGGTCAAGTGAGAAATGAGTGTGAAGGATGGTTGATTCTTCTAATCTGCTAGGAGCTGCGGCCACGCCTAAGATAATTCTTGGAGCGCACGGTCCATCTACGCTAGTCCTAATTGGGCTACGATCTTAAGGTGGGGCGCAACTCCCACGCTACACAAGTCAAGTCTCTCAGCCGCAACTCCGCTATTGCCTCCAGATATGGCTCGATCTTGGCGCGACTTTACAGCGGATATCCCCGGATGTCTCAGAACAGGCCCAAAAGAGGCTTGGTGGTGCAGAAGATAAGGGCCAGAGCCTCACCAGAAGAAATAACTTCCAATGTATGGCTTGCCTGATTTCCCCGCTCATAATCGGTGAATAAAATCCCCTCACCAGTCCCCAGTCCGTTTTACTGACATTCATGTTCATTTTGTGATTCTGAATATCTTCAGCGTTGCAATTATGATCCTTGTCTTGCTCCTCTTCATTCCGCAGCTCTGTGCTGCGCTTTCTCTCACCGCACAACAGCGTCGTTCACAACACGACACTTTGTCCACAAAGCCCGAACTCTTACCCAGAGGCGCCGTACCAGACGGCATCTGGTGGACCTTATACGGCCTCCGCAATACCCTCCAACTGCCGGAATGCGCTAGCGACGCGTGTCTTAATGCAGAGGTTCTGGCAGAAAAGTGCGGCTCGATGCAGTGCACCGTCTCGATATTTTGGGGCTCCTTCTGCTTGTCGCAGGCGTTTTTAATCAACTCGACCTGCGCTGAGGGTGGCGATATCTTCAACTATACGACCTCGTGCAGTGAGTCTTGCACTCTCGCGCGAACGACCACTGCTCTTGCAATGGTTCAACCAAACCTGGGGGAACGCTACCTGGGAAGAAGGGGGCGCGTTCCTCGTTAACAAGACATCGGGCCTCTCTTCGAAGCAGGTTGCTGAACTTATCTTCCTCTGGGCTACCCGACCGCGGTTTGGATGATTCATAGCCCTCGGTCTTACTGGGTACCAATCTCCTCAACAGCTATACCTTGCATCCGGGGCAAGCATAATGCTCGCGGAGCTGATCATGCAGCTTTGTTCCATGTATGCAATGGGATACACGGCGCAGTATGCCCGGCTACAGGGGTTCTATACCGGCGACGGACGGGTGCAAACGCACCCGCAGGGCATCGACGCGCTAATGATGTATGCTGGAGCGATCCTATGGCTCGTTGTGATGGTATTTGCGTTCGCGGCATGCTTTCTGCCGGTGAGGGAGATCTATGAATACGTATTTGACAGCCTGAGAGGAGACTATCGGGAGTTTTCGCGGATTCTAGAGCTAGTTCGAAGGAATTGGCCCGGGTGGGTAGCAAAACAGCGGCGAAACGGAGAGCGAGGCCAGCGCGAGCAAAACGTCAGCAGACGCAGCAAGCGACGGCCTTGATATCCAAACTCCAACGATTGTAGAGACACCGGGCACGGAATGGATCCGAGATCGTTTATCGCACTGCAGGATGACGCGGGGAGCAGTAAAGGACGGGCTAGCGCGCCTTGATCCCTCCGGTGTCTATGACTCGGCCAAGGAGGTATCCATCTGGCACGAAACCCTCCAGTCCTTGTCCACCGAGTGCGAGTCGATCTCGAAGACTCTGCTTGAGGAAGCCAAGTATGCTGGAGGAGAGGACCCGCAGGATCCTAACTGGATATCTCACAATTACACGGAGGACATTTTTGGCGCCACGGCGAAGTATCACTACAGCTCCCAGTTCGCCAGTCTTGCAAAGCAGTGCGAGAAAGACATTTCGAAATGCAAGGAGTTGGGCGATCTAATTCGGAAACGAAAGGCCGTTCTTACCATCAGCTGGGTACTCCTGCCGGCGCTGCTGGTCGCTTGGATTGCGCAGTGGCTCTTCTGCACGGGGTTTGTAAAGCTAATGGGAGATCGGTATGCTTATCCGCCTCTTGAATCCATATAATGTCTTTGGTTTGACGAACTCGACAACAGGTACTGCCCGCCGAGCTTATGGTTGCTAGTCGCCAACTGGATAGTGTTCTCTCTCCTTGGTACGTCTGTCCTGACTGCTCTCCGGGAACGGAAGGATACTTTGCAATGCCGAATATTCCAAGTTCAAATAAAAGGGCAAGTAATCTAACATGTTTGTTAGGTGTACTGATTGGTGGTGGGTATTGAGAAGCACACCTGTTCTCCAACTAAAAATGCCTCTGCCTGCGCTGTGATATCGAAAAACGGACAATCACTCTGGTTCCCTTCTTTCATACCTGCAAAGATCGTCCCTATCACGTACGAATTCCCCCTCTTATCAATAGCCACATCCTGAAGCTTAGACTGTTTCACGTTAGCTACAGACATTAGATTCACGCATCACAGCTCGTGATGGGAGCGGGTCAAATATTTAACGAGCCAGTAGTCTCCTGTGGTGTTAGCGCTGCCCGCAAGGAAGGCGGGCTAGGAGTCTAACACTAAGGAGAGGACTCCAGAGGATGGGGAGAGGTGCAGGCCGGAGGCGTGTTCATCGAAAATATCGGAGATACCGGGGAAAGAGGTGATAGAGAGGGTGGTATTAGTGTAGGGGGAATAGGTTGTGGTAGTGCCGCTAAAGAGAGAGTTGAGAACTTCAGCGAGGTTTAAACTTAAGGAGAAAAAGGGGGTGGGACCTGATGTATAGGAGGCAGGTGGTGGGGTCGAAGCGCGCCATATCGGGGTAGAGTTGCCATTGGTGGATATTAAGCGTGCCGTTATTAAAAGGCGGGCAACGGCTTGAGTGAATTTGAACGCGGTTGAAGAAACTCAGTGCGAGGGCGATACTGGGGAAAATTCCCAAGGCGAGACTGCATTTCAGGAGAAATGAAGCCATTGTGACCTAAAGTTTTCCTCTGGAAAAGTGAAAAAGCGGGGGACTGGCGTCGAGCTGACCGGAGGGAATGCGCAGGTACACACACTTATGGCCCTTAGACAGAGGCCGACTCAAGTCTCCAGCGGTCAGGTAAGTAATATGAAAATGCAAATAGAGTCGAGACTGCTAGTTTTCAAAAATGGGACCCATTTTGGCCATTTTTATGTATAAAACTAGAGTTGAAGTGACTTGGCAGACTGCGCCTCAGCCTGCCGAAAATGGTAATTAGGGTGGGTAAAGGTGAGCTAGCATGAGTAAATTCTGAGCATCGACTGAGCTGATCCTGAGCCAAGGTGAGCAACGCCACATATGCTCGGTACGAAAATGGAAACTTTATGTGCGCAGATTCGTCGCACATTACAGTATCAAAACCCTCAAGAAAGTTTTCCAACGTCAGATATAACGTTGAAAATCACAGTTTCTCCTAACCTAACAGTCTCACTTATTCTGCTATGCTCAGGGCAGAGGGCCAGTCAGTCAAAATCACAAAGACACAAGCTCCAAGTCGGACCCCGTGGCTGCAAGATGATCAATTTACTACCTATCGTAGAGCCTGGAGCCATTCCCCCACCACTCGTGACATCCCCCATTTCTCCAACGTCACCCTCAAGCCGTCGGTGTTGCTGTCGCCGGCTTTGTCGTCGTCGCCATCACCGTAGGCGCAGCCGTATTCCACGGCGCCCTCTTCCCACTCGCACTCGCCAACAACGCCGAGACACTCGTAAACGCCGGCTTCGGCCTGCTCTGCTTATCAAATAGGCACGAGTCCCCTGCGCCCGAGAAAGTCTGCGGAATCCAGCTATGGGCATCACCGAAGCCCCACACCGTGATGCCAACACATCGCGGGACGTCGAGACACGACCCGACCATGTCCACATACTCCTTGGCTTGCATCTGGAGTCCGGTGGAGTTGGAAGGGAGGTTCTTGATGCGGATGTCGAGCTCGGTGTAGGCGACGTCGAGGCCGAGAGCTGTGTATTTATTGAGTGTCCAGGTGAGGTTCTCGCGGGAGGGGGTGCGTCCGATTGTCATGTGCGCTTGGAGCCCGACGCCGTGGATGGGGACGCCGGCGGCTTGCACGAGCTTGACGATGCGGACGGCACCGTCGGCTTTGACGGGGAAGTATTCGAGGTTGTCTGGGGGATGTTAGCGATGGTCTTCACTGGCTTTCAGGTGGTGCATACAATCATTGTAGTAGAGCTTGGTGCTGGGGTCTGCAGCCGCAGCAAACTTGAAGGACAAGGCGAAGTAGCTGTCACCGAGCGCCTTCAGGAAGGGGTTGTTGCGATAGGTACCGTTGTCCTCGAGGGCCTCGTTTACAACATCCCAGGCATAGCATTTGCCCTTGAAATGGCCCATGACGTTGGAAATGTGCGTCTGCATGACGGAAGTCATGCTGTCCTTCGTCCACGATCCAGACGATACCCATCCTGGCAGTTGGCTGTACCACACCAGCGTGTGGCAGCGCATGAGCATCTTGTTGCTGATAGCCCTGTTAACGATGGCGTCGGCCGCTCCGTACGAAAACCGACCACGCGAGGGCTCGGTGGCGTCCCATTTCTGCGCATTGTCGGGCGTGTACTGGCCGAAGTTCTTGATATCGTTGGAGAGCTTGTAGTACGCCGAGTCGCTGCTATCGCTGGGGCTCACCGCCGTGCCGAAGTAGAGGAGTCCGGCATCTTTGGCGAGCGCGTGGAGCTGGCCAAACACTACAAGGGGGCCTGCCACGAGGCCCGTGAGAATCGCGATCTTCATCTTGGTTGATTGTCCGACGACACTGACGGATGACCAAACAAGCCTTTGAAAAGCTGCATGTGTTTGTCCTGGGATGGCTCGAGTATAAGAAGGCGCGGATAATTTGCTGGAATCCCAGGAGTTCGGAATGCGAGAACCGCTCGTGAGTGGCCCCAGGCAATCTATTAGAGTCAATTGGCGCGGAAAGGGGCAATATAAAACCGCTTAACCGGGCCAACTCGAGCGCGCCGAGTCCCAATTTGGTGTATGGATAAACGTTACAGTGTCTTGGCTCCCTGGTTGCAGCTGAAATCCGCTACCCCGGTATTCGGCTAAACAGCCAAATGAAATGCTAAGACCGAGAAAGCAACCCGGAGCTGCGAGTGAGAAAGTCGGGGAAAAGGACCAAATGCCATGACGCACATCTCCATGGCCAACCAATCAAAACTATCTACTCCAAATCTATCAGTCCGATACATCGGCTGACAATGCTGGAGTTGCTACTCTGAGATGCGCCCCAGTCAGCGACTTGCAATGCGTCTCGAGACGAAAACCACCACCAAATCATCCGTAGCGGAGCAGGTTCTGACGGTACCTGGGTATTCGGATGATGATTCCCAATCAGACGTGACTTGGGTCGGGTAGGTATACCATAAACGTTGTTTCCTTCGGGCTCCTCTTTCTCAACTAAAAACAAAAGACTTCCTTCATGATAAATATATCTGAGGTCAAAATCAAGTTCACTCCTTCTTCTTGGCACTCCCCAATACCCTTCCCTCACCCCTGGCATCCCAGCGCGCTAATCTCTTGATCTCTGCCTTTTCCTCCTTTGTCAACTCCACCACCTTCTCTTCTTCTTTTTTCTCACCCTCCGGATTCTTCCCCAGCACTCTCCCATTAGGCCTACTGGCCCAGCGCACCTCCGTCACCTTCTCCTCGCTCACCAGCAGACCATATATGCCCTTTTTGAAGAAGAGGCAAAAATACTTCCATACCGCTCCGGCCTTCTCGCTTGGCCACACTGCGACCACCCACGACCAACTCGGCACGACAATACCAACAACAACATCCACCAAACCACGAGCCAGAGTCACCCAGATGTGATAACCACCCGCCATCGAGATAAGCACCGCGAACACGCAAGCAATGATGTCCTTGCGGACCCTCGGGAGTGCTTTCTGGATCTCATCAACAAGTTTGGTGTCGTTGGGCGGGGCGGCGGTATCTTTGAGAGCTTTGTTCAGGCCCTCTAGATCGCCCTCCAGCATCTTGGATATATCTTTCATGCGTCACAAGTCAGCATATGTTTGAAATGCAAGTATTGGAGTGCAAACCTACGATGGCAGCGAAGGCACTGGCGACTTGGGCCGGGTGGTGGTGGTGAAGGTGCGGGCGGCGATGGGTTTGGCGGTCGTGGGCTGAGTCACCATGCTGGGGAGGGTCAGGAGAGCGAGATCAGGCGGCGGCGAGATGGCTGTGGAGACAGCGAGGAAGAAGGCCGCAAGCAGGGCAAGAGCGACGGGGATGTGGGAGCGCATTTTGTATTTTGAGAACAGAGGCAGAAAGGTTTGAAAATCTCTTGTTCACCGGGTATGAGCGCGCTCGTTGCTGGGGGTCAAAATCGGATGACATCGGCGTCGCGGGGTGTCCATGATTTTATCCTACATGGGGTTACAGGTCCTCGCGCCTGCCGGCTTGCTGAGCGAATCATGGTCATTGTTGAGCGGATCATGTTCATTATTCCTCCCCTCTTCCCCGATGAGATGGAAGGAACCAAAGTCGAGATCGTGTCCTCCGCGACCCATCACTTCGTACGTACCTATCCTGCCTTGTGACCATTCCATCATAGAAATGTCACCCGCCAAGAGACCCTGATCTTCATGCGAGCAGGGCGAATGCGCAGGAGGCTCACGATGAGGAGCCGAACAATGCACCAACTCCTCTCCAACCTCATCTACCGGGTGCGAATGTTTCACTGTCTCGGCGCCAGCCCAAGAGTATCAAGTATTGAACCCTTTTATCTGGCTGTCTTAAGTGATGTGTGTTAAGGGTTCAACTGGAAAAATGGCTGGAATCTCATATTCTTACACGGGGCAGGCAACCAGGCTGATATGTTGGAATACTGAGGAATAATGATGAGAAACTGGTGTAGGATCGAACTTAAAAACGTCTCCCCAGTGCATCCCCTAACTGTTTAGGCCATCGAAATCCTTCACAGCAATTCTAACTCCAGGCACTTTGAAGATTGTGCAGCAAACCCTCCTCAGGTCTCTTTTGACGTGCCTAAAAGGGCCAGAGATACCACACGCACCATACTGCGAAGAGGCAAAACAACAGATCCCACAGACTTAGAAACTCATCCTTTCCCACTCTTCCCCTTTCTTTACTTCCCCCCTTCTTCTTTTTCTCTTCTTCCTCATGCTCATCCTCCCACTCCCATTCCCCCCTGCTCCTCTTCTCCATATCCACCGCCATCCTCTCGCCCAGCTGCCCTATCTCCGTCCTTCCTCTCACCCTCCTCCCCGTCTCTACCCCCAACCCACCACCCACAGGCACCCCCACCGTCACCCCCTTCACCCCCTCCATCCTAAACCTCCCACACCCCCTCAGCACCGGCCGTTCCAAATATCCCCAGTAATTCGCACAGCTCGGGTCCTCCCGACATGCAAGACCATCCCAGGCCTCCTTGCCATCCTCACCCACCAGTCGGTGGTATGAATCAGGGTGGATAGCTTCCATCCACGAGTGGGAGATGGGAAGGTTGTAGGGGGGTCCTCTGGGTCCGGAGGGGTGGGAGGTAATTAGGATTGTGCGTCGGTAGGTGATTTTGAGGCATCGTTGGGTGTCGGGGGTTGAGCAGGGGGAGATGGAGATGGTGATTCCGTAGCGGGGTTGGAGGGGGTGGTTTAAGAGGGTTTGGGAGGTGTGAGTGGATGTTGAAGTTAGGGCATTGATATTTGTGTTGTGGTGGGAGCGGGAGGTGGGGGGTATTAGCGCGGAGAGCCGTGCGTTGTCGTCGGTGCGGCATCTGGTGGTCTCGCCGGATGTGAAGTTGTTTCTGGGAGAAGTTGGGCGTGCAAGCCGCCAGCCGCGGGAGATGTGGTCGGAGCCAACGTAGTGCAGGCAGCGGCAGCGGTTGGGGTCGAAGCACTTCATCTCTGGGGGGCAACCCGGGGCGGATTGGGGGGCAATGAACTCGGCTGGGGTTCCGCAGCGGAAGTCGTTCAGCTGGTCTGCGATCTCAGTCGGTGTGAATCTCTTGCGGTTGTCAGGGAGTTTTGGTAGGTGCATGTGGCCTGACCATTCCATTGCAAGTTGAATGTTGCTCGAGCTGCTGTACTCGATGACAATGGAGGGATAGAGCTCGGGGTCTTCTGAGTCGTGGTGGGTTGGTAGATGGCTCGCATGTCGACATGTAACGAGAATAAGGCGAGTCGGCTCCTGGGAATCAGTTCCTCGAAGCCGGTGCACGGCAGCTATCACATTATGCCACCGCAGAACTTTGTGCTCGCAGAGTCGTACATAACCCTCACGTCCAATGCAGGACCGGGGTCGCTTGTGGCGACGCTCGGCGCGTGGGAAATAAGCCAGGGGGTGTGTTGCCTTGCATGCGCCGCAAGGTGTGGATTGCATCAGGCTTTGGACGCTTTGGTATGCGTGCCAACTCCATCGCTCAACACGATCCCGACACTCTGAGCATCGGCGGTTGGACGAGTCTTGCTTCAGGCGGCGAATCAGCTCGCTGTCCTTGATCCAAAACGCAAACGGCTGCCAGGGGAGACGGAAACCGTCGCCGTCATCAGTGTGGTAGTTTCGAAACTTCTGGGATGAAGACAGACGGAGAAAAGTGCGGCAGGTCCGCCGTAGACATTGTACTGTTGTTAGATCAAGTTGCCCCATGATCCTGAGCAGCACCTTGTCTGGTAATCTGCACAAGGCGCAGCATTCCATGTTGTGTCGGATTTTTGCCACTAGGGGGTCGATATATATGTCTGACCGTGGGCGTGCTTGAGGCTTGCGTCCCGTTCAAGCGGCGATGGAAGTGCTGGCCCCTCGCGGAATGGTCGTCTTTTCGCCCCCTGTGTGGAGACTTAGGTCCATGTTGAGCTTGATATTGAGGGTGGTATTGCTTTTGACATCATCGCTAAAGTCATTATCGTTCTTTGGGAACGGCGGGATTGGCCGGCTTGAAATAGGCGGGGCATTGCGAGCGGTTGGGACTCGAACCATGGCGACAGATTTGAGGCTGAAGTTGGGTGAGAGAGTTGGCGGTGGGCGATTTGTTATTTGCGTGCAGCCTTTCCTTTTAAAGCCGTCCTGGCAGAGTTCCGCCGTTGCTTAGATTGAGTTCCTTGACAAACTTCATGTGGGCCGACCGAAACCTTCGTCTGGCTGATCCTGGTATGAAAACTCAAGCATCACACTTCCATCTGGGTATAAGTATCCACCTTTCTATCTGTTGATCCATCAATTTCAAGCAAGGCATTGCACATCGAGTTAGGAGTTGTGATGGGAGTGCGAAGGCTCGGGCCAAAAGAAAGGGACCCCTTAGCTAGTGCAAGAAAGACCTCCTACTGTAATGGCCACCCATAGCTCTCGTTATTACAGGCAATCCCCCATTCTGAGAACCCCTCCATGAATACCAAAACGGCTTTCCTGCATTTTAAAAAAAAGGTATCTGGCATTCCGAAAGGCCTTTGATGTGATAAACCTAGGCCTTGCCATTCCGAAACAGAACTGTGTGAGGTTTCCAACGACGTGTTTTTCGCACGGAGAGCAAAAGCCCTTTCTTTTAGGCAGTGCCGGGCCTGGTAAAGATGCATGATTCCTTGCCAGTGAACCTGGTTTTATAGCCCAGCGGCCAGCACAGATTCCTGCGTTAGGCACCAAGCTCTGACAGCATCTTGTCGGATCTTTCTGATCGCAAGCCCACGTGATTGCCAGGTGCCCAACATCAACCCGACCCCGCTTTGAGAACTCTCGCTGTCAAGAAACATCTTATCTACACCATCCAACTCTATCCCAGGTTACTACCTACCTACACAGGCCGCCCAGAATTTCAGACCCGCCAGTCTCTGAGTATGACGCATCAATCTCCAAGCTTCACCGAGGTGCGTTTGTGGTGCTCTCATCTGAATTGAGTGTGGGGTAAGTCAGGTGGGGGGCTTTTGGAACACCCCTGCCTTTGGAACACCATGCCCATACATAACCCTGAAAAGCAGGGTCGCGTAATTAATTAAGCGAAATTACCAACCAAAAACCAAAATATATATCAA